>Ga0194117_10003319_pt1 | contig 16283 bp, 9 predicted proteins | sample TA2MahsurfametaG_FD_160579 | JGI IMG/M metagenome (GOLD analysis project Ga0194117, IMG submission 160579) | Freshwater microbial communities from Lake Tanganyika, Tanzania - TA2015009 Mahale N1 surface | ecosystem: Environmental > Aquatic > Freshwater > Lake | place: Tanzania: Lake Tanganyika...
CCCAACCCCAACCCCAACCCCAAGGACAATATTTAAAATGATAATATTTCAACCCTCAGTATACAAAATTTTATTAAGTTGTGTGGTCTATTTTGAGAAAGTATCGCTTATGAATCTGGCTGAAAGAAAATACTTGTTATCATACAAACATTTAGTATAATTAATACAAAAACACGTTGGAATTATAAAGTGTAATTTGCGAAATTTAGTTAAGAGCATAGAATCATTTGAATCATATTTCATTTTGCAGTTTTAAGGCTGATCTTTGGCGCCTTCCTCGTTACATCTGAAGTATATGCAAGGTTGTATGTTCCAGGTCCGGGCAAATTTTCTTTATTATCTCTTTCAAATCTTTTGGAGTTAGTAGATATTTTTCCACCTTTGAGTTTGACTACTTTGGGTTGATAGGCCCCAGGTCCCGGATTTTTGCTCAGAGACTTTTCATTTAAGAATTAGATTCGAAGAGAGTTACTACTTTTACCACCAAGTCTAACTGAAGAACTGCATTTATATAACTAGCCACTATTGTAGGTGCCTGGCCCCGGCTGAATAATTTTGAACTTACATTTTGATTGTTAGCAACATAGGAAAAAGGAGTTTTTTAGATGGATTGTTGCCGACTTGAACCAAATGTAGGACCTTTCTTTTTGTCTAGGTTGATTTCCACAATCCCCTTGATGTTATACTTTGCAGCGGGAGATACCAAGTTGACTGACATGAAGCTGTTTCTAGGTGAGGTTCCAAATGAAAAGCCTTTACTGCGACCTGGCATAAATAAGTTGGTATGATCACCAAGAGATATCCTATGTTTATTTTTTGTTTACTTGGATGAGGAGAATGAGTTAGACATTTGGCTTGATGAAGATTTGCGCCTGAAATCATTAATAGAGATCATGGAGGAACTGTTTCTCATTATAACGATATTTTTAGATTATAAATAGTCCTTTTATGATGAAATAAAGCATTCAAAAAAAGGAGAAAATAAAATGATCATTTTATGATTATCTTTTTGCTCGCTTATATGCTTTTTGTTCTAAGCTTTATCTTTGCAAACATTTATTTTGACAAAACTGTTCTTTTTGAATTTAATTTTAGTATAGCTTTACTTTATCTTTTCAGAAATATTTGCGTGAATTTAAGCTTAAATTAGCTTAACAATTTTCGACTCTTTTTTTGATGTTTTTTTTACTCACAAGCATATGATTGATAACCTTTTTAATATTTTAAGTTATTAAGGCTTTAGTTTTTCTCAAAAACAGAGAAATATACTATAGTTTATTAATTTTTATAGATTGATTTTTCGAGATAAAACCATTACGAATAAAAAGTATAAAGTATATAGCTTAACTTTCTAGATTTATCAAAAAAAGTATAAAAAATAATGTCAAATTACGATCTCTAAAAAGCAGCAACCATCTTCAATGAAGCAAGAGGTGAGTCTTCGGCTGGTCGCCAAGCAGTTGCAGCTGTTATTCAAAACAGATAAAATTACTCTTGCCCGAAATGTAGTAGCAATCATGGTTTTAAAAATTGGAGAAATAAAACAGCTTTTCACGGATACAGCAACACAAAACCTAACGCTCCTTCTGCAGAGCAGCATATCTGGGAAGAATGTTGTAATTTAGCTTTGGGACCAGTTGGTGATAACATAGGTGGAGCTACTCATTTTCAGAGAGCATCATTTGGAAAAGGCTATTAAAATCTGGTGCAAATTGGTAAACATTACTTTTCTCGCTAGATAACTGAGCAAACAAGACATAGTTGATCTCAATGATTAATCTATGATTTGTGAAAGAGAAATTAAGAAATTAAGAAATTTAAAATATATTAACTTTAACATTAAGATCTCATTCTCAAATTGGGTAATTCACAAAATTTTGAGCTGTTTCTCTATTGAACACTTACTTGGTAAGCATGCAGATGCAAGTACAAAAATCACTTATAAACTAATATAGGATCTTTATAGCATAACTAGAGAATATTTAGAACTAGCTGAACCATCAGTATCTTTGAAAAGGGCTTTTAACTCATTTTATAGATTTTTATATTAACAGATTCTTATTATACTCTTGAAATAAAATAGTTGCTTTTCTATGCGGACAAATCCCAAGTTTACAAACTTCGCTTAAAATAAATCAGGCCGATGGACTCATCCTTCCCTCATCAAAACATCCTATAACAAAAACCATAAAATACTTACCCAGGAGTCACCTGCATATCAACAACCATTCTTGAGTGCAGCAACTATAACCAAAGACTACGCAAATTGCTATTCGAATATTTTTAATCAAGTAACAACATCAGAAGTATTCGTCAGTGTGGGCCCTCAGCCCAAAGATCAATAAAATAGTTAGAAGCAAACCAAGGCGAATAATAAATATATTTTGAGGAATTGTAATAATAAAGAACAGTTTAAAAACACGAATGATAATAAATCGGACATATTTTGCAAGAGGTCGATACAAATTTTGATAGATATCAAGCCACCGATGATGTAAACTAAGTATTCGAAAATCAGCCGTAGAAAGGAGTAGTTTTTGAAGAGAAGTACGATAAATAGCAGCTAGACGAACAATAATGAGATTATGTAAAAAATTGCTAAAAAAATAGAGAATCCTCACTCTTAGGAGAAACTGATTGATAAGTATAGAGAGTTGTTACAAGTCAAAGAAAAACAACCATTTAATATGATAAATAAACTTTATCAGATTGATCTGCTAACTGCTAAAGAGGCTGTTTTTTGTCCCAAGTAAGTATTCAAAGCTGCAACTACCAAGACTAACTTTAAGAAGAAAAGCAATAACATTCAAATTAAAAATAACTAGTTATGGTAAAAATCGAAATAACCTAATAACTACAACAATGACATCATTTATGGTGATTCTTCGCCTTTTTATGCAAAGTAGCCAGATAAAAGTGGTACTTTCAATCACTTTAATCCGACAAGAAAACTTACTACACAGTAAAAATGTAAGTATTCTCGTCAACTGCGGCAGAATGTAAGCAAAAATGCTAAAACTACCTTGCAAACTCCTACTAATCAAACAATCAACTCTCCTGCAAGAATCAATTAGTTTAAATCCAACAAATATGGGCATAAAAAGAGTGAATATCCAAGCTTGAAGACTGAAGCTAACATAAAAAATTAAAATTTGATTATTCTATCACTTCCCAAGAAGATATCTTCAACAGCTTTTATCATTTATGAAGTTTTTTAAGATAAGAACAAAGCTTATCCTCGCAAAGTCTAACCATAATCTAAAAAAAAGAAATAATTGAATGGTCGGATACATGCGTCTTTTAATATCAAATCAGCATCCGAAATAGCATCGTTGACTAAGATTATGACTTGTATAGTTATCATTTAAATATGCGAGAAACTAGCCATTAATCCACAATAGTAAAAATACAAGATAAGAGTTTATTAATCTACGATAAGAGGTACAACAGCTGAGATTTAACCAGGTTAAATCTATACTATTCATCAGCTTTTGCATGGTCTTATGCTTCCGAGTGGTAACGATGCAAGCATAGCTTTGGCAAGATGGGGTGGTAATGTTTTGCTGTTGAGTGATAATGAAGGATAAAAAAGAAAAGTGATAGAGAAAAGTGAAAAAGGATTGATCAATTCGCACTGGCTTGCTAATAATAAATTTTTGCGTTATCGAGAGGAAAAATTTAAATTCAGGAGATGCTATAACAGATTTTTAGCTGAGATGAATAAAAAGGCAAGAGTGTTAGGTTTAGATCGAACTAACTATGTAAATTCTCATGGATTGTCCAATCCTCACAATAAATCATCTTGTCTAGATTTGGCCAATTTATGCGAGTATGCCATGCAGAATGATTACTTCAGGAGTATAGTCGGATGCAAGTAGTATTTAGGATTGATCGAACAATGTGTGGAAACTACAACAAACCGCAATCCAAAAAAAAAGAAAGAGAGCTCAACAAATTTGAAAATAGATGAAGATCCTGAGTAGATGAACTTACTTTAAGATTTGTAGGATTAAGTAGAATTTAACAATGAATCCTAAGATTAAGACTAGACATAGGCTGATTCACTGGGTTGTTCAAATACCAAAAAGTAAAAGGAGTTTCCTGAGGAGTAAAGATAGATTTCATTTGTTGAAAAACAAATAAAATGGTAATACTTCATATATTTAGGGAGAACACTCATCGTTTGCTCCATAAAAAGGATTGCTATTTCGGAATAAAAACCGGAGTGACAGCAACAGCAGGAGCATGTTTGGCAAGTTATGTGACTATTTAAGCCAGATCTTTTATAATTATAGTTCTTAATTCCAAAAAACTATCCTTACGGTTCACTGACACTGAGCTGTTGAGAAAATGGTTGATCAAAAAAGAAAATTTGGCGTAGTCAGTAGCCAAATTGGATTGTGGTAGTGAAATCAATCCAAATTAATGAATAATCATCATCTATGATATTTCCTTCTCTATATCTTGACATCAGCAATCGCTTATATGATTATTTTTGTTATAAGATTTATAAAGAACTCTTATAATTGCATGAAACAGGAGTAGACCATCATCGCGCATAATATTTGTCAGGCCAGGAATCTATTTAAAACTTAGTTTACGCCACACACCATCACTCAGGAATAAACTGCGAACTTGTTGGCAGCCAAAATACACAGTGAATTTGGTTATGCCACTAAACATTTCTAAACTGCTCTCAAAGTTCAGCCTAAAGCAGGATAAGAATAGCAAAATGTTGCATAGAATACAGTTGAATCATTAATTACCCAAATTTTGAAATAATCAAATGAGGTTAAACAGTAAAGTCAGATCCCTTCTCTGGTAAAGTATGAAAAAAATATTGGAGCTATAGAGTAGAGCAAAGGATAGACCTCAATGGTGCTGAGTAAAAAGTTGTAAATGAATTTAGCTTAATCAACAAAGCTGGGGACTATTAAAGCAACATCTTTGAGAAAACTCATTAAACCTAAGTGGCACAGACCTTTCAAACTCTATCGGGTGATTGTAGGACATCACGGTTGGGTGAGATGTTTAGCAATATCACCTTGCAATACATATTTTGCTTCAGGATCTGCAGACAGAACAGTCAAATTTTGGGATCTGGCATCAGGTGAATTGAAAATATCTTTGACAGGTCATATCAATACTATCCGTGCTTTATAATTCTCCAAGCAACATCCCTATCTTTTTTCATGCGGAGAGGATAAGTCTATCAAATGTTGGGATCTGTAAATGAACAAAGTTATTAGAAACTATCATGGACATTTGAGTGGTATATACTGCATGAAAATCCACGAAGGCTTGGGTGTTTTGGTTTCAGGAGGTAGAGATAGTACTGCAAGGGTGTGGGATATCAGAGTTAGAAAACAAATTCATGCCCTTGTAGGTCATTCTCATACTGTAGGTTCAGTCCTTACTCAAGAATTTGAACCTCATGTCATTACTGGAAGCTATGACTCATTCATCAAGTTATGGGATATTGGAACAGGCCGTTGCATAAATACCCTAACAAATCACAAAAAATCCGTAAGAGCGTTGGTATAGCATCCATCAGAGTATACATTTGCAAGTGCAGCTAGTGACAACATCAAAGTATGGAAATGCCCTAATGGATATTTCCTTAGAAATATTTCCGGACATAACTCGATAATTGATGCGATGGCGGTAACTTTTCTTTTATATAGATAAACCAAGATAACGTATTGGTAAGTGGTGGAGATGACGGTTCCCTTCGTTTCTGGGACTGGTAATCAGGTTATAATTTCCAAGACATAATGAGCCAACCTCAACCTGGTTCAATTGCAGCATAAAACGGCATTTTCGCATTAACTTTTGATCGAAGTGGTTCTAGGTTGCTCAGCGGATAGTGTGATAAAACTATAAAGATGTGGAGGTAAGATGAGAATGCGACTGAATAGACCCATCCTATTAAGGAATTCAAGATGGAATTTGATCTTAGCTGATTGTTTGTTAATTATAAATAATAACTATGGGAGTAGCAAAAATCGGACGATATTGTTTAGAAGGTGACTAACAGTAGTAGAAGAAAGGCCACATCCACATCCTTGCTAATGACTACCAGTATTTCGAAAAGGAAAGGTGGTATACCTTTCATAATCCCATTCTTTTCGATACGAATAAGTTTATATTCCTGTATCCCCACTATGAACAGTAGCAGACTCAACTGTTACATAAATGGAATAGTGTGGTTGACATAAAGGCGATCGAGTATGGGTAGTATAAAAATGATGAAGAGGTGCTATCGTCGAGATGGAAGTATGCTATCAGGAGGTATCTGGCTGCTGATTTAGAGGGGTGCCGGTGTAGTACTATAAAGTAATTATTGGGGCTATCTTCAATAAAAATTTGAATAGTAGCTCTCAAAATTATTAGAAAATTAAACACTAAGTCAATTTCAATGAACCAACTCCACTCTTCGGCCACGAATAAGTGAGTCTCAACCAAGCAGTATTTGCTCCATTTCTGAATGATAAAGGATGGTTAGCATTAAAAGATTTGATGCATATGTTCAAAAAAAGAAAAGGGGAAACATTCTACAACAAATACATAGGTCACTTTACTGCCATTTTTCTAATTTTTTTTAGTGAAAGTCAAACCTATGAACTGATGTCCGCGATGATTGAAGATTCGACGAATATGACTTTGAATCGATTGGACTCACTGCGTTGGCATCTGGTGTTCAAGTAAGAGCAGATGAAGAATAATCTGGCTGCTTCATTTTACCGCATCGTGGGGACAAACTCACCAAGTCTCTTATCGATTATCAAATATTTAGATCGGAATAGTATCGACAAAATCAAGTTGTTCTACAATTTGACTTAGAATTTCTTCTATAGCTACCTACCTTTTCCTGTAATTTTGCATTTAGACAGTTTATTCTGAGGATATTCATCATTTTTATCAATGAAGGGGTTAAAGTTATGTTTAGGATCTGCTATGTTATCTTAGCTTACTGTAATAAGGAAATAAAAAATGCTACGTCTTTGAAAAAAGTATGCCTTGTTATCAAAAAAAAATTTCTGTGTCTGTCTAACGTGTAGATTCTTTGTATGCTTAAAAAATCATTTAATCTCAACCTCAAAGCCGTGATCAGTCCAAGACTAATCGAAAGTAGGCTTAAAAAGTAGCAATGCCAAAAAAAATACTACTATTTACCGAATATCTAAGGAGTAAGCAACATTCTTTCTTATCAAGATGTATGTTATCTTGTATTTAGTTGTAATTTTTATGGAATTTTCTTCCTTTCTAGCTCAAAAGCTATGATTTGAAGATAAAATATCCGTTATAAACAACAAATCCATAAAAGTTGAAGTTAAAAGATCTGCTAAAATCGTTAGAAGATCAGCCTTTTTGTTTAATAATCATAAAAACCATTACAAATAATGAAAACCATGTATTTGGATGTTTCATTGCGGATAAAGTAAGTTCATAATAGTCTCAAGAATGGTATGGGAGTAATCAAAATTTTGTATTTACTCTTCATCCATAACAAAAGAAGTATACTTGTACGCGCTAAAATAATCATTATCTCAAAACAACGAAAAAATGTTTTAGTGTTGGTTTTGGAGAAAATGGTAGCGCTTTAGTTCTGCATGACGATCTTTTGAAAGGATAGACCTACAAATGTGGAACTTTTTCAAGTGAGGCGCTAAATGGTAAGATGGAAGGTTAATTTTAGATAGATTGGATATAAGCTTTCATACTATTTTGACTGATCAAATGATATTGACTATCATTTTGTTGCGTTTTTAGTCTACAACTTTTTTATTTTTTAAAGCACCAAGTGGATTTTCTCACTTAAATTGTACTTTTCTAAAGCTGCCTACTTAATTAGCTAAGTAAGGATGGCATTGGCTTGCACCAGTCGACATACTTCAAGTTGGAAGTTGACACTCGGACTATCCGGGTTTATAAATTACAATTCTGGGATTTTGATTTCGAAGGTAGTAGACCTGCCACCTTGTACTTTCTATTTTTCTACGTTTCATATGATTTACAGTTATTGAATGACTCATCGGCATTCTGAATTTGTAGTATTGACATAATATATAAATTATCGATCACAAACAACTTAAAAACATTTTATGACTTAATTGTAGTGAATTATAAAATCAATGCATTTTAAATCATGCGAATTTATATAGAAAGCGATTCTTAATAGAAATTCTATAATTTAAACAATGATCGATTGTAACTTTTGCCACTCTGCCTCTAAAGAATCCTATCTCTTCACATAATGCAGTCATCTCGTCTGTGTAGACTGTGTTGCTTCGAAATGGGATCAAAAATATAGCATAAGGTGTTGTGATAAAACGACCTATCTAGATGACGATACATGTACTGCTCTATTATCTTTGAATGTTAAATAAAGCTTAAATTTTTAGACTTAAGCTAAAGAAAATATCAATCCGACTGCTTAGGTGAGTAAAGCAACTCAAAAACATAGATTTTCGATCAAAAATGAGTAGAAAATTTTTATTCAACCTAAAGATCTCGAAGAGTCAGTTTTGGTAAGAGAATTTTAGCCTGCTGTAACTCAGCTGATCGATGAGACCCAAAAGAAAAAGGAGTAAAATTTAATCCTAATGTAAGGGTTACTTTGCGATGAAGTTGCTAAAGTTAAACTTAGTTTCCAAATGTATAGAAAGGATTTGTAGAGAAGAGAACAAATAATGCTAAAATAAATCTATAATAAATATTCAGATCATCTCTCCAATTTGAAAAGTTCATGCAGTGATGGAGAGGTCGACGAACTTCGATAAAAATTAACCAAAATCTCATGTGGTGAACCACCTCTATCGGAAAGGTAGGCAACAAAGCAGGATAAAATTTTACAAAAGTTGGACTACAATCAGCAGATCATGAGATAGAGGTTGAACAAACATTATACTCTCTTAAAATGATAGTTTTATATTTACAAACAAAAAATCAGTCAGCCACCATTCTGAGACTTGCGATTCAGTTGCTTTTATCTTTTTTGCTATGTAATCAAAAAATTACCCTTTAAGCTAACAAACTGTATAATCTGCGGACTATTTAAGTCACTTTTTAGGGAGGTTTGCTCTTTTAATCTTGGCTTGAGTTATATTCGCTGAGAGAAGGTTAAGAATCTCTGATTTCGAGTTTATTTCGTAGTATTTTGTTTATTTTTGATGACTACTTGGAATTATTTAATGAGGCTTCTTTTAGCTTATTAACGCTGCTTGTACTATTTTTATTGCTTTTGGTGTATGAGATGTTCTTGTTGACTGTTTTTGACGTGTTTTTATTTTTGATTAAAGCTTATTAAATTAAAGTTTTATCTTAGATTTCATATTCTGATGAATCTGAGTACTTCTAGCGAGATTGCTGCCTGCTCTGTGTTGTAACTTTTTTTTTATCTACATTAGACATCTATAGTTAGTGTATCTTTTGAGCTTGCATTTCTTGGATTTAACTCATTTTTTATAAATTTTTAGCCATTTTCTTCATAGATTATTGCAACTTAGTTACAATCTAATTTTGTTTATTCACGGTCTATCTCAAAATCTCCTGTTCTCCAGAAAGACTCTTGATTTGTTCCAAAGCTCTTTTGAGTTCTCTTTAAGTCGATGTCAATTTTACAAACTAAGAAAAAGTCTTTTATCGACTATTATCCATCGTAGATGCATCTTTTACATAGCCGAGTTACATTTGATTCATATATGTATTTTCATCACCAAAATTTTACAGCAAGGTAACCTTAAGAAATTTCATCTCAGTTACAGGTATTTCTTTTATTTTGAAATACTGTTTCTAAGATGTTAAAGCTAATCTTATTTTGGCTACAACTATCCATTCGCCGTCTTTGCTATTTGAATATGAAATTTCGATTAAGGCAGGGTTCGAAGTGTACTCGTGCCAGCAGTAAAATCCCACTCTGTTAAATACTTTGGGATAGTTTTTGAATTGGGTATTGATTATGCAGTATTGTGGAAGTTTTCTCTATATTACCCACATGCTCTATCTAGATGTGAAGATACTTTGGGGTTTTAGTTGAGTATATTTACGGCTGCAGTATCTTTGCGTTCTGAACTGACCTCAACTACTTGACATCCGTTTTCTTTCGTGAGAAAATTTTACTTGATAGTTTTTGACATTTGATTTGAATCTAAAATGGAGTAATTATCAGTAGTTTGTTAATATAAACAAAATGGTATTTCAAAAATAAATTTATAATTCGTTTGTCTAATAACTAGGATTTCTATTTTCATTTTAATATAGAAAAATATTCTCTTCACTCTAAATGTCAATCATTATTTTCTTTCTCTTTTCGATTCTTCTTGCTCTTTATGGGTCTAAATTTCAAAGTCTACTTCAATAAATTGTCACTTTCGTTCATCTTCTTCAATTTTAACTCGCTAAATCATATCAAAAATACATTCTGTTAAGGACATCCTGTTATTTGAGTTTTCTCAAAGCCTTCTTCTCTTAAAAACGAGAGGTATTGTTGAGTGATAACCCACTGGTATTGAAATAATTGCCTGTATGGCTGAGTTCGTTTGTGGAGGTGGTAAATTACTTGGGTAAGGAACAGCTGAATTCGGTACTTGAGCATTTATTGATCGAGGAAATGTTCTTCCTGAACGAAAAATCTACGTTGAGTGTTTTCATTTTCTATTATTATGAGACTTTTATTAGGATGAGATGGTAATAAATTAAAATTTATTAACTATCATACAAAATTACGCTTATATCTGAAAGATAATAACTACTCCTATTGTCTCAGTTGTTAGAGTTATTGCCTTTTTAAAACATCTCCAAGACGGCGATTGCTCTCATGCAGATCTATCAATGAGTTATCTATAATTACGCGTTATCTTGTGTTTTTGGCAGCTTCAGTATTTAGCTATAGTTTATGTTTCAGGTAGTCGCGGTACACTAGATCTTTTTCGGCCATTCTTTGGGCGTATCCAATATAATAGCCTTTTCCTAATGGTTCGAGATGTTCGGAAAAGTTTTCATATAAAATTTTATCACTAGAATCAAAACTCAAAACTCTAAAAATTCGAAAAAGTTCATCTTTGCTTACAACTTTTCCATTATTTCTTAAAAATCGATCAATTTGTTAAAGACGAGAGATGAGGCCTTACCTCTGTTGATCAATCAAAGTAAATGCTTCCTAAACTGTAAACACTTGTTTTTGGAACATTTCAGATCGAATAATTTATAGCTATTTGATCTATTGTATTTTATGTATGAAATATTTGGCTATGATAAACTAGAGATCGATTTCAAGTCTAGGTGAAGGTGGATAGTATTTTCTTTAGGCTGCTTTTTTATGTAATTTCGAATTTTATTTCGGCAGAAATTAGTCTGCAAGTCTCTGTAATGTAACAACTCCGACTCTTTCTTTATCAAAATCTCTAAAAATGAGATAGAGTTCCACTTCTGTGGGATATATCTGATTATCGAGCATAAATTATGCGAAGTCATCAGGCACAAGATATCCTTTTTTAAACTTATCAAATCTTTAGAAGACAGTACCAGTTTGAAAGTATCCATTTTCTGCGATTTTCTACCTTATTCTTTCTGCCATTATCTCAAAGTTGTTGCATCTCAACAGATACTAAGTGAGATGTCGGCGTATGGATGCCATTTAATAAAATTATTATGTTTTATTTTAATTATATTGAGCTCAAAATGACTTAGATTTTACTTTAAAGCATCACATAATATGATAGAAGTCTACGCTTTCTGGAGGGGGAAAAGCATCGAAGGTTTGTTTTGATCTGAACATTCTTTAGACGATCACCGTTTTAGCCTAACCTTGATGAACCACAATATTTATCGGTCCATTAATGTTTCTTCGACTCAACTGATGGGCTTACTCAACTATTCTTAGCTTTTTAACTTAGAAATTTCTAAATAAAAGACTAAAATACTCTGGATGGATGTTCATGGCAAGCATCATATCAGTTGGAGCTCTAGCTGAAATAGAGATGATTCCGAATCCAATTTAGTCAAAACTATTGGAAATATGTGCGACAAGATTCTTCGATTTTTCAGTGGATTTTCGATCAACATAAGTTTTTAGCCCATATCTGGTGTTGTAGTTGTGTAGAGCTGCTTGCATGATTTCTGGGAATAAGACAGTTTCAGGATTTACTTTAACAAAGTTTTGTATTTTGGTATTGGAATTGATGTTAATCGCGATGATATGCTCTTTATATAAATACTCGTTGGGTTCTATTTTGAAGTAAATGTAGTAATTGCCAGGTTAGATTTCGAAAAATCTGTTACAACTTTTATGATAGCCCTTGACATACTAACCATCATAGTAAGAGAATGCTTTGAGTTACAGATTATTCTAAGCTTTTTATCTCTTTGCCATAAAGTATTTGATGTAAGAGTATCTTCGGGATGACTTTCCGTCTTGACTGATTACTTCAGCTGAATCCCAAGGGAGATCTATATTCAAGTTGATAAATCCATTGCTTTGAACATTCAGTTCAAATACATGATACTCATTGGGATTGTTATATTTTATTGCAATCGAATCTTCTATTAAGTTACCTGATAACTTATTAGAGGTGTACTCTGGTACCATGTAGAATTTGCTAAAAACTTGACTTATCTATTGATAAGTTGCAAAAAATTCACTTTAAATTCGAGTGATGTCTTACGAGAGTTTGTTGAACTGGGCAGTATGGATTTTTCCATTTGCAAAAATTGAAAATTAACCTACCCATGCACTGGGAAGAGAACTAACAACTTTGAAGATATGCTCTTTGAGTTAATTTCCATTCCCATTGAGGAATGAACTTTTCAATATACTTTGGTTTTCAAACTTTGCCTTGGTTATACGATATCCTGCTCGATTTGGTACAAGTCCCATTTGTAAGACCTGAGCATTATTTCTAGTTTTACCAACAACTATAAACCCAGGTACTTCCAAAGGAATCCTTTGCTCTTTAGCTATTTTAGATGTCTACTTCAAACTGGAGACAGCTAAATGATTGAGTTATTTTTTTATTGAGAGTGCTCTGTATCCTGGAAAGCCGAAGCAATGGATGAATTAATATGGTTCAGCATTAAGCACTGCTGCAATTAAGCGTTTCTACTTAAGCCAAGCTTTCATCATGATGATTTTCCATGGTTCCAGTTAGCTGAGACCCCAAGGTGGTAATCTGGTTTAGGGATCGACTGGAATCCAGTCATCAATAAATTAGACATAGTATTCACCGTTTCTCCTTACGAAATATTTATAAAGTCCTTTTTTGTTGATTTTCTTGGTGATGAATAGTGTTTGAAGGTAGGTCTTATCGATCATGCTGAATTCAGATAGAAAAGTGGGATAGAATTTACGTGGCTTGAGGGGAATATCTTGCATGAGCTCAGGCGTAAAAATATCGAATTACTTGTCATAAATTTAGTAGATCCTTCGAGCTAAGAATTTGTTATTGTTTTCGTTGACATCATTTTCTCGGATTTCGAGATGGAAAGTGTCATCTATGAAGATATCTCTGTTTTAGTTAAGATTTAAGGCAAGACATCGTGCTTTTCTGTAGGAATAGTTTCCGTCGTAGATAGAGTTGGGAGGAGCTTGAGTAATAGCGTAGTTATTTTTGCTGTCTTCGATTTGATAGACCTCGTATGAGGTGTCAAAATTCATGATTTGATATAAAATATAATTCAATAATAGAGTTTGATTCAGCATAAGCTATGGAAGGCTTTTTATAAATTATTTAGTAATGGTTTAAAAAGTGGCAAGTATTTTGTTTAATTTATATTTAGGATAGTATGATAGATATTTATTGGAAAGTATCTTACTTTTTTGGAGTATTGAAACTGATAGATCGGGTACAAGTGAGAAAATGATTAGAGAGAAGGAAAATAAATGAAAGTACAATATTACGAAACAATCTATTCCAAGTACGATGTTAAAGTAGAAGAACGAGCCAATTATAATAGGCTAACCTAAAGTAATTATTTGGACAATTTAACAAGGCTAGTCTGTTGACATATCAAATCATAAAAAAGGCAACTAACTAACTCAAATTTCATCAATAAGACCATGATAACTCCCTAAAATAGTTGAGGCTAAAACAAAAAAAAATTCCAAGATTCCCAATCAGAAAAAACCAACTCAAAAATACAGGTAATGGAACCTTTGATTACTTTTTAAGACTGATTTGAAGAGCATCATTTATTCTTTATATATATAAGTTAATGGACATAGGTAGTTCAGTTGCCATTTTCTTGGTTCTCTCAATTATTCTTCTCGTTCTTTTCTGTCTTCTTACCAAATACTTCCATCATAAACTCAACTAGAATTTGCAAGAGGCTGCAGAAATATACTCTATGGTTGATGAGATCGGGGCTAATGAGGGCTAGATTTAGAATAATGACGGTAACTATGAGAAATTCAAGGAGATGGAGATGTAGAAAATTTTAAAGGCTGAAAGTAAAAAAAAACCAGGTTATGAGGAGATATAAATGGCCTAGATGATATTAAAAACTCCACTCAAAAAAAAAGATGATGATCTCTATGGCCCCAACATTCTGAAGATGAGGCTCAACAATGAGATAATTCCCCGTATTATGGAAACAGGGAGATCGATGAGTTCTCTAAAATAATTCAAACCTACAAGATTAATTGCCACTAATAGGACAGGAAGATCAAATAATGGTGGCAATGATACAGGCAGATCTATGGATAAAACTCCAAATGATGAGAATTCAAGTTATCATACTTTTGTCAACAAGTTGGTATGCTATGATAGTTAGGGAATTACAGTTGTCTAAGTAGATGTTGTATCCATTAGAAAAGTTGGTGAAGGAGCCTTTAAGGAAAATAAAACTGTTAAAACTTGGACGACTTTGACGAATTAGAAAAATTTTGATGACCAGCTATAAATGTTTGGATTCGAAAGGGGAGATTTTGCGTGTTACAAATATTTGACTAAGGTTGAGGTCAACAACATGAAAGTAAATGAAAATTACGCTTTGAAAACATTGAAGACTTGTGAGGTAAAGTAGTCAATAGAAGTAGAGGAGTATCTTAGAGTCAAGATTGACCTCTAAAGTATTTTTTGATTGCATTCTATCACCTTTCTGCATACTTTTAATCCCTTTTTATTTTTTAAAATTAAATCGAATACATTTAAAGGTTAAAAAATAGAACAATTAAATAGGGTTATGGGAGTGTAATTACATCATGATCTACTTTTTTTCGCCTATTTTTTTAGTTTTTAGTATTCGATCATATCTTTATACGTACTGTCTATTATCTAAAATTGACCCATTTCAGCTAAAATTTTACGACATCTCTATCTATATTAGTCTATTGTTTCACCAGAGTTAGGTTTAACTGTTTGTCTCTTAACTGTCAGTTTAGCATTCAAACATAAGACAATTACTGTATAAAAGAAAGCATTGACTTAATCCATGCCCATATGGAATTCTTTACCTATATTAATCAATTTGTACAATCATATCTAAGCGAAAAAATGGTAATCGGCGTTAAATTATCAAATGCCCCATTTTTAAACGACATTAAAGCTCGTCCACTTGAAACTGTACCTTCAGGGAAGATGATAATAGGGTTCACTGAATCGTCAGTAGCTTGTGAAAATTATTCAACTCTTTTTTTGATGGCATCAATTACACCAAATCTACCACCTTCCGCATTTCTATCTACATACAAGGATTTAGCGTATTATGCAATCGCACCAAGAACAAATATATTTTTAACCTCAGCCTTTGATAGTGCAGAATGTCTTCTAAAACACGACCCCAAATAAGTAAAATCAAACCAGTTCACATGATTAGAGATGGTTATTGGTGCAGTTATTTTTTATTTGGGATCGAATTTTTCATGAAGTTCGAGAACTGTTCTTATTGCTAATTTACCAACATAGTTTCTCCATAGATCAATCAGTCTGTCAGGAAAATTCAACTTTACTTTGAGGACTGCAAGAGTTCCGAATCCTAAAAGGAAGGTGAGGACTATTGGTGCTTTCCATGGCAACCTCAAAAAACAACCTTTGATGATTTATTTTTAATTCCATCTTCCAAAATCTTGTCTCATGAAGGATCGATAATGGTCAGGAACAGTTAATTTTGGGTGATTGGAGTAGTATTTTAAGGTTTTTTTGACGAGGTAGTAGGCTGCGAGTGAGATGAAAAGCCAGTAGATAGCTACAATTGCTAGTAGTGTCAGTATGAACATGTTTTTTTTATTAAATATCAACAGTGACTAACAATTGCATAATGTTTTTAAATAATAGCATATAATAAAA
>Ga0194117_10003322_pt1 | contig 16267 bp, 7 predicted proteins | sample TA2MahsurfametaG_FD_160579 | JGI IMG/M metagenome (GOLD analysis project Ga0194117, IMG submission 160579) | Freshwater microbial communities from Lake Tanganyika, Tanzania - TA2015009 Mahale N1 surface | ecosystem: Environmental > Aquatic > Freshwater > Lake | place: Tanzania: Lake Tanganyika...
AGATGTAACTGCAAGAAATCTCACTGCCTTAAACGCTACTGTGAATGTTTCAATTCAGGAGTGGGATGTTCTGAATTTTGTAAGTGTGAGAGTTGCTAAAACCCACATAAACTTTAGAAATCCTAGTAAACTTAAAAGGTATAATTTAAAGAGCCCATGAGATAGTTAGAAGATATAGCCTTCACTGCAACGTATGAAATCAAAAGTATAGAGGATTTCTAAAAATTTTATACCTGATTCATTTATAGTATCTTCTGAAATTATTATGGTCTTTTAGTATTTAAGGCAAATATAAATGATATAATAGAAGAAAACAAGCTGCACTTCAACTAACAAGAGTAGACATAAAAGATTAACTAAATCTGTTAATGATTTAAGTATATATGGACCTCCACCACTTCCGTAACCTTACATTCAAGCATCGATTGGCTATACTTTGAAGAAGGTTCCTTTAGGTTTGAGAAAAATGAGAAGAGACGAAGCTTTCAATAAATTTGTAGAAGAAGTCCAAATAGCAAGAGAACATTTTACTGTAGCTTAGACAAATCTTTTGAAAAGATTCAATAAATTGAAGTATCTCCATAACTGGAGTTCAAAAAAACACATGTATGATATATGTGAAGAAAGTACAATTGCCAAACTGCATCAAAACATCCTAAATGCCAAGTATAAAGTGGGAAGGGATTCGCATTGATAATTTTTTGAACGATGAGTCAATGACTATCTATTGTAAGTTAGAGTTAATAATTGTACGTTATTATTTATTTGAAAGGAAACCTACAATTTAGTACAAAATAGTTTAAAAATTATTGATTGGCTTTAATTAGAAGTAAATTAATTCTTTGAAGTAGTTTTTTTAAGATCTTCTCTAGTCATAAATAAAAGATTTATTGTCCTATAGTAAAAAAAAAGTTTTCAGTTATAGGGTTGATTTTATGTTTATTGTGGAATCAGAAATGATTAACGCATTCAAATGCTTCTTTTTGTTTTGCATAACAACACGTAGTTTTGTATAATAATCAGCCTAAATTTCCAAACATGACAACCAAACCAGGAGAACAAGTACACTTATAACAAATTAGCCAGTTGACGAAAAGACGAGAGATAATTTTTTCCAAACTCAGAAAACCATCAACGATAACAATGTAAAGCTTCAGTAATCTAGATATGCATCGATTGCGAAAAAAAGAATCCTAAATGGGCCTCTATTCATTTAGGAATCCAACTGTGCCTAGACTGCGCTGGAAAGCATCGCCAATACGGAGTCATCTATTCTTTTGTAAAGTCTATCAATCTGGATGCATGGAATCGTAAACAACTACTCTTCATGGAAAAAGGCGGAAACAGTAGAGCTTTATAGTATTTCAAAAAAAGAGGAGTTATCACTGCAAATAATAGACATATAGACTACAAATCTCCAATTGTGCAACAATATAAAGTATTGTTAACATAATAGGTCGAACTTTAACTAAGTGGAGGAGTCAAAGTCAAGACAACTGAGCCTGAGAAAAAAAGTGTGAATGATTTTTTCAATGAAATTTAGAGCAAGGAAAAAGTTTAATAGAAAAAAGTAGAGATTCCTGTAGCCGAAGCTGTCGAATAACGAAGTGAGAAACCAAAGAAAAAGAAAGACAAAGTAAAAAAGAACCATGGAAAACGTATTGATATTTAAGATTTTGAAAGCTTAACTTTTGATAATGGTGTTTCAGTTTAGGAACGTGACAAAATAGTCAAATAGTACGAAAAAAAGAAAGATGTATTCTAATTCACCTAAAAAACTACAAACCCAAATGAAATATCTGCCTCTGCGCCTATCGTTCCCAAAATTTAAGAACCCAAAGAACTATCTTAGTAAGAAATAAAGAAAAAGATGTAATAGCTCAAGCAGCAATCAAATTTGAAAACAATTTCATCTGAACAATTCCGAGACAACACAATCGAGTAAAATTTATGTTATTTAGTAATGTAACTCTCAAGAAAAATCTTTCTAAATTTTCAGGCTCAACTTCGATTTCAAGTTCAGCATTTTTCAATAAATAGGAGTAGAGCAATTCTAGTGAAACGATGGAGAATATTAAAGATTTCGTGAGCAATGCAGGCTAAAAAATATTTAATAAATTATCAGGACTGTCATCTATTTGGAAAAAATGATCTTTAAATAACATAACATACTTACTTAACTAGTATTAAGTAGTTGATAACCTTTTTTCAAATGTAATTTGCTAACATTTCGACCCTCATCGAAGCTTATCTCAACTCCAGAATTTAACAAACTTATTTCAGAGGTGCATCTCTCTTCCTCTTTGTCACAGAATTGAATCCACTGACTTTAGAAGATTCCACCAAGGCTAAGTTAGTATCTACAGAAAATGATATTCAAAGATTGATCGATAGATAAAAGATAGTAAAAAATACCAATATTTGTCTTGAAGATGTGGAAGTTCAAATACAAATGGGAGAGAACTACGTAGTCAATAGTATTGAAATAACTTCCAAAGATATGAGAACCAATATAGGGTAATAGTAGACAAGAATTAAAGGTCTTTAACTACGTTTTGATGTTTAAAAAATCAAAGAAGAGTATCCACTTACGATCCGATCTCTACAATACATTCGTAGACTTTAGCGACAGGTCTTATTGAAAAAGTACTACAAGCCAAGTACGCTGTAGGCTTCTAAATTTTTTACTAACTATAATAAGACTATTTAGCATTAAAAATATAAAATAAGTTCGTAGGTTATTTCTTTAGATACTTAATATATTTCTATCCTTCAAAAGTTGCTTCTTTTTACCAATAAAACAGAACTGTTCAATCTTTTGATCAGACAGTCTTTGGCAGATAAACAATCAAAAAAAGCAGTAAGATTAGCGATAGTACCCACTCATGTTGAGATCAATCATGAAGGTTTATAAATCATCAAGCAACAGTAAGTATTTGGTTTATAAAGCTACAATAGGCAGACAGTTAGGGAATTGATCGAATAATACTAGGCACAAGACAAAAGAGCCTAAAAATGATGAATTTGAAGATTTTAAAATAAAAACTTATTCCTTCTCCTAATAATCAAGCGAGTATATTATAAAAACTATTCTTTTCTCATCTTGTAATCTCTCTTCTCTCATACTTCTGCAGAGAATTGCAGCTTTGGTATTTATTTAAGAGGTCCAGGAAATTTTATTTGAGTTGTTAATACGTAAAAATAAGAGCAAATGTTGATGTTAGATCATTTTCTTCTCACACTCCATTGTTTTTCTCTCTTGTCTGGTAAATTACCATATTGTTATATATGGTTGCCGGCATAAGGTTTCTGGGATCAATCTTCTGATTGATGAGGTCCAGCAAGCATTGGAAGGATTGAATCTGGACAGCTGAAACAGGCAAAATTTTAAGTATGGGCTAGTTTGGGGGCAGGATTATCTCAGAAGTATCTTCGGAATCGCTTTACATGCTTCGATTAAAATTTATTATAAGCCAAGTTGATTTAGATGGGGACTTAAATTGTCCCTGCAATTATTCTTTCTGAGCCCAACTATCAAGATAGACATTTCTACACGTTTTCTTCAAAATTCAACGGTTGGATTTATCTCTAGGAGTCAAAGAATAAATACATTATAAAAATAAAAAAAAAAATGGCAAGCAATTCTGACCATTAAATATCTATATATCCTATTCAATACTTATTGGTGGGGTGCTTGTAGATTTTTACAACTGTAAAACCTAACTTTCCTTATAGTTTTGTAAAAATATTTAAAATAGTGTGATAAATCATAAACGGGAAAATGATACTTTGTGGAAAGTAGTAATACATGAAAGTTTTGATTGTTTAAACTTTCTTGTAGACTTAGCCTTAATACTTTAAAAAATAATTATGGCACCAACATTTTGCAATAAAAATAATAAAAACATAAATATATATTCCTTGTTATACAGACATAGAAATTCTTAACTTTGGTCAAATACTACAATCATCAACAAATAGCAATAATTCAACCCATACATTCAATTTAAATGCTTAATACATACAAAATATAATGATTAATGATTTTCACATCATACGGTAATTGTAGGTAACTCCTTGGCCCTTCTGTCCCAAAGGTATCTGAATCTCCTCAGGTCATAGAAGAAATAAGGGAATCTCATTTCAAGCTGGAACACAAAGTACTTCGGAACATAGTCTGTAAGAGCAAGTTCTTAGTGGAGTTATTCCTTTTCATCTTGGGTTAACTTGTGATATCTCACTTCCACCGACTCTCTATTTTATCTGTATTGCCTGTCTTACTAGTCTGATGAACTCTCTTGCTGGTTTCTTAATCTGATGATTTTCCGCTCGATCCTTTATTTTTATTGCTTTAGCATGATCTCTGAATTTTAAATTTCTGCCAACTCTTAACTAGTAAACTGATTTCTTTGCCAAACATTGTAAAAGGCCCTCTCAAGATACTGCATTCCATTACATCCCACCGTTTTATGATCCCAGAAAAGCACATTGTAGAGAACTTACTTTCCATTTTTTTCTTTTGGATACTTGGCATCTGACATAAATCCCCAGAAAGATGACTGTTTGTATAAAAGCATGCTGATTAATCCCTAAATAAAAATAAAAGTACGCAAATATAGCATCCATTGGCTCTACCGCGATCGTAGCTAAATTTTTGAAGGAGAGTACTTGTTTAATGTTTGTTGATTTTGTAGTTTGGAATATTGTACTCTTCCAACTCCTTGATACCTTCAAGTTTTTATATGACATCATTGTTTTACTTATTTGGAAATAATTCGCATAACAAATCGATTTTTTCATTTTGGATTGTATTGTAATCCTTACCTACAAATGGCTTCCATCTGTAGATGAATACAAATAGTTTTGGGAAGTTTTACTCGAACAATCTTATTTTTTACTCAATGGTGATTTCTTTCTCCCTCTTTGAATCGTAGATATAGTGGACTGCGAGATTTCTTAGGTTTCTGATTTGGTTTTGGAAACTATTGAATGTTTTTTAATAAACACTTGATTTCTTCGAACCTCTTCTCTTCTCTCTTTCGGCGACTATCTCAAGCAAATACTCTATTTCTTTCTTGCCTTTAATCCACCAATAGGCATGATACTTATAATTTTGTGGCATGAGCTATCCTCGTGAATTTTTATCCCGGAAATTACCAATATCTTCTTCAAAGGCTTGTTTTTAAATCAAACCTTCGATAGAGAGGTAGATTTGTGTTGTTCTGTTATAGCTTGACATTGATTTGAAGTGGGGATGTTTCTATTTCTTCTATGGTTCCCTTAAATAATTCAAGAGATCCTAATATTATTCATCGTTTTATTTTTTTAGTTCAGACCTAATTTTTTAATTCTACTTCCTTCTACTTTATTAGATGTTAATATTGCTATGGTATTTTTCCTTAAACTCAACCAACTCATAGAACTTTTAAGTAGATGACCAAAAGTAAGGACACTTCAATATATTTTTATATGTTTGCTACAAGTCACCATCAGGTTGCTCAAGAGAAATCGATTTCATCTACTAGATTAAATGTACAAAAACATGATACTCTGCATTCTGGTTCTACAGACTGTAGATTTTTTGTTTGGAATGCATAAACAGATTATTTATTTGTTCTGCAAACTCAACGAATGGAAATTGTGGGTATTTATACAACTTTGTTTTTTTCAGTTCGTCAAATGTCAACAGTATGTTGAGGATGATTCCTTAGTAAGGATTGAATCGGAGAGTTAGATGATCTTCCTTTACTTTGCCAATTATGATGTGTTTGCCCCACACAATAGGATACAGCGAGAATTGCAAATTTTTATAGCAGAATTGGACTGTTTAATAGTAAGACTCCATCAAGTATTTTACTAGTTTAGGGTAGGATTAGAATTCAACTTAGTGCTGGTCGACATGAAGATGTATTTTTCTCTTTTCCTTCGTTAAGGTTATATATTTATTTAACTTGGTCATTTTCTACAGTTTTTTAAGAACATTTTCATAGTCTTTAGCTGAAGGTGTTATTGTATATTTCTTGGAAATAGGATTACCATGTTTATTGATTTATACAATTGAGAGTTTTCCTTCAAGCTATTTAAAGTATACATATTCATTTTTAACTTTATGGAATTCATGCGCCTCTTCCATAGATTTAATTTTTTACATTTGCTATTTATGTGCAGCTTGCAGTAGATGGAAGTATTCAAAATTTTAGAGGATTTTCATAGATATTTGCAGGCCTTCTTTCAATCTTTTTCTTTCTTTGCCTTATAGTTTGTAAGTTTATATTACGAAGTTTACTATCTTCATTTATTACTATTCAGACATCTTTAGATATACTTCTTTTGATTGGGACTGCCTTTCCCTATACTTTAACAGAAGCGCTACATAAAACTTCAAAATGTTGTTCTCACTTCCCCACGAAAATTCAAGAAGCTTCTGAATTTCCGGGAGAGTTTCTTTGTCAATAACTGTTAGTTTTCTCCAGGCAGGCCAAAATCTTTTCCTTGTAAACTCATATTCAATTTTTGGCAATATTTCTAAAACCTGCTTATTTTAGAAGTTTAAGCCTTTGGATGCATGTTCATAAACTCTCTTCTTTATCAATTTATATTATTATTTTAAAGGGCTTTCTATTTCATCGAGTTGTAACACTTTTTTATTAATCATCTCTATCTTGATTTCCGAAATGATCTTCAGGAGCTTTAATCTAAACTAATTATCTTCAAAGTTTAAGTCTTAACCTTTTTTATCCAACTCATTGATGAATTACTATTCAATGATAAATTCATTTGGATTTATGTCCTAGGAACTTATTATTTTCATAAATGGTAAGGATGATTCATCCTCTTAGTCCTATTAATTAGTGCTAAGATGGTTTTCTCTTCTTAAGTATTTGTTTTTTCTATGATACAATCTTAGAAGTTTCTAAATCAATTTTTCTAGCCTTTATTATTTAAAGCAGCTTTATATATCTCCTATCTAGAGAATCTAAGGATTTTCTCGAAGTTTTATGGTTGTTATAAGTTCAAAAATGGCAACTCTGATTGAACTGGTTATTCCAAATGTCATATTGTTTATACTTTCTGTTTCTATGTGCCCTTTTTTTAGAAATCTTTATCTCTTTGCTTTATAATAATTACAACACTATTAAAGGTTACTACAATTTGCCATGTTCATAAAGAACTTGATCTCATCAACTATATCTTTATCTGTTTAGAAAATGGTCTAAAACTTACTAAGAATGTATTGTTCCTCATTATAAGGCAAAATAGGTAAATTTATATTTTTTTCATTAATTTTTTACTAAAGTTCGTTGAGATAAATAAATATATTTTAATCGTTTATCTATTTAACCAATAATTTCATTTAGCCTACAACTTTTTGATAATGATTGAATTTGGAAAGAATCTAGGATACTTTTCTTTTATTATTTTAGAGGTAATCTCTCTTAAAATTCTGGTTTTCACTGAGCTAGATCAATTCTTTAGAAAGAGAAAACAAAATATTTTTGAGCTACTCCTTTATCAACTAGTTTCTTTATTATTCATAAGACTCTATTTTGAAATGGCACGTTTCAATAATAAAATCTAAGTTCTTTGTCAAGTATTATAAAGGTAACTTTACTTTTGTATTCACCTCCAGCAAACATTACCAGTAAAACATTAGAGAAGAATCATAGTCCAATTCTTTCCAAGGACCAGTTACTAAGTTGAAAAAACTGAGAATTCCCTATATCTTTGCTTAATTTTCTGCTCCTTAGTCGATGAGGTGTTCATACAAATAGTGATAATCTTGAAAAATACTATATAAACTAATATCTTCAGTATCTTTTCTATCAAAGTTAATATTACTGTATTGAGATGCAACAAATAGCCAATAAAGCTCCAACTATTTCGCAACTGTAGTCTGAAGCTTACTTTTGTATGTCTTTACTTACAAAACGCCAGAAGCTTAATCTAACAAATATCTTTTCTTAATATCCTCGATATCAAGCCATAATTTATATTATGGGGACTATTAACTTTTTATTTGTTTCATTGCTTAAATGAAGACATGGTCATTTGGATTTTTGAAACTTCTGTAGAGTGAGAAAAAGTTACTCGGTTCTTTGATGCTTTCGAAAAAAGAATCAAATTTTAATTTTTAATCCTCATCTTCGCTTTATGGCAAATAAGCTAATCTAATCGTTTTTATTATTCTAATAACATCCAAAACTAGTACACATATCCTGAATTTAAGTTGAGCTGGAAGTTATTTGTTCTTAAAGCAGGCGAAGCCTGACAACTAATATTCGAAAATAGTTTGGTTGTTTTATGATGATGATTATGTGAGTTTTTCAACGAGTTCGAAATTGTATGCCAGTATATAGAAAAAGGTTTTATAAACGTTCTTCAAAAGATTTGTTACATTTTTCTCCTTTATAATTTTCCTCCACTCTTCCTCTTCATTCCCATCGATTTTTAACATTTATAGGAATTTATTCACTCTATTGTTTTGCTTCTATATCTCTTTAGTATGTTTCTTTTTTGTAGCCTAACTTTTTCCTCCTTTTGATTTCTCGTTAGCCTCATCATAGCACCAAAAGTCAAATAGAAAACTATTCAAAAGTTTGAAAATCTACTTAATTTCTTCTTAGCTTTGGATTTCTGTATATCTTCGCAACAATGCATCAGTAATCCGTTTCTAATGTATTTTTGATTTATTCTTACTTTCAGTGAGTTCAAACTGTGGTCCTAAGAACTCTAGTCTTCTGTCGAACAGCCATTGTGTGTTCATTATTGAATTTTGAGGTTTGTCTCTAAACATTTTATGTAATTAATATATATCTTTAAATTAGAGTCATAAAATAAGTATAACTTATAAAAGAGATTTAAGATTAATGTTGGTGGGATAATTAACTAAATGTCTCTTTTACATATTTTTCATTTATCGTCTCTTAAACTCCAACATTATGTGAACATTTTGCGAAGGATGAGCAATGTGAAAGCTGATCTAATAAAAAAAATACTAACATGATTTACACTTCGGTGAAAATGATAGAATAAGTCAACATACTATAGTTGTTTTTGATTTTTAAAACTAAAAGATTCAATTTTTTTAACTTGTTTTTGGTCCTTTATTATTAATTTGAGTGATTTTTTTTTTCGATTAATTTAATTCAAAGAACAATCGCATGACTAGAATAATTCAATCGAAAAATCCAAATACTCTTAAAATATCAATGGAAAGCCTCCTCTCTAAGCTTCATCCCGAACACAGAAATACATTTGGAGCTCTCTCCAATCTTAAAATTAAATCTTCCATTTAATACTATTCTTCTCGATAAGCTGAAGATGTTTATCTGCATTTGCTTTAGAAAAGTAAAATTTAGAAAGAAAGGAAAAACTGGAAAAACGATGAGACTAATTATCTATTTTTTGTCCTAGATAAGTACTGTATTTTGAATAAAATATAACCTAAAAACTTCTAATCTATAGACTGGCAGAATATAAGTCAATATGTGCCTGGAAGAAATGCGAATGACTGCAAATTTAGATATTTGGCAATGACTTCCAACTCAATTACAAATTCTCCTTGGAGTTCCTAATAAAAGTAATTGCTATTTAGAATCATTTAAAATTAAAAATCGAACACCCTTAACTGGAAAAAAATTAGTTAAAAACTATATGACCTCAGCTCTACAAAGCAGTTCAGAACAGGAAAGCAGTGTAGAGAACAGTATACTTGTTTTCTAAATCCTAACTTAAAAAAGTAATACTTTGTTTATATAGAGGGACTTGGACTGTGAAATAAGACTACGTTTTGATTTGCCTGTTTTAGAGATATGGAAGAAAATGGTCGTTGATAGCAAAGAAAATGGAAGGTAGAAATGAGAATGCGATTAAAAATCGATTCAATTTGTTGTTCTAACAGAAAAAAATGTTGAACTTATCAAATTCCGACTTGAAGAGGCGAATCAAAAGGAAAAAATAAAAAATTGAAAAAGATTATCTACTGAAATTGGAAGATTGTGACTTTAAGTAAGAAAATCAACCAAAATTATAAGAGTGGAACTCTTCGAAAAAAACTTAGGAAACATAGAGATCGAATTTCTAAGATTTTCTGCCTGAGATGAATTCTTAATATTCTCTACATGGAAACATTTTTACAGAACAAACCTCTCCTTTTTGCCTCCCCACTGAGGAAAGGATCATAGTTTAAGACTAAAGCGAATGTATTCTCCGCTACATCAATTTTTGAAATGATTTATTTACTTATATATTTGTGTTTATTTCTTATCTTTGGCTTATATTATTATTTAGATGAATGAAGATGAGCCTTAAGTCAATACAAGTTGCTCAATGACAGGTCTACTTGGTATAGTTATACAAGTCGGGCTTGGCGTCTTATCCTTTTCTGTCCTCATTATCAAGAGATTTAGATAAAAGCCACAGAGGCCTTGGAAAATATGGATATTTGATACTTCAAAACAATTGATTTCACAACTAATTGCACATTTCATCAATCTTACCATTTCAATCGCTCTAACTTATGATGACGAATAGTCAGACGAATGTCTTTGGTATTTTATGACTAACATATTGGATAATACGTTTGGTGTACTCATATGTCTACTGTGTCTAAAGGGTATTGAATGGAGTCTAATCCGTCGAAATAAAATCGAATACATATCTGGCAACTACTATAAGAAAGAAAAAGCGACAGTACAAATCGAAATTATGGATTTTAATAAGGGAGAAATCAAAGATAATATCCAAGTTGAAATTATAGATGTCGACCAAAAAAATAGGCAACTCAAAACCCACAAAGACTAAATGAATGAGGAAGTTATGGAGAATGTCGCAGATGTAAAGTAGAATGAAGTTTCATTCAAAGCCACTGAATCTCAATAACCTCAGAATTTAACTGAAAGTACACAAAATATCGAAAAATACAAGTAAAACAAGTTATACATAGAATAAACTACCAAGCTTGGTTAGTTCAACTTCTTATCTGGATATCTGTTGTAGTTATAGGAAAAATCCTTCTTTTTATTTTATAATACGGAATTAGAGGCCCTCTCAAACAATTTTCATTTTTAATTCTCGGATGGATCTAATAATACCCAGTCCTCTAGCTTTTCGTTGTGATTGTATTTGTACCTGTTATAATGAATGGGCTTGCGTTTTGGGTCCAAGACAACTTCTTGATGAAAAGATAACAAAACTGGACATAAAATGAGAGTGCACTGGTGTAATAGGCTACAACAAACAGATAGGAAAACCTTATTTTATGATATTTCAAATTTTACAACTTATATAAAATTAGATAAATCATTCCATCTGCATCGAAACCTTGGCTTTGTATTCCATCAACCAGTTGATAGCTGTCTGTAGATTTTTTTACATGTCTTCTTTTTTCTCGTTTCGCAACTATAATACCATTTCTGGTTTGGCGAAATACTCCTCAATATCGTACTTTATTTCATCAAATATTTAACATTCAATGTTTTATCTGATTTTTTATGGCTTGTATCCTCTCTATTCGAGACGCTTGTAAAGAGTTTAGTTTTCGCATCTCATCAAAATTATCAAATCTATATAATCTGTAGTAAATGCATCTGGACTGTGGAAATCAATCAAAAGTCCTCCTTCTTCAATTTTATAAGTTTTAGAAAGGTAGTCCATTAATTTTTCCTCACTATACTCAGGCACATCAAACTCCTTATTCCAATCGTCGTAGAGTTGATTATCAATGATGAGCTTGCCCACAGGAATGTAGCTAAAATTAAGAGATTGATTGATAAGTTGACAAAATGTAGTTTTGCCTGTTCCCGGTGTGCCAGTGATGAGGATGTTAGGAATCTTTCTTGATTGATGATTTTCGATTTACATTGTTGAATTTTTATTATAATAAAATTGATTAAGTTAAGTCTTATAACTTTAATAGTTTTTTATAGATATGATGGATTGATAAAAACATAGCCGAAATTATCAAGAGGAAGCCTATTTAACAATGTAAAGACTTTTCATATTCTGGCTTCTCTTTGTCTCCAACTCTAACAAACGGTCAATCCTTGTAGTTATATCGTTCACATTGGTACGATAAGAACTCTATCTTTGGCTCTGCTCAATTTTAATCTTTTTAGACATCAGAGCTTCTTTTTCGATTCTAGTCTTCTATTGAAGCAGTTGATCATAAAGCAATCTTCTTTCTTTGAGTTCATGCTCATAAATGTTAGTTGTATTCTTTAAATAGTCGATTTATTCTTGCATCTTATTTTTTTAATCCTCTCTCTTGATCAGCTATTTTTTAAGCTCGTCCATTTGTTTTAAATATTTGAGATTTTCCTCGATTTTGACTTAATAGTTATAGGTGAGTTTGTAGTACTCCTAAAGGATTTCACCTTAATTTTTAGAGCTGTTAGTTGCCAGGTATTCTTGAACAACTCTTTTCAATTCATTTAGTTCGTCTTCCATAAAATCAAACTGAGTGAAACTTACAAAATCTTTCTGCTTTCTTTTTAACTCCTCTATCATTTTGTTGATATGATTGATTTCTCCTTCTTGATTTTGAATTACTTCCTCTCTACCGTAAATAGTTGATAGTAGTGATTCTTCTTTGTGTTGCAGCTCGGAATTTTATCTCTTTAAATTTTAAATTTTGGTTGATAAAGAGTGCTCCTGTTCATATAGATTTTTCTAAAGACCTTTTATATTTTATTGCAAATCTACCACCTATCTCTCCCTTCTTGAAAGTCTCACAGCTAGATCATCATTACTCATCTGTGCCTATCCCAACTTTTTCCTGAGATCTCCTCTTTCCTATTACAAATGACCAACTTGCTCTTGCAACTATAGATTAATTCTACTTTTCTATCGATATTGAATATCCATTTATACAAGTTCTGAACTCATCTTCTCAATCTCACTCTCAAAATTCAAACATCTCTGTCTGAACTGCTAACATTAGAACTGTATCTTACCGAGTTACTACTCTGATACTCCATTCTCTTTGTAACGAGAGTGTTCATACTCTAGGCTTTCAATTTTTTGGTTTAGTGAATCAATCTAATTATTCTTCGAGATAATGACTTTTTAGTATTACTCTTTCTATTTTTAGTAGAGTTCGATTGCCATGGTTACTTTTTGTTCAGTATCTTACTTATCCTTTTCGTAATAGTTCAGACGCTTTTCATATTCAGTAACAATAGTCTAGATTTTATTTTCTAGCTCTCTCACATCTCGATTATTATTTAACTTATATTCTTCAAATTAAGCTCCTAATCTGCTATTCTCAAGCTTTAGCCTTCCATTTTAGTCGTAAAGCTGGTTTCTTTCGTTAACAACATTTTATAGTTACCCATCTTTGATTTTGGATGATCTCAGTGCGCTCAATTCTTACCAGTACAACTGTGATTTATTCTGAAGTTATTCGTGTGCTTTTGTCACCTTTGATAATTAATTGATGAGTCTCTCATTATTCTTTTTTTAATTTAAGAGTTCTTTCTCAACACTGTTGTGTCTCTCCAGCATCAAAGTTTCGATTTCGTGATATCTGAGTTTTTACTTATGAAACTCTTCTCTAACATTTATCTTTTCTTGATGTTCAGGCAATCTTCTTTGAATAGCATCTTTCTAATCCTCAACATTCTGTAGCCTAAGTGTAAGTTCATCAATTTTGTTGGACATGTTTTCAAGTTGATACATGGATGTAGTTTAAATTTACTGTATTTCTCTTGCAAAGTTTTCTTTCATGAGCTTGAGATTTTAGCTGTATTGTTCCTTTATCTTTATTAAACTCAATTTTTCCTTCTCACTTGATTTGCTTTGTATTGACATCGAGCTACTTCCTAGGTTGTCGTCCTTCTATTTAAGGAGTTTCAAAAGTGATTGGTTTTCGATTTACAGTCGTTTTAGATCTTCTTTGAGACGATTCATTTGTCTTTCAAAATTTTGATATCTATCCTAGTATTCTAATTTGTTTTATCTTAAAGTATCCTATAATTCTCTAACTTTTCTACTCGAACTCTCCTCCTTTTGACTACTAACTGATTTCTTACTCTTTTCAATGATATTGTACAAATGTTGATTTTCAATTCTTAAAGTTTTTGCCTCCTCTGTCAATTAATGGATTCTCTATCTCAACTAGCTGGTACTTGCATCTAACTATTATTCTGCATTGCCTTGACTTCTCTTTATCATAGCTATGATGTCTTTCAACTCTCGGATAGTATCTTCCTTTGATTTGAGTAATTTCAAGTAGTCAAGTTAATTTGATTCGCTTCTTATAACTTAGCGAGTACGACTACTTTTGTGTTTATCATCAAAATCTTCAGGACTACCAGATGCTATAATTTCTATTTTAGTGTTCCTCATTCCACTACTTTGATTTCTTTGTTCTGTCATATTAGTTTCAGGAAAGTTTTTTTCTTACACATAGTGTCTCGTTTGAACTATTTTGGAAGGAGTAGCCATCGAAAAGGGTTTTTCTCTGCCCGATTACCTCGACATCCACATTGAATTCAAGTCTTTATCTGGAGTATGATGGTAGCGTTTGATTTCAGCTACTTCTGGTGATTTAGTAGATGCAATTATATTTGCTGATTTCTTATCTGGACTAGGTGACTTGATCGGGTGATTATAATGATTGTAGTTATAATTTTTGATGAAATGTTCACTAGGACTGTAGAATTCCTAATGAGAAGTTGTGTATTTTGTCTTCATATTTAGTATTAAAATTATTATAACCCAATAAAATTTATTCTTGCCTCTATCTTTTATTTAAGTCTTTTCTGGTGTTCAGTAACAAGGGATTTGTAGTTGATATAAATTTATCATTGGGCGTATCTTCGAATGTCTACTTCGATTGCTGCACGTTTTGGCTTGTTCCATTTTGAATAAATTACATCTTAATGATCAAACTATCTATCTATTTGGGTTTTCAATTCGTATTTTGGTTTATTCTAAAGAAGTTTTCTTGACTTCTTTATCTCAATATACTATTTCTGTGGATTTAGGCTCTAATCCTTTGTCAAAATCGCAACCTTTCTCATCTCAACTTTTTTATTTTGATTGTTATTACTATTTTTGTTTTTTTGAGGAGTCAAACTCAATCTGACTGTTTTAGGCTATCTGATTTTCGGCTAATACACATAGATATCTTTTTTCTAAACCCTCGATTATTTATAATTCTTCTGGTCAAAATAATCAGATTAACGTTAGATTTCTGTCTGCACTCGATGAGTACGATAGGCTCGATGGCTGAGTCTCTAGTCAATTTTTTTAATCTCTTCTTAGATTTCTTCTTCATCACATTCCCAAGGTTCCTACTCTTGTATTTACTCTTCAGTAGGTTTACTTTTTGATCTTGAAGTTCGATGAAATACATTCTCTTTACGTTTGTTTTACTCCATATGTTTGTTTTTATGAACCCTCGAGGTTTTGGTAATCTCTGCTTTTGGAAAAATACCCATACTATTGAGATCAATTTAAAAACTTATATCTGAGCCAGATTGATAATTTCTACTTATTTAACTTATATTATTTAAATTGCTTTTGCCGACTTGCCTTCCGCGCTCAATTTTCGGACTCACACTTCTGTCAGAAACTTTGGAATGATTCAGAGATCGCTTTTTTCTCATACACACAGGAGGTATATCTTCATACTCTTCTGAGGACTAGTAGACTTTATGGTTGGGAGGATTTCTATGAGATTTTTGATAAATGCCTAAATTTTTAGTCTCAAATTTATTCTCATTTTAGTGATGAGTCTGCATCTTTTATTTCCGCTGTTGTTGTCTTCTATATTCAGGTCTAATTATTTATCTTAACTCAATGTTGATGTTTACTGGTTTTTGAGCTCTTTCCTGTTTGGGTTTTGATTTATTTTGTTTTAGATGCTGCAAGTTAGAGAGGTCTACATTTTAATCATTAATTTCTTTGGTTTACAGCTACTTCTTCTGCTTATCTGGTTGTTTATCAAGTATAGGTTTCTTCAAAACAGGCTTTTATTATTGCTCGTAGGTTACATGCTTAATTTTATTAACTTTCTAAAAACTATGCATAACCTATGCCAATCTTTGATATTAAGATTGGACATCTTCAAAAGTATTGAGTAGCTGCCCAGATTTATAATGCAGAATTTGTGCTTATTCAGATTGATTTTATGCAGTCTATTAATTGATGAGTTATAGATTACGGACTGCTGTGGTATCGACTGTCAATAGTGGATAAACAAGGGGCGCGAAGGTAGCAGCATGCGTGAATTGGATGAGAAATTCATTAAATCGGTGTTATT
>Ga0194117_10003325_pt1 | contig 16248 bp, 16 predicted proteins | sample TA2MahsurfametaG_FD_160579 | JGI IMG/M metagenome (GOLD analysis project Ga0194117, IMG submission 160579) | Freshwater microbial communities from Lake Tanganyika, Tanzania - TA2015009 Mahale N1 surface | ecosystem: Environmental > Aquatic > Freshwater > Lake | place: Tanzania: Lake Tanganyika...
CAGCAGGCTTCGGATGAGGATGGCATGGTTGCAGTTGCCGTCGAGGCCTATGGAACCGATGGCACCACCGTACCAGGCCCTTTCCGTCGGCTCGCAGGCATCGATGATTTCCATGGCCCTGACCTTGGGGGCGCCGCTGAGGGTACCGGCCGGGAAGGTCTTGGCCATCAGGTCGAAGGGATTGCAGCCCTCGGGGACTCGCCCCGTGACCTCACTGACTAGATGGATGACATGCGAGTAATAGTGCACCTGCCGATATTTGGAGACCGTAACTTCTTGGCAAACCCGGCTAAGGTCATTGCGCGCTAGGTCTACCAGCATGACATGCTCTGCATTCTCCTTGGGGTCTTCAATGAGCCGGTCGGCATCACGCCGGTCGGTCTCATCATCTCCCGTCCGGCGGAAAGTACCTGCGATGGGGTGGACGGTGGCTTTCCCGTCGCGTACAATCAACTGGCTTTCAGGAGAAGAGCCCATGATCCGATAGTCGCCATAGTCGAAATAAAACAGATATGGTGAGGGGTTGATGCTGCGAAGCGCCCGATACACGTTGAACTCATCGCCGGTAAAGCGCTGCCGGAAGCCACGGCTCAATACCACCTGGAAGACATCACCCCGATGGCAGTGGGCAATTCCTTTCTCCACGATCTGCAAATAGGTGGCATCGTCCATATCGGACGACTCCACCCCTTGCAGGGCAAAGGGATACTGCGGCAGGTCCCGACTCCGGATGAGCGACTGCAGCAAGCTGGACTCAGCCGGCAGCCCCTGGAAATGATTCTCACATAAGAAGAGCTCATCGCGGAAATGGTTGATGGCTATGACGTACTGATAGAGGCGGTAGCGGATGAGGGGCAAGCTGGCAGGACTCGACGACGACAAACGTTTTGGCTCGGAAAAGCGGACTGCATCATAGCTGGTATATCCATAAAAAGCCTGTGCGAAGGCCGCCTCGCGTTCCTGCCCTTCGGCCGAAAACCGCTGCAGGAAGGACCATAGAATCTCTGGGACTTTACGCCCGTCTTCGATCCGGAGGGTCTCCGGCTTTTCTCCAGGCATCTTCAGCTCCACCGTGTCGTAGGTGCGCACTTCGATGCCTGCCACGGCATGGACGCAGATAAACGACCAGCTGTTCTCGGCTACATGGCTGTCAGATCCTTCTAAAAGAATCGTATCCCGGAAGCGGTCCCGCAGGCGGAGGTATATACCTACGGGCGTGTGTACATCTGCCAGCATTCGCTGAACCGTCGTTCGCATGGCCATCGTCTTCATCGCATGCATTTCATGTAAATAAAAAGGAAGAGGCCCCGTCGTCAACAGGGCCTCTTCGTATCAAGTATGATATGACAGGTCGAGCCCCCTTAGGAGTTCGAATGCCACCAACCGTTGATTTTTAATGCGGTCATGATGCGAATATCTGTTGTTCTGCCAAAACAAAAAAATTTTCACCGACAGTCCTTCCCGGTGAAGGGTGCCACACATGTTTTTTTCGGATATTCATCGGCCGCGGCGGGAGGCCCACCCCGGAGACTGTCATAACCCAATCCAGATGACCATCGACACATCCCGTCGCCTGCTGAGCCTGGATGCCCTGCGCGGCGCCATCCTATTCCTGCTGGCGCTAGAGGCAGCAGGCCTCTACGAAGGATTGGAGCCTCTGGCCCATGGCTCAATGGCCGCCGGCTTGGTGCAGCAGTTCTTCCATCATCCCTGGAACGGCCTCCGTTTTTGGGACCTCATACAGCCTGGCTTTATGTTCATCGCCGGCACAGCCATGGCCTTTTCTTTGCATCGGCAAAAAGAGCATGGCTACAGCCGGGCACAGACCGGTGTCAAGACCCTCACCCGCTCGGGATGGCTTTTCTTCTGGGGGGTACTCAATTATGCAGTGCGTAAGACAGGCCTCTCCTTCGAGCTCTGGAACGTGCTCACACAGCTGGCTGTCACGACCCTACTCACCTGGGTGGTCATAGAATGGCGCTTTGCCGCACAGGCGGCCGCCTGCATAGGGCTGCTGCTGCTCACCGAAGGACTGTACAGATTCACCAGCATCCCAGGCTTCGACCAGCCCTTCACCGACCAACAAAACTTCGGCAACTATGTCGACCTGCTGCTGATGGGCAAGATCAACCGCGGGGGCTGGGTAGCCATCAACTGCATCCCCACGGCCGTCCACACCATCGCAGGGGCGATGGCCGGGCAGTTCATGCTGCGCAAGCCTTCTAGCATCCGCCCCCTAGTGCTATGGGGCGTTGGCACGCTGATCGCTGGTTTTTGGCTCGACATCGCAGGTATCACACCTATCATCAAACGAATCGCGACCAGCTCTTTCACACTCGCCTCGCTGGGGTGGTGTCTGCTGGCCCTGACGGCCGCCTGGGAATGGATCGACCGGAGAATGCACCGCCGAGGCCTAACCCTCCTCACCGTCATCGGCATGAACTCCATCTTCTTATATTTATTCTTCGAAATCATCGGAGGCGCCTGGTTCAACGGGTATGTCGGGGCCGTCAGTAACGGACTCATGACGATGGCCTCGGTGCCCGTTGCTGTGCAACTCATCCTCACACCGATCTTCATCTTCGCACTCGAGTGGGGCATGTGCTTATTCCTCTACCGGAAGCGCATCTTTTTTCGTCTCTGAGGCCCACTGCACCGACGCAAAGGTTCGTCCCCCCGTCCTTCCGACAGACAAATCAAACGCGAACAGGCTGTGCGATCACTGCCGCCTGAAACAGACTAGCGGCGATGGCCATGGTTGACATTCGGTTCGCTCGTAACATATAAATGGAGCAAAAAAAGCTCATCCTAGATACCGATGTGCAGGCATGCCACGGAAGCCTGTTTCGCGTACGACGAAGAGAGCACCTGCCAGCGGCTGCGAAGCAAGCTGCACCTCCGTCAGCCCCTTCCGCGCCGAAGTCACATAGAGGTCTGTGAAGCCCGGGCCGCCAAAGGTGCAGGAGGTGACGTTGGAGACGGGCATGCGGATGGCATCGAGCTTCACCCCCCTTGAGGGATCCCAGCGCGTGAGCTGCCAGCCACCCCAGTGGGCGATCCAGAGCATGCCCTCCACGTCGATGGTCATGCCATCCGGATAGCCATCTTCTCGGGGGATGCGGATGGCGATGTCGCGCGTGCCGATGGACCCCGTCGCGGCATCGTAGTCGAAACGTGCTACACACATCGTCGGTGTGTCGATATAGTACATATGCCGATGGTCGAGACTCCAGGCGAGTCCGTTGGAGATGGTCACTGCCGTGGCCATGCGATGTGCATTGCGGTCGGGACCCATCATATACAGGCTGCCGGTGGGCTTGTCTTCGGTGAGGGGCATGGTCCCTGCCCAGAAGCGACCGGCGGGGTCACACTTGCCGTCATTAAAGCGGTTGCCGGGGAGGTGAACTTCCGGGTCGTCGATGCGGACTATCTGTCCTGTGAGGCGGTCGAGAAATGAAAAGCCACCTTTGAGACCTGCCACTAGACGTCCATCGAGACATAGGGCTACGACGCCCACGGGCTCACCGATGCGATGGGTAGTATGCCGACCGGTGGCAGGGTCGAGCTCATGTACATACCCATCGAGGATGTCGACCCACAAAAGGGTCAACGTCTGATCGTCCCAGACAGGGCCTTCTCCAAGAAAGCTGAGGGTCTCTCCGATCTGTTCGATATGATAGGACATATTCAGTAGGGATTTGTGCTGACGGAGGTCCAGCCTCCGTCGATGATCAGTGACTGACCTGTGATATGCCTTGCCTGGTCGGAGACGAGAAAGACGGCGGCATGGGCAATATCCTGGACGGTGGCAGGGCGTCCCATCGGTGTGATGCGCGACCAGACGGTGGCATAGCCTTCATCTTGCTGCGTACGCTCTGTGAGCGTCGCCCCGGGGGCAATGCAGTTGACATTAATGCCGAAGGTGGAGAGTTCTACAACAAGGTTTTTCGCGAGCATCTCTACAGCCGCCTTGGTCATGGCATAGGCGGCCAGCCCGCGGTGTGCCTGGTGACCGACGACAGAGCCAGTAAACAGCAGCGATCCACCCCTACCCTGCTGGCGCATACGGTTGGAGGCCTGCTGGGCGAGCAGGAAGGTGCCGCCGATGTTCACCTCAAGCACCCGGTGCAGGTCTTGGGGCAGGTAGGTCTCAAAATCACCGAAGAGAGTAATACCGGCATTGGCCATGGCAATGTCAAGCTGGCCAAATTCCGCGACGGCGCGCGAGATCATCTGGTCTATGATCGCGGGGTCAGCAGCATCCCCGACGACGGCACAACAACGACCCTGCGCATGGGGTAAGGCCTGTAGGGCGGAAGCACAGAGCTGCGCGTCCAAGTCATTCAGAACAACTGCAGCCCCTTGTTGCAAGAGTTGGCGTACGACCTCAAGCCCAATACCCTGCCCAGCACCCGTCACGATTGCAACTTTACCCTCAACGGTCATCTCTAGACATTTCCGTCCAAAATACAGAAATCCCGAGAAGTAACGATTACTCAGAAGCTCATATGGCCAGGAGAAAAAATAGGCGACCAGTAGCTGCAAGGGTGTTCTATCGTCCGAGAGGAACGTCTAAGTAAACAGTCAAATTTGAATACGCATGTCACATTTCTTACATACGAATGCAGTAAGATGCATGATGCATATGGCCTAATGGCAGGAAAAGACAGTAAACCAGATCATCTGGTATACCATTTGGTTCTCAAAAATTAAAACGTATAATTTATTTTCTTGATCCCTTTACATCGGCCATGCAACAAGATTGTTTTAACAATTTGAGTCGTTTTAAAATTTATTATATAGATATATAGGATATGATTGTAGTAAAATTCAACTTTCACATGAGTTGATTAATTTACATCCTATACACGTAGCAAAACTCACATTCGTGAAATCTATTCTAATGATGCATTCGAACTTTTTGGTGATGAAAATTTTCAAAATATTGAAGGCTTTTATGGATCCTTTAGCGGCTACTGGGCAGAGAACATTATACACATTAACAGGCGGAATTTTTACTATAGCATCTTATTTGGCAGGGATAAATTTTCACAGAAAAGGGCTTCCTGTCTTCAAAATTAAGGAGGTGATATATGCTTAGAAATAATTTACAATCTATCATTGATTTGAAAACAAAACCTCCAGGGTCTTTAGGTTTACTGGAAAAAATTGCATTACAAATCGGATTAATTCAAAAAACAAACAAGCCTAAACTGAAAAAACCAACAATAATTGTTTTTGCAGGAGATCACGGTATCGCTAAAGAGGGTGTCAGTAATTACCCTCAAGAAGTAACTTATCAAATGGTATTAAATTTCCTAAATGGCGGGGCAGCAATAAATATTTTTTCTAAAGAAAATAGAATAAATCTGAAAATAGTAGATGCGGGTGTCAATTTTGACTTCAAAAAAAATAATAAATTAATTATTTCGAAAATAGGTAATGGAACAAATAATTTTCTCAATGAAAAAGCAATGACGAAGGTTCAGTACGAACTCTGCATGAAAAAAGGAGGTGATATTGTTGAGAAAATTTATAATAGTGGATGCAATGTTATTGGCTTTGGAGAAATGGGTATTGGGAATACATCCAGCGCTACAATGATAATGAGTAACCTATGCAACATTCCCATTGAAAAGTGTACAGGTCGCGGGACAGGGCTTAATAAGATAAAACTTAAAAGAAAAATTGAAATACTCAAAAAAGCTCAAGCTTTCCACGGAAAGAAAAATGATCCAGCCCTTATACTAAGAATCTATGGTGGATTTGAAATTGCGCAAATGTGTGGTGCAATGCTATCTGCATATGAAAAAAATATGCTTATTCTTATTGACGGTTTTATTGCCAGTAGTGCATTTTTAGTAGCTTATAAAATAAAATCAGGAATTATTGGTAATGCATTATTTTGTCATCAAAGTGATGAGAATGGGCATAAAACGTTATTAAAATTTTTGAAAGCTGAACCAATATTAAAGCTCAATATGCGACTAGGAGAAGGTACCGGTTGCGCACTTGCCTACCCAATAATCAAAAATGCTGTGGCTTTTTTGAATGACATGGCAAGCTTTGAGAGTGCGAGAGTTAGTAACAAAAAATAAACGGAAAAGAGGATGTGTAAAAAAATATATAAAAAATGAATTGGGATTTAATTGGGTATATCGGAACTGGATTTGTATTAGGTTCATTTTTAGTTAATGACATCACACGATTAAGGATTATTAATACAATTGGAGCAGTAATGTGGCTGATATATGGTATTGCTTTATCATTAAAGCCACAGATTCTTGTAAACGTGTCTATTATTTTAATTCATTTTTATTGGTTCTATAATAATATGAGAAAATCTTGATATTATATTCTATTAATAACATTAATTCGGTTTAATTGAGAGAAGAACTAAAAATATTTTTTACTGCAGTAATGTTCTACACAAGGATACCTTGTCCGAAGAATATTGATCATTCACCAGATTATATAAATAAGGCAACAAGATATTTTCCATTAATTGGGTGGATAGTTGGCATAATATCCTTTCTTGTATTTTGGATATGTTCATTGGTATTTGATACCAATTTAGCGGCAATATTATCCATATTAGCAGGTATACTTGTTACGGGTGCTTTCCATGAGGATGGCTTAGCGGACGTAGTTGACGGCTTTGGTGGAGGCTGGACAAAGGCTAAAATACTTGATATAATGAAAGACAGCCGTGTAGGCGCCTTTGGGGTAATTGCATTAATTTTTATGATATTAATAAAATATATTTCATTAAATAAAATTTTTTCATCTATAGATGATGACGATCATCTCTTTGCTTCATTAATTTTTATTTCATATCATTCCTTAGCAAGAATAACCGCTATAAATATAGTTTTTACCTCAAATTATGTTAGAGATGATGAAAATAGTAAAGCAAAACCTGTAGCAAAAGATTATAATGTGAAAGAGATATTTTTGGCATTTATTTTTGGATTAACTCCATTATTTATTTTATGTGTATATAAGTGGTACTTCATTTTTGTTACCATACCACTATTATTTTTGAATTTTTACTCTAAATATTATTTTGAAAAATGGATTGATGGATATACAGGCGACTGCCTGGGGGCTGTAGAGCAATTTGGTGAGTGTATTTGCCTCTTGACATATGTTGCGATATGGAGGTATATATAATTCGCCACACAAAAGTGGCAGTTGATAAGGACATATGTTATGGACATTTCGATGTTCCATTAGCAACCACCTTTTCAAACGAGGTAATACAATTAGCTAATGCACTACCAAAAGAATTTGATGCTGTGTATAGTAGCCCATCGCATAGATGTAAAAAATTAGCATCAGCTCTTGAATTACAAAACGTCATTTTTGATAGCTCAATAAAGGAAATGAATTTTGGAAATTGGGAGAATAAAAAATGGAAAGACCTTGATCAAACTGAACTAAATCATTGGATGGCTGATTTTATAAATGTAAAAGCTCCTAATGGAGAGAACTTGATCGAACTTTTTGAGCGTGTAGAAATATTTTTTGATAATCTGAGACTAAGGCAGCATAAAAAAGTATTAATAATTACTCACGCGGGCGTGATTAGATGTATATGGTCATATTTATTAAAAATACCATTAGAAAATATTTTTAAAATCCCAGTGGGATATAATGAATTATTTATCTGTGAACTATCGAAAAATTCATCAATAGATATGATTAAAAGAATCAAATAGAAAATATTTAATAATATAATTCAAAAACTATTTATAGTTACTCTATTGTAGGACTTTTCTAATAAAATTACAGTCATTATAGAATATCATAAACCCTTCTACAATTATAATTAGATAAAAATATATAACACACGCTTAATATGGATAATTGAATTCATTGAGATAGACAAATACATGAAATAAGGTAATATTAGAAAAAATCCAACATCATAGAATCCTACATATGTACATGAGCAAAGAATTTCATGAATTTGGAATCTCCCTTTACGCGTCATTTAACAAGAATAATTACTGGGTATGGATATAAAAGAGCATATTATGGGTTAGAATATCAAGCGCCTACATTATGCACGTATATCTCATAACGTAATGTGGCTTTTTTACTGAGGATCAAAATCAGTGCGTTCAGATGCTCAACTATGGCAATAATATTTCGTGTGTATGCATTAAAATATTTGATTGAATCAAATCAGTCGAAATATCATTTGCATCATTCCCGAAAGGGTCTTCGATTTCTTCTGCAATAAGCTCTAAACTCGCTAGTACATAGAAAACAAAAATAACAATAGGTATTATCCAATATCCCAATTGGAATACAAAACCGATTGGCAGTGTCATTATATATATAAATATAAACTTCTTGATGAAAACATTATAGGAATATGGTATAGGCGTATTTTTGATTCTTTCACATGCCCCACAGATTTCAGATAAACTTTGTAATTCTGCGTTTAAAAAAAGTAGATTATTTGAAGTCAAAATTCCTTTGGCCTCTAAAATACATACACGCTCATAAATAGCAGATGCAATTTGATTAGGGATGTGTTTCAAAGGGTTTAGACATCGTAATTCGGGATTTCGAGCAAGTGAATCAAATAACTCACTCTGGGATGATAATCCTCTCAAATGGTTATGTAAAGAAAGTGCAAAAGCAGGGATCAATTCCCGAAATATACGTCTATCCTCTGCGCACTCAGCTGGAATCAAATGATTCAGCTTCATTGCAAGATTACGTGTATTGTTCACCAGACTACCCCAGAGTTTTCTTCCTTCCCACCATCGCTCATATGCAGTATTGGTCCTGAAAACTAATAGCATAGAAATTGCGAACCCTAACAGTGTATGAAGTATTGTTAAATTACGAATACTATTTTTTTCTGAAAGCCTAAAATAACTAATTTCTAACCATGCAACTCCGCCTGAGTATAGTCCAATGATAATCATCATCGGAAATAAATTTCGAAATGTATCTGATTTATGGAAACGAAATAATGTATAAAACCACTCCTTTGGATTGTAGTAGATCATAATCAAATTTTGAATATAAAATACTGGACCTGATTGTCTGAATTAGTACAATCAATATTACGTTGTTATATGTTTACTATATCATCATTTTTGATGACAGTTTATAAGGTTCCATTTATCAGTATGAGAAAATTTTTAATCAAAAATTAATCGATCAATTAGATAATACATACACACAAATACTAATTGTTACATGCACAATTTATGTTTATGCATTTTTGCAAATACAACAACTAAACATTCTCTCAATAAAGGAATATTTTTTACTAGTTTAACCTTTATCTTCCTTAGAATATCGGAAACTTATATCCTCCAAATGATCACCAAATAATAATTACTTTCGGACCAAGTTAGTGTATACAATTAATAGGTATTCAAGTTGTTGATATATTGTGAAGTTTAAGTATACCTACCGCTTTATATCATTAGTGTGTTTATAAAGGAAACTAATGATGAATGAATTTTAGTGATAAGCATTTGACAGGCATCTTTCAAGTAGTCCTTGGATAAGGTCTCTTTGAAGCTCTTTACCAATAAATACAAGTTTTGTAATCGGCTTTTCAAAACTATCCCATTTTCTTCCTTTCTGAAAAACGTGGGTATCAGCTACTGATTGAATTATCATACGCTCGGAAAAATCGTTAACATGAATAAAGCCTTTAATACGAAAAAGGTTTTTCCCATAAATATCTGAAATAGTTTCTAGCATCCCTTTGAGGGCAAAAAAATTGAATGATATATCAAAGTCAAAACACATTGATTTTATTCTATGCTGCACTTTATTTTCGCCATTATCAAGGATCTTCATATCAATAATCTTCTTTTCTACATTACTAGGTATAAACGCTTTTAAATTTAATATATCTGCATCGGCTACAAATCCATGAGATGAAATATAAATTGATGCTAGGGGATTTATTTGTTTCATCATTTCGAAAACATTATGAGTTTTCTCTTGGCTGACAGAATCAGTTTTGGTAAGTAGTATGACATCAGCGTATCCTATTTGTTTTGCTGCTTCCTTGGTATTTAATAAAAATTGATCAATATGGATTACATCTACTGTGCATATAACTGCATCAATGTAGTAATCAATAAAGAAATCTTCATTGAATAATGTAAAAATTATTTGTGAAGGATCTGATACACCAGTAGATTCAATAATTAAATGATTAAAATTTTCTTTTACATCGACCATTTTCTGTAGCGTTTCTAATAATTCACTACTTTTCGAACAGCAGATACATCCACTGCTAATGGTATTCAATACTGAAACTCTATTATCAATTAAATACGAATCAAATGCATAATTTGCAAATTCATTTTCAATGACTGCAAATTTTTTTTCCTGTCTATTTAAGAGCAAGTGGTTTAGAAGAGTTGTTTTCCCACTGCCAAGAAATCCTGTTAGAATCGATACAGGAATTTGATTTGTACTCATAGAAGCCCTACAGAAAATTTCAGCATTTTTCAGCAATAACAATCATACGTTGTGATGTATTAGAACAATATGGATCGAGATGATAATTACCAAAAACTTCTACTAATTGTAAGTTCATATCACTGAACCAACACTTTATTTGTTCAAGTTCAATAAGCATTACCCGTTCTGTAAACATAAAATCTTTCCCCTTATCTTTAAATTTAATAAATTTATAAACGAAATTGTCTTGTATATTTTTCTTTATATGAAAAGTGATATCATTCGTTTTTTTTATTTCCTGCTTTACTAAATGCTGCTTAAGATAATTTGGATTAAAGTAATCTAAAATGAATTTACCATGTAGCGTAAGGGCATTGGATATATTTGTTATGACCTTGATATTATCTTTAATATCTTCAAAATAACCGAAACTTGTAAACAGATTCAAAATTATTTGATAAGAATTATCACCAAAGGGTTCTCGCATATCATGGATATAAAATGAAGCATTATTCGTCGCATTTTTTTTTGCATATATTATACTAGGTGCAGAGAGGTCTATCCCCGTAACAGAAAGTCCGATGCTTGCTAGATAATTTACATGACGACCTCGACCACAGGCTAGGTCGAGTATCTGTTGCTTACTATATAATTTTAAATAGCTATTCAAATTATCTAAAAATAATTTTGCATCTCGTCTACCTCGTGCATTATATAATATGTGATAATACTCGCTCTCGAACCATTCTTCGTACCATGCAGGAGAAATTTTTTGTTGAATACTCATTGCATTAATATTAACTAGCTCTTAAACCCTGTTTATGGTTTATAGGGCACTTTAGTAGAACAATAGTTCCTACGGATGTGCCCACTAATACATAACGATCATTAGGACTCCACATAAGAGTAGTTATCTCGTGGTCTACATTAACAACAAAATCGGTCACGCTGTCCTCTAGCGGGCAAAAAAAGAGAATTAGGCCCCCTTCATCTCCACTTACAAGAACGTCGTCATTATATTGAAAGGAGATCGCTTTTACAGTACGATTGTGACCCTCCATCATTCTGGGGGCACGATTGTGAGGACCATCGCCGCTGAAATCCCAGACTATTACCTCCTTGCCACTGTTGGTCGCAAGAAGAAACCCATTAAAATGCCATGATAAAAATTTAACTTTAGAGGGAAAACCATGCATGTATAAGTCTGAACCAGGCTCATATGGCAAAGGCCAAATGTGCACCTGATAATCCTGTGTACCGCAACAAACATAGTGTTTATCAGGGCTTATAGTCAATGATACCACTGCATTTTTAAGGGCGAGAAATTGTAATTTTTCTTTGTTGCGAACGCTATATAAGTGGACACCCCCGAAAGAACCTATACATAGCGTAGTACTGTCATTGTGCCATGATAAGGCACTAATAGTATTTGAAGAAAATCTAAGCGTATCGTATACTTCACCCGTTACATTAAGAATAATTACCATTTTATCAAATGCAAAAGCTACATATTTACCATTGGGGCTGAAAACAATATGCTCTATCCATTTGCCTTGTTCTTCAAACTTGTATATAGTGTCACCAAATTCGATATTTGTCATCAAAAAAATACCATCTTCCCCACCTGTTGCTAAAATGCCATATTGCTGCGAAATATCACTAGCAATGATAGCTCCAGTATGCAGTTTTCTTGAGAATATACGATGAGCATCTTCCCTTGCATATGCCCACACAGTACCGCTACTCGTGGTAGCAATAATTACTTCGTCACCATTTGTGAAAAAAACTTGCCGAATATAATCATCGAGTTCTCTACGCCAAATTATTTGCTGTTGCTCATCAGGAAATAACATAAGACAATCAGATATTATAGAAAATGTATCATTATATATGTAGTTAATAAAAGGTATTTCTCATTTAATTAACTAAACAAGCTTCAAATCCCTCTGTAATTTCCAGTCTATTAAGATTGCGACCAATAAATACTAATTGGTTTCTTCGCTTTTCAGAAGAACGCCAATGCCTATCCTCAGAAGCATCAAGAAGCATATGCACAGCTTGGAATACCAAGCGTGTATCACTACCATTGATATTCAAAATACCTTTACTCCGAAAAATATCCATCCCTTTTGTTTGTAGCATAAAATTGATCCATACTTTAAATTTTTTAAGATCAACTTCCTTCTCATTTTCAATACCAACACTACTAACCTCGTCATCATGTGAATGAGAGTGTGCATATGTATAATTTTCAATAGATGATATATTCATACCATTGTACTGTATACACATATCAAATTCCTCTGGTCCGTGCTGCGTAAAAACAGCATAATATCCCTCATCATGGGGTTGAAAAGTAAATTGATTGATACTTTTCTCAACATTAAATTGATGTAATTCTTTATGTGTTGTGAAAAATGTCATCGGCTCATGTACTTGAGCGTAATCACTAAATACAAGAATTGCCCTTTTTTTTGCAGCCTCAAATGATTCATATGAAGAAGATGGAAGTTTTATAAATGCAATAGTGATACTAGGGTCAGGGCCACTTCCAAAAGTAATAGTGTGTTGTTCTTTAGTGAAACTATAGATACCACCATATTCAAAGGGTAGTTCTTCTTGAAGAAAGACTGGATTTAATTCAACTTTTTTATCTAAATCAAAAGCATTTATGTCAAGTACATATTTCAAATCAAGATTTGCATCTTTAACACGGTGAATTGATGCTAAGGAATTCATACTCCGTAACCGTTTTTCCAGATTATTGAGCGTCAAGGTTGGTACTAAATCAATCTTATTTAGAACAATTACATCTGCAAAAGCAATTTGACGTTTACACTCATCGCTGTCATCAATATGTTGTAATACATGTTTTGCATCTACTAGTGTTATAATAGCATCTATCTTATATTTTGATTGCATTTCATCATCAACAAAAAAAGTTTGTGCTACTGGCCCAGGATCTGCAAGACCTGTTGTTTCTATCATTATCATATCAAGCCTATCTTTTCGTTTCATCAGATTTCCTAATATGCGTATTAAATCTCCACGAACAGTACAACATATACAGCCATTATTCATTTCGAAAATTTCTTCGTCGGCATCAATCACTAATTCATTATCTACACCTACTTCTCCGAATTCATTTTCAATGACCGCTATTTTTTTCCCATGCTGCTCAGTCAGAATTCGATTTAGTAGTGTAGTTTTTCCACTTCCTAAAAACCCAGTAAGTATTGTAACTGGAATACGCTCATCGAGAAAAGTATCCATCATTTTTTTTATTTTTTTAGATTATCAATATCGGATTTACGTACGTAGAGTAAGGGTTTACGAATGCTAAATTTTTGTATGTTCCCTTGCTCTAAAAGGGCAATAACAGTCTCTTTATCAGGGCAATTCGGCTCAAAGCAATTAATTTCTGTTACCATAATAACCGTCTCAGCGCTTAAGTTAAATTTTTTTGTAACCCACTCCTTAATAAGGATATTGGAGTTTTTTCTAAGCTCAAGTTCATTGATATCCTTATTGCCAAGCAAGAGATAAGTATTTTTTATCAGTCAGACCCATGGTATCTAAGTCGTTTTAATAAATGCATCACCAAATGAATATAAATCTAGAGACTCATTATCCTTTTTTTCAATGATGCATTTCTTTATAAAATGTTTTGCATTTTCTGGAGTTATATTTTTGTACCATTTGCCAGTTGGCATAACAATTACAATTGGTCCATCATCACACCTCCCGTTGCAATAGGTCTTAGTCGTGTGCACAATTTTGTCTAATCCCTCGTCAGCTAAATACTCGCGAATACGGCGAGTGCTATCTTCTGCGCCTTTACGGCAACACGAGCCACCATTGCAGAGGAATAGGTGTGTCTCTATTTCAGTTAAATCTTTTATTGCCACCTTGTACTTTTAATTTTGATAAATACATAAATATTCGAATATATATGAAAGCTACTAGCAATACCAACATAATACCAGCTGTGGAACTTGCAGTAGTTGATAAAGATATTTTAGTATAAAAAGTTGATAGAATATTATAAACTGCCACAGTAAATGAGGAAATAACAATTATCCAACCCATAATTCGTCGGTACCGTAACACAACTTTGTCTGATAGTCCTAGAATGGAAATTCGATATAATAATACCCCATCAACGGTATCGGATATCACCATCCCAAAAGTAAAAATCAGCCCAAAAAAAAGTGAAGACCACACCGCATTCGAGCTTAAAGCTCCATAGCTTAATGCAGTCAGATGGGTGGCAGTATCAAATACTAGGGCAAATAATACTCCGACGAAAAATACGGATAACGCATTTATATTTTCAGGTATTTTTAAAAACCGGGAGCGCCAACCTACAGGCTGATATTTTTCATTTTTTAGTAAAGATGAAAGATTCAAAAACCCAATGACAAATAATAGTAAAGTGGGCATCCATACTAACCAGGTAGGCGCATGTTGGCTGAGGTCCAAAGAAGAGAAGCCTAAATTTATTACTAATGACATTGAAGTAACTGTAAAACCGTGGCCTAAGGCAAAAAAAGTACCGGTCCAATAAGCTATTCGACTTTTCTTTTCAGTTAGTCGCATGCTTAAATTATCAATAATAGTTATATGATCAGGATCAAGACCGTGCCGAAGCCCCAGTAAAAAAATCAGAATAACAACATTAAAATCCATGTGTAAATCAATTTTGAATGAATAGCATCAAATGTAGTCTATTTTTGCAACAATGTTGCATCTATAATTATCCCTTTTGCTAGCCGGGAGTAACCCCTCTTTGCTAATTATAGCCTTCTTGAGGGTACAATAAACATACATTCCCTATCCAAATTATTTTGTATAGTGAGCTTGGCAAAAGAGGCATTGGCTAGCGTACGTACCTCCGCCTGCCAGACGATCTCACGTGCATCCTATCCATCAGCATAGATGACTAGAAAGAGTCAGATACAACTGCAGGAATATTCAAATATGAACTTTATGAGAAGATTGGCTGATGGGCAAGCTGCCGACAATAGCGAGCATCAAAAGAAATGATGGGATGCCGCCAGTTGACTCGTCAGAAAATGAAGCCAGGATCTGCGCCCCCCTGCATAAGAAAATATTGGTATTGCAGTAGATGGCTTATCGACTCTGCAAAACCCTGACCGGGAAGATGCATCTTGTCCCTGGCTACCAAGCTTCTGCCTTACCTGTTCGTTTAAAGAGCTGGAAGACGCGCGAGAGATTGAAGCCGAAGCGCAGGTCGGCGTTAGTCCATTTACCAGTCGTCTCTGTGACAAAAGCGCGCTCGTTCATGCCGACGGCATTGGAGATGTGAAGCTGGAAGACGTGACCGCCAGTCTCGACGTCCATGCCGAGGGAGAGCGGGTGGGTATTCTGCCCTTCAAGGATGCCATTGAAAAGATGGTGGTAGTCCCAGGTAAGGGCGATTCGCTTGGAGACCTTAAAGCGGCCACCGACGCCCAGGGCTACTACGTCATTGGATTGTGCCGCCAGCGGCACCAGGTTGGTATGTACGAGTGTTGGTGCCAGCTGCAGCGTGAAGGCTTCGCTAAACTTACGGCCTACGATGGCTTGGTAATAGTAGCCCAGCCGAGAGGAGAAATTATTTTTGAGGGTGGGGTTGGCCCGTGGAACCGTATTGATCGTCATCCCCGCCACGAGTGCGACGGTGACGGGCGAGCCGCCGCCGGTAGACTGCTGGATGGGAGCGTACTTCACAAAGCCGTCCAGTTCTTTTCGGAACGTGCTCCGTCCGACACCGAGCATCAAATTCCGGGTTGG
>Ga0194117_10003326_pt1 | contig 16242 bp, 13 predicted proteins | sample TA2MahsurfametaG_FD_160579 | JGI IMG/M metagenome (GOLD analysis project Ga0194117, IMG submission 160579) | Freshwater microbial communities from Lake Tanganyika, Tanzania - TA2015009 Mahale N1 surface | ecosystem: Environmental > Aquatic > Freshwater > Lake | place: Tanzania: Lake Tanganyika...
TGCAAAAAAGACTAGGAAATATCGCTAATGCACCTAGGTGGGCCGTAGCTCATAAATTTTCTTCTAACAAAGCTGTATCAAAAATTCTAAATATCGACATTCAAATTGGAAGAACAGGAGCATTAACGCCAGTAGCGAAAATTAAACCAACAAATATTGGTGGTGTAGTGGTTTCAAATGCATCTCTTCATAATGAAGATGAAATTAATAGAAAAGATATTCGAGTAGGCGATACCGTAACTATTGAAAGAGCAGGAGATGTAATACCTCATATTCTTCAGGTGGATTTTAGCCAAAGAAAAGGAAATGTTAGTAAATTTATATTTCCTAAGAATTGTCCATCATGTGGTTCAAAAACCGAAAAAGAATACAATTTAGTTACAAAAAAAATTGATGCAGTTAGAAGATGTACCAGCGAAGGTTATGAATGTGAGCAAGTTGCAATTGAAAAAATTAAACATTTTGTGTCAAAGGAGGCTTTTAATATAGAGGGATTAGGAAAAAAAATAGTAGAGAGTTTTTATAAAATCAAATTAATTAAGTATCCTCAAGATATTTTTAATTTAGATTATAGTAAAATACAAAAATTAGAGGGTTGGGGGAATAAATCGGTTGCAAATCTAAAATATTCTATTGAACAAAAAAAAAGAATAACGCTTGATAGATTAATTTATGCAATAGGTATTAGACATATTGGATTAGAAAATGCAAAAATACTTTCCAATTATTTTAATTCACTAGATAATTTTTTATCTTTTTTGAATAAAGATAAATTTAAAGATTTATTAAATATTGATGGTATTGGAGAAACTCAAGTTAATTCTATTAAAAAATTTTGTTATCATAAATCAAATTTACAGGTTTTAAATGAATTAAAGAAAATTTTATTTGTTCAAAATGCTTTAGCTATCCAAAAAGATGGTTTGTTAAAAAATAAAACATTTATGATCACTGGTAAGCTTGAAGATATAAGCAGAGCAGAAGCCAAATCCATTATTGAGAAAAATTCAGGTACTATAGTAAGCAGTGTTACAAAGAAATTAAATTTTTTAATTATTGGCGATAAACCTACCAAAAGAAAAGTTGATGCTGCTAATGATTTAAAAATAAGAATTATAAATAAAGATCAATTTTTTAATATGTTAAAAAAAACTAGCTAACCAATTTTTTTCTTTAACATTTAAATATTTAGATATTTTTGAATACACCTCTAAATGGTATTTAGATAGATATTTATTTTCATTTTTATTTAAAAGTTTGAAATTAATTAAATCCTTATCAATTGGTGCAAGAGTTAAATTTTTAAAACACAACTTATTTTTATCTTTTCCAATAAAAACTAAATTTTCTATTCTAATGCCAAAATGATTTTTTTCATAATATCCTGGTTCATTACTAACGATCATCCCTTTTTCAAGCTTTATATTGTTATTTTTTGAAATTGATTGAGGCCCTTCATGTACATTTGAAAAAAAACCCACACCATGACCTGTGCCATGCTCGTAATCAAGGCCTTCTTTTTTTAGAAATTGTCTTGCTCTAACATCAATTTTTTTACCAGTATCAAATTTATTAAGATCTGATGTAGCGACTGCAATGTGGCCTTTTAATACTTTGGTAAAAATGTCTTGAATTCTTTTTTTTGGTTTTGAAAAACATAGTGTTCTAGTAACATCCGTTGTTCCATATTCATATTGTCCACCTGAGTCACATAGAAAAATATCATTTTTTTTTATATGTCTATTTGTTTTTTTTGTTGCTCTATAATGTGGAAGCGCAGCGTTAGGTCCCGTTCCAGCTATTGTATTGAAACTTGGTTTTAGATAATTTTTATCTAATTTTCTTAATTTTTCTAATTTTTTTTCAGCATCCATTTCTGTAATTTTTTTTGATTTTAAATTTTTTATCCAAAAAATAAATTTTGTTAATGCTACACCATCTTTAATATGAGCATTTATCGAATGCTTAATTTCAGACGGGTTTTTTATTGATTTTAATTTATAACACGGGTCATTATTACTAATAATCTTAAATTTTGATTTTATAAATGACTCATTTAATTCAGAGCATGTTAATTTATCTATTATAAAATTTTGACCTTTTAGTTTATTTATTAATTCTCCAAATTTTTCTGGTTCTATTATTTGATTTTTGGTTAATCTCTTTTCTTGAACAAGCTTTGTCGTTTTATTTTTATTAGCTATTAAATAAATTTTTCCATTAGACTCAATTATCAATCTACAATTAGGTACTGGACTATTAGGGCTATCCCATCCTCTGATATTTAATGTCCAAGCTACATTTTCAGGAGCGCTTATAAACAAATAATCTGCTTTTTTTTTATTAAGTATTTTTTTAATTCTTTTTATTTTAGATAAGTGACTTTCTCCAGCAACATTATTATTTAATAAAAAAAATAAATTTTTGTTTATTAATTTTTTTGAATAAATTTCATCAATTAGGTTTTTTTCAATTCGTTTTAACTTAAGTTCATTTCCAAAGTAATGGTTAATTTGTGATGAAGTAAATAAACTTGGATCATATCCTAAAACGTAATTTCTTATAATATTTTTTGGTAGAAATTTATGAGTTTCTATTATTTTAAAATTTTTACCTGATTGTTGATTTGCCTGTATAGTGTATCTTCCATCTACAAATAAATAGTTTTGTTTTTTTAAAATAATTGCTAATCCAGCTGATCCACTAAAATTGGAGATAATTTTTAAACGATCCTGGGTGGCATATTCTGAAAAAAATTCGTCATTTTTAGGTACAATATATCCGTCAATATTATATTTTTTTATTTTGTTTCTTAGGGCTCTTATTCTGTTGTTAATCATTTAATTCTTTTTTGGTACCTTATCCAGCCTGGACTTTTTTTTTCTTTGTCTATTTCAAAGTCTTGATTAAAATCAGAGTCTTCAAATTTATTATCGTTTTCATCAAAGAAAGAGTTTTTTTCTAAATAGTTTATAGGTAGCTCGTCTATGAATCTAGATGCCATACTGTCTACCCAATCTCCTTGGTAAAATCTATTCATTGAAAATGAGATAAAAGCTTTTTTTTTTGCTCTTGTAATCCCTACGTATGCAAGTCGTCGCTCCTCTTCAAGCCCACTTTGTCCTTTTTCCTCAATAGACTTTTGGTGAGGAAATAAACCCTCCTCCCAACCTGGTAAAAAAACTATATCGAATTCTAATCCTTTAGAAGCATGCATAGTCATCATATTAATTTTTTCACCTTCCCATTCTTGATCAACAGAAGTTGCTAAAAATACGTGCTCAAGAAAGCTCTCTAGATTGTCAAATTCTTTCATAGCACTTAAGAGTTCTTTTATATTTTCTAATTTATTTTCATTATCAATATCTTTTTTATTTTTTAACATTGCTGAGTAACCAGACTCGTCTAAAACATACTGTAATAATTTAATATGATCAATTTTCTTGACTAATAAGTCATTTCTCCATTTATTTAAAAGATTTAGGAAATGATTGAGACTTATTTTAGTTTTCGGTGAAATTAAATTTTCCTCCAACATTTTATTTGAAGCTCTTTCTAGGCTTAAATAGTGTTTTTTAGCATATTCATGAATAGTTTTTAATGTATTATCGCCGACGGATCGTTTTGGGATATTAACTATTCTTTCAAAAGCTAAATCATCTTTTTCTTGATAAATTAATCTTAAATAGGCAATACAATCTTTGATTTCTGCACGTTCATAAAATTTAATCCCACCTAAAATTCTGTAGGGCATTCCAATTTTAAGAAATCTCTCTTCAAATTCTCTGGTTTGAAAAATTGCCCTTACTAAAATAGCAATATTATTTAAAGAATATTTTTTTTTTAGTTTTTTTTCAATTTCATCAGATAATCCAATTGCTTCGTCTTTACCATTTTTATAACAATTTAATTTTATTAAATCACCTTCCTCCATAGTAGTTATTAAATTTTTGCCAACTCTATTTTTATTATTGGCAATTAAATTTGAAGCGACTGATAAAATATTTTGTGTGGATCTATAATTTTGCTCAAGTCTAATAACTTTAGTATTTTTATAAATTTGATCAAATTCAAGGAAATTTTTAATTTCTGCTCCGCGCCAACTATATATTGACTGATCATCATCACCTACACAGCATAGATTATTATTTTTTTCTGATAAAATATTTAACCATTTACTTTGAATAAAATTTGTATCTTGATATTCGTCTACAAGAATATACTTAAAATTATTAATATAAATTTCTCTTATATTTTTATTATTTTCTAAAATTTTAACAGTATGCAATAGTAAATCTCCAAAATCACACGAATTTAAATCAGTTAATTTTTGTTGGTAGATTTTATATAGAGGTAGTACAGTTTTTTCAAAAATGTCTTTATTATTTATAATAACTTCTGAAGGATAAAATCCTCTATTTTTCCATTTATCGATTACTGCAATAATAAATCGAGGTGACAATTGATTAACATCAATATTTTCTGCTTTACAGATATTTTTAATAAGTCTACTTTGATCATCTGTATCGATGATGGTAAAATTTGAATTTAAATTTACTGCTGATGCATGTTTTCTTAATAGTTTTGCGCAAATGGAGTGAAAAGTTCCAAGCCACGAAAGTCCAACTGCTGTTGAGCCAAGAATTTTGCTTACTCTTGTTTGCATTTCTTTTGCAGCCTTGTTGGTGAAGGTCACAGCTAAAATTTGATTAGGATAAGCCTTTTTTTGATTAATTATGTTAGCAATCCTTGAAGTCAATACTCTTGTTTTGCCAGTTCCAGCCCCTGCAACAATTAATAAAGGTCCCTCAAGATACATTACAGCTTCTTTTTGTGAATTATTCAAATTTTTTAAATAATCAGAGTTTATCATTTTAAAAAATACTTTATAAGTTTTTAAATTTTATATGGAAAGTCATAATAATTTTTTTAAAATTTTAAAAAAAAAAATTCTATACATTGATAATCTATTAAAAAGAAATTTAAACAAATTAAACATCTATAATTATCCAGAAAAAAAAAAGAATTTTAATAAAAATAATCGAGTTTCTCTAACTTTGGTATTTATCATTTTTTTAATTGCAGGCTATTTATCAATTCCTGCTTTTTATGATAAAAATAATTTAAAATTATTGCTAAAGAGTCAGATATCTCAAAAATTTAATATTAATCTTAATTCTTTAGAAACTCTTAATTATAGATTTTTGCCTAAGCCACATTTTTCAGTTCAAAATTTATCAGCTTTAGATAATAAAAAAACTGAGCTAATTGAAGTTAAAGATTTTAAAATATTTATTTCTTTAAAAAAATTTTTAACTCCAAATTCCATTGAAATTACTAGTATAGTTTTTGAAAATTCAAATTTTAATTTAACAGATAAAAATTCAGATTTTTTTATAAGACTTTTAGATAATGATTTTTTAAACTCTAGCATCATAATAAAAGATAGTAATATTTTTTATAGAAATCTTAGTGAAGAGGTTTTGTTCATTAATAATATAAAAAAAATTAAATATTACTATAATTCTAAAAAATCTGTAAATAGTTTAAAAGCAAAAAACGAATTGTTTGATGTTCCATATTCTTTAGAAATTGAAAATGATAAGATTAATAAAAAAATTTTTTCAAATTTAAATTTTAAAAATTTTAATTTTAAAATTGAAAATCAATTTGACTATAATACTAAAGATAGATATGGAATTATTAATTTTATTTATTCAAAAAAAAAAATTCCAGTAAAATATCAATTAAAAAAAAATTCTCTAAGTTTTCAAACTCCTGAGGATTTAATGGATTTAACTATGTTCTCAGTTGGTGTCATAAATTTAAAACCATTTTTCCTGGATGCAGATTTGAAATTTAATGAATTAGATATTTATAATTTATTGAAGTCAAATTCCATTTTAGTCGAATTTTTTAAAACTGAAATTTTAAACAATAAAAATATATATGCTCATACGAAAATAAGCTCCAAAAAAGTTAATCCTATAAATATTGATAATTTCTTAATAAATTTTAAAATTGAGGATGGCTTAATTAATTTAGATTCAACTAAATTTGATTGGCTAGAGTATTTGGCCTTAAAAATTTCCAATAGTGCTATTTTTGTCAAAAATGACAATCTTATTTTTGAGGGCCTAATAACAATTGATATTAAAAATTTAGATATGATTTTCCAGTTTTTTCAAATAGCTAAGTCTGCTAGATCGGATATTAAAAATTTAGAATTTGCTTTTAGCTATAATTTTGATCAAGAAAATATCAAATTTAATGAAATCAAGGTTAATAATATAATTAATGAAAATATAAAAAGCTTATCTGGTAAAACTTTCTTTGTTAAAGATAATTTCAAAAATCAAATATATTTTAAAAATTTTATCAATAAATTTTTTAAGTCCTACTCTGGATAAATCATTTTTATTGGATCAACAATTTTATCATAATCCAATTCAGTTATAAGTTTTGTTTTTAAAGCTTCAGTCTTCAGAGTTGTATTATTTTTCAATGCTAATTTTGCAATTTTCGCAGCAGCATCATAACCAATGTGTGGAGTAAGTGCGGTAACCAACATCAAGGAATTATCCAAATTTTCTTTAATTTTTTTTTTATTTGGTTTTATATCTTTGACGCAGAAAAGAGCGAAATTTTTCGAGCTGTCAGCTAATAATTCAATAGATTGCAATATGTCGTGAGCAATTAAAGGTTTAAAAACATTTAATTCAAAATGACCATGCGTCCCTGCAATAGATATAGTATTATGATTTCCTATTACTTTAACACAAACCATTGTTATTGCCTCACATTGAGTAGGATTAATTTTGCCTGGCATAATTGATGATCCTGCCTCGTTTTCAGGCAAGATTAATTCTCCAAAGCCAGCTCTTGGTCCCGAACCTAAAAATCTAATATCGTTTGAAATTTTCATTAAAGCAACAGCACAAGAATTTAATGTACCAGAAAAATTCACAATCGAGTCGTGTGCTGCAAGTTCAGCAAATTTATTTTTCGCTGGTTTAAAAGGTAATTTGCAATATTTTGAAATTTCTTTAATTATTTTTTTATCAAAATTTTTTTTTGAATTAATTCCAGTTCCTACTGCTGTTCCACCCTGAGCCAAATAATAAATTTCTTTTAAAGCAGTTTCAATTCTAACAATACTTTTTTTAACTTGAGTATAGTACCCTGAAAATTCTTGACCCAAAGACAAAGGAGTTGCATCCTGTAAATGAGTTCTACCAATTTTAATAATATTCTTAAATTTTTTGGTTTTTTCTTTTAGTTCTTTTTCTAAAATTTTTAAATTAGGCAATAGTTTATTAATAGTTTCTCTTGCAATTGATATATGCATCGCAGTTGGATAAACATCATTAGTAGATTGGGATTTATTAACATGATCATTAGGATGTATTGGTTTTTTTGATCCTTTTTTACCACCTAAAATTTCAATTGCTCGATTACTAATGACCTCATTTACATTCATATTAGTTTGAGTACCAGAGCCTGTCTGCCAAACTTTTAAAGGAAAGTTATCATCTAAATTACCCTTTATAATTTCATCAGAGGCTCTTACAATTGCACTAGCAATTTTACTTTTTATTAATTTATCTTTCGAATGAACTAATGCTGCAGATCTTTTTATTATCGCAATTGATTTAATTAATGATAAATTAACCAAAGTTTTTCCGATATTAAAAAATTTATTTGATCTTTGTGTTGAAGCACCCCAATATTTATTTTCGGGAACATTTACACTTCCTAAGCTGTCAAACTCTTTTCTTAATTTCATTGATTAATGAGTAAACAATAAATTAATATAGATATACAATAATTTTTTTAAAACTAATAGGAACAAAATGACAAATTTTACTAAAGTTGGAATTTTTATGAAAACATTCGGTCAAGAAATAAAAAATTTACCCTCTTTGAGTAGTGATAAAATTAATAAACTTAGATATGATTTAATTAAAGAAGAACTAAACGAACTTAAAGAGGCAATGGACAAACGAGATATTTTGGAAGTGGCAGATGCTTTAACAGATATACTTTATGTTACTTATGGTGCGGGGCATGCATTTGGAATTAATTTAGATAAATGTTTTGAGGAAGTTCAAAATTCTAACATGAGTAAATTAGATAAAAACGGTAAACCCATATTTGATGAAACTGGGAAAGTAATGAAGGGTCCAAATTATTTTAAACCAAATCTTGCAAAATTTATCAATTAAATTTCTAAATAATAGTCTATAGACTTTATACTATTTGTTAAACTACCTACAGATATTCTATTAACATTCGTTGCTGCATATTTTTTAACATTGTGTAGGTTAATATTTCCTGAGGCCTCCGTTTCGTATTTTGATCCGATCATTTTAATACCTAATTTGATATCTTTAACCTTCATATTATCAAATAAAATTCTGTTAAACTTAAGTCCAATAATTTTTTTAAGCTGTTGAAGGTTGTCCACCTCTACAGTAATTTTTCTTCTTTTTTTATTGTTTATAGCTTTTAAAACAACAGTTTTAATATCCGCACTCGCTATATGATTATCTTTAATTAAATATTCATCACTTAAATTATATCGATGATTAGTTCCGCCACCAATTTTGACTGCATATTTTTGCATTAAACGCATGTTGGGAATTGTTTTTCGAGTACAACAAATTTTAGTTTTTTTGCCAACTAAATTTTTGAATTTTTTGGTGGTTGTTGCAATCCCCGAAAGATGAGATAAGAAATTTAATGCAACCCTTTCACCGGTTAATATATTTTTTGCATTACCGGTTATTTTAGCAATAGCAGAGCCTTTTGTAACAAACGATCCCTCTTTTTTTAAAGAAGTAAATTTAATTTTATTATCAATTAAATTAAAAGTTTGTTTTGAAAATTCCAAACCTGCTACTACAGAGTCTTCATTAGTTATGATTTTAGCATGAACAATTTTATTATTTTTTATTAGAGATGATGTGATATCTCCATTAGGATAAAGATCCTCTTTTAAAGCTTGTTGAACAGTTTTTTTTATGAAATTTTTACTTATTTTAATTTTTAACACTATCTGCCAATTGCGACCATTTTTTCAACTGATAATCTTGCTTTTTCAATTATGCTTTTTTCCATAATAATTTCGCCTGTTTCATTTTCTAAACAGTCAAGAATTTTTGGAAGTGTTATTTTTTTCATATGTGGGCAAAGATTACAAGGTTTGATAAAATTAACATTTGGATTTTCAACCTGAACATTGTCGCTCATAGAGCATTCGGTAACCATCATAACTTTTTTCGGTTGATTGTCCTCTACATACTTAATCATTGCAGAAGTAGAACCTGTAAAATCACTCACCTTAATAACTTCAGGAGGACATTCTGGATGAGCAATAATTTTTATCTCGGGATTATTTTTTCTTATCTCAATGATTTCTTTTGCATTAAATTGATCGTGAACAATGCAAATTCCTTTCCAAGAAATAATTTCTACGTCAGTTTGAGAAGCAACATACTTTGCTAAATAATCATCTGGTAAAAAAATTACTTTTTTTACACCAAGTGATTTGACAATTTTTACCGCATTGGCAGATGTGCAACAGACATCAGTTTCTGCTTTAACTTCCGCAGATGTATTAACGTATGACACAACGGGGACACCAGGATATTTTTTTTTAAGAAGTCTTACATCTTTTCCAGTAATTGAGGAAGACAATGAACAACCAGCATCCATGTCAGGTAAAAGCACTTTTTTATTTGGGTTCATTAATTTTGCAGTTTCGGCCATAAAGTGAACTCCTGCCATTACAATTATATCTGCAGAAGTTTTAGAGGCTTGGATTGCAAGTGATAATGAGTCTGCAGAAAAATCAGCAACACCATGATAAATTTCTGGTGTTTGATAGTTATGAGCAAGGATGACCGCGTTTTTCTCTTTTTTAAGTTTATTTATTTTATAAATATAAGGCGCGTGCACTGACCATTCTATTTCAGGCATAACTTTAGCAATCTTTTTATAAATAGGATCTGTTACTTTTTGTACTTCTTGTGTAAATTCCATTATTAAATTTATCAATTTGAAACCTAAATGTCATTCATTTATTGTGAGACATAATGCGGTCGTGCTGAAATTGGTAGACAGGCACGTTTGAGGGGCGTGTGGGTTTCCCGTGAGAGTTCGATTCTCTCCGACCGCACCATTAAAATAAGCTAAATTTTAATCCAATCTGGCTGGTTTATTTTTAAAATTGCATTTTTAGTCTTAAACTCATTTTTTTGGTTAAAATTTTCGTCCAAGTATTTAATTAAAGCAAATGGATATTCATCTTCAATTAATACTTTGCCTATTTCAATTTCGTTATGATAAATACGATCGTCAATGTTTAATTTTCCATTAATTAGATTTACTGGCAATAATCTTTTTGATAATTTGTTTTTCAATTTTATTCTAGCTGTGTTTTCTTGTCCAACATAACATCCTTTTTTAAAATCAATTCCATTAAGTTCTTCATAATTACACTCAATTCCAAATAACTTATTTTGCAATTTATTCAAATTTTTTGGAACAATACCCAGTTCATGACTAAATCTGTAATAGTCTCTCAATTCAGAAATTAATAAATTTTTTTTTTTTAATAATGAAAAAAAATTTTGTGAGTGAATTATTAATCTAGCTCCTAATTTTTTATTTCTTGGATCTAATAAAAACAGATCATCATCAATATTAATTGTAAAGCCCTCAATATCTTCTACATTTTCAAAAGACATAAATTTTTTATAGCTAAGTGCTGCTAAAATAAATTTATCACTTAAATTTTGAATTTGAATTTTAGATCTAAGTTTATAAATGCTCAACTGATTTAATAAACTTTCTTGCTGTGACTTTTCACAGTCAATAAAGAAACCTGATTGATATTTAATAATTATGAATTCATATAAAAATTTGCCCTGAGGAGTAAATAATGATGAAAAAATACTTCTTCGTTCGTTTACTTTTTTAATGTCATTAGAAATTAAATTTTGTAAAAATTCTTTGCTATCTTCTCCAGAAATATAAATTAACGCTCTATCATCTAAAATATAAACTTTATTATTCATATTTGATTAATTTAATTATTTAATATAAATACTTTTTCTACAAATGTTAGATCTTATTATTAAAAATGGACAATCTTACATTAATAAAGAATTAAAAAAATGCGATATTGGAGTCAAAGACGGAAAAATTACAAATATTGGAAAAATTGCAATTGAGTCAAAAGATATAATTGATGCAGATGGATTATTAGTTTTACCAGGATGCATAGATACTCAAACTCATTTTAGAGAACCGGGTTCTACTGAAACAGAAGATCTTCACTCTGGAAGCAGAGCAGCCATAGTGGGAGGAATTACAAGTGTTTTTGAAATGCCAAATACTAATCCACCAACTTCCAACAAATTTGAATTTCAAAGAAAATTAGCTCTCGCAAAAAACAGAATGTACTGTAATTATGGATTTTTTTTTGGCGCCACAGCTGACAATGCTAAAGATTTAGGGGATTTGAAAAATTTAGAGGGATGTTGCGGAATTAAACTTTTTGTAGGTTCTTCTACTGGAAATTTATTAGTTGCTAATGAAAACGACATTGAACAAGTATTTAAAAATAGTTCAAAAGTAGTTGCGGTTCACTCAGAAGATGAAGAAATTTTAAATTTAAGAAAAAAATTGATTGTAGAGGGAAATGTCCATTCTCATCCTCTTTGGAGAAATGAGGAATGTGCAATTGTTTCCACTCGACGAATAGTGAGAATTGCGGAAAAGTATAAAAAAAAAGCCCATATTTTACATGTTACAACCAAACAAGAAGTTGATTTTTTATCAAAACATAAAAGTAATATTACTTTTGAAATTACACCTCAACATCTAACCATGTTTGCCCCAGATTGTTATGACAAGCTTGGAACTTATGCTCAGATGAATCCTCCCATTAGAGATAAATCTCATTATGATAGATTATGGTTTGCAGTGAAAAATAATTTAAATGATACAATTGGATCTGACCATGCTCCACATCTAAAAGAAAATAAAGAAAAAATTTACCCAAAATCTCCATCAGGGATGCCCGGCGTTCAAACTTTGATGCCTGTAATGTTAAACCATATTAATGAGGGAAAATTAAGTCTTCAGCAATTAATGAATTTTGTTTGTGAAAACCCAGTTAAAATTTTTGGAATTAAAAACAAAGGTTTTATTAAAGAAGGTTATGATGCTGATTTTACTGTTGTAGACATGGATAAAAAAATCAAAATTACCAATCAGAATATAGAAAGTAAATGTAAATGGTCGCCGTTTGATGGTTTAGAATTTAAGGGAACACCTGTTTTAACAATAATTGCTGGACAAATTAAAATGAGAAATGGAAAAATTTTAGGTCATCCTGAGGGAAAACCTTTAAATTTTCAAGAATATTTGAATTAAATCGTAAATTTAAATTTGATTCGTTTTTATGCTCTTAATTAAGTTTTAAAACCTATAATTGTATTTAAATTTAGAACATAAGTAAATCCAAGGCTTTTTAATCATAATTATTGCTTCATTAATCCTGCTTAATTTGTTATTTAATCAAAATCTTAGTTCAAAGTAACTTGAACTTAGTTTATATAAACTAAAAAAGTAAAAACTAACTAAAGAGGGAGTTTTTTATGAATAAACTAAAATTGTTTGCTCTCACAGCTGTAGCCCTGATGGGCATCACAAGTGTAGCAAACGCAGACGCAGCCATGTTACAATCAAATGATTTCGTCGGTATTTCATTTTGGTTAGTATCGATGGGATGTTTAGCTGCAACTGTATTCTTTTTTTTAGAAAGAAGCTCAGTTCCAGCGGGATGGAGAGTGTCAATTACTGTTGCTGGGTTGGTAACGGGTATTGCATTTGTTCATTACATATACATGAGAGAAGTTTGGGTCACTACCGGGGAGTCTCCAACAGTCTATAGATATATTGACTGGTTGATTACGGTTCCGTTATTAATGCTAGAATTCTATTTTGTACTAGCAGCGGTAGGTAAAGCAACTTCCGGAGTATTTTGGAGATTGTTAATTGGCTCATTGGTAATGTTAGTAGGTGGATATTTAGGAGAAGCTGGATATATCAACTCTACATTAGCTTTTGTTATCGGTATGGCTGGATGGATATACATTCTTTATGAAGTGTTTTCTGGTGAAGCTGGTAAATCGGCAGAAAGAAGTGGTAATAAATCACTTGTTACTGCATTTGGTGCAATGAGAATGATTGTTACAGTAGGTTGGGCTGTTTACCCATTAGGTTACATTTTTGGATACCTAACAGGTGGAGTGGACGCTAACACACTTAACATCGTTTACAACGCAGCTGACTTTTTGAATAAGATCGCTTTTGGTCTAATTATTTGGGCAGCAGCTACACAACAATCTAGTAGAGCTAGATAGTTTTACTAATAAAAGTTTAAAATAAGGCAGGTATGTTTTTGCATACTTGCCTTATTTGTTTTAGATCCTTATAAAAGGCTGATGGCCAAAATTACGTACACGACCCATGACAATAAAATCTATACTATCAATGTTAAAAATGGGCTTTCTGTGATGGAGGGTGCAGTTCAGAATGATGTTCCAGGAATTGATGCTGATTGCGGAGGTGGTATGGCCTGTGCAACGTGTCATGTATATATCAAAGAAAATTGGTTAGATAAACTTCCTGCAAAAGAGGATGGTGAAGAAGATATGTTGGATATGGCTTTTGAACCTAAAATAAATAGTCGACTTAGTTGTCAATTAATAGTTTCAGATGCACTAGAGGGTTTAGAAGTAACTATTCCATCTAAACAAAGTTAGATGATCAAAACAGACGTATTAATTATAGGAGCTGGTCCAACAGGCTTATTTTGTGCTCATCAATTAGGATTGATTGGGCTTAAATCTGAAATAGTGGATAATTTGAGCAAAGTTGGAGGACAGTGTATTGAACTTTATCCCGATAAACCAATTTATGACATTCCCGCAATACCAGAATGCACTGGTGAAGAATTAACTAATAATCTTTTAGAACAAATTAAGCCATTCAATATTAAATTTCATCTAAATGATAGAGTTGAAGAAGTAAAAAAAAATCAAAATCGATGGAGTGTAGTTACTGTTAATAAAAAAGAATTTAATGTTTCTAGTATAGTAATTGCAGGCGGGGTTGGATCTTTTGAACCCAGAAAATTCTCCATAAAAGAATGCGAAAAATTTGAGGGAAAGTCTATTTTTTATTCAATTAAAGATAAAAATATTTTTAATAATAAAACTGTTACTATTTTTGGAGGAGGAGACACAGCTTTAGATTGGGCGATAGAATTATCTAATAATTGTAAAATCAATTTAGTACACAGAAGAGATGAATTTAGTGGAGCTCAGGCTAGTGTGGAAAAAATTAAAAAGCTTCACAGTGTGGGTAAAATAAACCTATATACTAAATTCCAATTAATGCTTATTAAAGGAAGTCAAAATATAGATTCTATAATCATTAAGCACGATAATGAAACGACTAAAGAAATAAAAACAGACTATTTATTGGGTTTTTTTGGATTAATTATGCAGCTGGGTCCTATTTTAAATTGGGGATTAAATTTAAATAAAAAAACAATTAAGGTTAATACAGAAAACTTTGAGACCAATCAGTCTGGAATTTTTGCAATTGGAGACATTTGCTCTTACCCAGGAAAATTAAAATTGATTTTATCAGGTTTTCATGAAGGTGCCTTAGCTGCAAGAGGATGTTTTAAATACGCCCGTCCAGAGGAAAAACTTAAATTTGAATTCACAACAACCTCTAAATTAGCAAAAGAGAGACTTGGGATAAAATAATTAGTTATTTATTAGTTTGAAATCTTAAAGAAATAAGTTTTTTATATTTTTAGTCGTCAGCGTAAACTTTTTCATCTTTTTCGTGTCTTTCTTGGGCAGCAATACAAAGATCAGCGATTGGTCTTGCCATTAATCTTTTTAATCCAATTGGTTCAGCAGTTTCTGTACAATAACCGTAGGTACCATCTTTAATTCTCATTAAAGCTTTATCAATTTTAGAAATTAATTTTATCTGTCTGTTTATTGCTTTCATTTCAACATTCTTATCAATATATGAGCTTGCTTGATCTACAATATCAGAGGAAATACTATTATCATCCATACTTCCATTATAAAGCGCTTCATTATTTATTTGAATTAACTCCTTTCTCCATTCAGTAAGTTTAATTCTAAAATAAGCTTTATGTTTTTCGCACATATACTTTTCATTTTCTTTTGGAACATAATTTTTTGAAATTTTAATAGATACTTTGGGCAGTTCTTTTGCCTTAGCTTCAGTTTTAATAGATTTTTTTAAATTTTTTTTTTTTACTTTAACGATTTTTGGCATATTTAAATTCATGAAGTATATTCACCAAATTATAGGTGTCAAGGAAGGTTAATTGTTGTAAATATTTCTAAATGATGACTTATAGTAAAAATATAAATAATCTTTTATTTATTTTTATTATTTCACATTTAATAATTTGGACATTTGTTCCTGTATTAACTAATAAAAATTTACCCTTAGATACAATTGAGGCGCTAGCTTGGGGTAGTAATCTTGATTGGGGTTTTAATAAACACCCTCCCGCAAGCGCTTTTTTTGCTGAAATGTTTTTTAAAATCTTTGGATCACAAGATTGGTCTTACTATTTGTTAAGTCAAATTTTTGTAGTAGTTTCTTTTATTTATGTATTTAAATTTGCTAGTGAAATATTTAATAATAAAGTTTTAAGTTTAATCTCATTAGTCTTACTTGAGGCTATTTTTTTTTATAATTATACAACCCCTGAATTTAATGTTAATATCTGTCAACTTCCATTTTGGTCTTTAACCGTTTATTATTCTTGGAAAATTTATAAAAATGACCAAATAAATTTCACCGATTGTTTTTTACTCAGTTTATTTGCTTCCGTAGGTTTTTTATCAAAATATTTATTTCTTTATCTTTTAATTTCAATTGTTTTATTATTTATTTATTTGATTTTTTTTAAAAAAGAAAAAAAATTTGATTTTAAATACCTTATAGCTTTAGAAGTGTTTGTGATTATTCTGGTTCCGCATTTAATTTGGTTAAAGGATAATAATTTTATAACAATAAAATATGGATTAGCTAGAGCTAGTTTAGAAAATTCCGATATTTTAGATCATGTAATTTTTCCAATAATTTTTTTATTAAAACAAATCG
>Ga0194117_10003327_pt1 | contig 16241 bp, 9 predicted proteins | sample TA2MahsurfametaG_FD_160579 | JGI IMG/M metagenome (GOLD analysis project Ga0194117, IMG submission 160579) | Freshwater microbial communities from Lake Tanganyika, Tanzania - TA2015009 Mahale N1 surface | ecosystem: Environmental > Aquatic > Freshwater > Lake | place: Tanzania: Lake Tanganyika...
AAAAAAACTATTCTTATAATCGATATAAGTATTATAAGAATTCGTAAAATGGCATCAAATATTGTATATTTAAGTGACTGTACTCCTCTTTATACAACTCTCGGGGCACCTGAACGTATCACGTCGGTTGTCGCCACACCATTACATCGTTCCGCTCAATTAACTTGGTCGATACCGCCAAATTCTGATAAAATTCTCGTAGATTCGTATATTGTGCGTTATAAGCTTACCGGTGCGCCGATTACCCATGTATTAAATGAAAAATTGGTGTTTTTTCCTACCGCTCTTATAACCGATCTCAATAATGGCGTCTCTTACGATTTTTGGGTAGTTGCAAAAAACCGTTTTGGCGAAAGTCCACACTCCCCCACGGTTAGCGTCATTCCCGGATCGCCGCCATCACCTTGTCAAATCGTGCGCCGCGCTTTTCATTCTACAACTACCGGCGATGGAATAAATGATATTACACCGCAAAAAGTTGGAATAGAATTCACACCCGGTATAACACAGAATGGAGCACAATCACTCACATTTACAGCGAAGTATACGCGACTTAATGGAGGAGGGCAAATGACCGACGTTTCTTACGTAACTACATATAGCGTTCAGTCGAATGAATATTTTTTGGATCTATCTGGACAAGTCGCCATCAATACAATCGGTGTCAAAGGAAACTATATAAGAAAACAGATCACACCGCCAACCGGTGAAGCCGGATTTCAAAGCGCCAATTATCGTTTTCAGGTATTTTCGTCGAACATTTACGGAATATCTCAACCGCCAGATCTCTCATTCAATATTGCTTTATATTCAAATACTGATGCGAATTCTGGAGCACTGATACCACGTTTTACCGCACCAACGTTTGCGTCTTATTCTATTCCTGAAAATGGCGGTATCGTCGCATTAGACCCGAGTGATTCATTTATACGACTGCGATGGAAACAGTATCGCGGCGGCGGAACTGGAAGCACGGGTGCGGGTGCTTATTCAGGTTGGTCCTATCGCATCCAATATACCGATGATAAAGATAACTGGTTTTTCCCACCGACCACACTAACCGCACCACAAACATCGTATTATCCGGAATATACACGCGAATATGATATCACTACTATCGGTTCAAATACTGCGAATTTTGAATATACCTTTGATATTAGCCGTAATATTGTAAACGGAAAACGATATTATGTTCGCTATTGTGTGGTAAATGCTCTCGGAGACACAAGTGAATATACGCAGGTCAATAATAACAATCTCTCACTCGTTTCATGTATTCCCGGTAAATTACCAAACCCTCCTCCTATATTTAGAGCAAGTAGTGGTGATCGTAAAGTAAGCCTTTATTTTGATTGGAATCCACGCCCGCCAAGCTTGAGTCTAACCGGCGGATTGCCAATATTAGATTATCGCATCGAGAGATATGATGTTTCCAGAACAATCAACGGTGTAATTATTGTTTCATCTACTCCATCCGTTGTTTTCGATAATATAATCGGTTCATTTTATGAAGATACATACGAAATCATCTTTAATGGGGGTGAATATGAATATCATATCTATTCCAGAAATAGCTTTGGTTATTCTAGAACTTTTTCTAGTGTTCGCGCAGTTCCTTTCTTTCCATCCGATGTAATTCGAAATGTATCGTCTTCCGTAGATTCTGGTGAAATCACTCTTGCCTGGGATGATCCCGAAACCATCGAACCCGAAGCGCCTATCGTTCAGTATTATATTGAATACAAAATATTTAACTTATATAATATTTCAGATATTCCGGCAGGAAATATTCTAGGCAACTTATCCGGGTTAACCATGATTTCAAATACAATTCAAGATATGAAAAACATTTTAGTAGATGACGTATTATGGGATAAAATACAGTCGTCGACGGTTGGTATATTTACGAATTCTATGGCTCGCTCATTTACAATACGCGGACTATTCAACGGCACTGCATACGTGTTTCGTATCGCCGCAGTTACACAAGATGTGGCGCGTCGTAAAATTATTGGATTGAGGAAGGTAATCGCGTCGAATAGCCCGTATTTACCGAGACCGGTTATTATAGGTATAGTCCCTTCTAGGTTATTATATGTCAAATATATGAATTTGGACAGTAATATAATGATTACGTGGAGCAGTAATAATATTCAAAATACAGAAGGGATTATTCGATTTATCGTTGATTATGATATTGCGCCGAGTGAAACCGGATATTCACAGCAGCAAACATTCGAATATAATAATAGTATTGTCTCCAACGATGCCACATCAGTTTCATTTCAAATTAATGTTGTAGGATTAAGTAATAACGTAGTACAACGACCAGATCCAAGAACCAATAGCTACGTCATGAAGATTTACGCTGAAAATTCAGTAGGTTTTACGAATGAACAAAATAAGGTGAAGTTACATGTTGAGATAAGTTTCGACGATATTTATGAAAATGTTACGGTGCCTAGGGTGGTCCGTCCGATGTCAATACCGTCTATTGTTAGCGAAGTAACATCGTAGGCACGTGTATTCAGTAAAATAATACGTCTTTACAATATTATTATTATGTATATAGGTTTCATAGCAATAATAACAAGGCAGCGCGAATTCACCGATGTCTCTTATTACACCTACATTATCAAATTTCTCTATCACCGCACGGACATATGGTGTCGATTCTTCATTTCAATTAATAGATCCTTCCTCGAATAATATAAATTCGGCGGCAACCTTTTCATTTGTTAGTAATAATCCATTTGTTGCTGATATTTCCGGCGTCCGAACCGTAATAATACGGAACGCCGGAGAAACCACAATCACAGCAACTCAAGCAGCCACTACCGGTTATACTACCGCTCAAATTAACACGGTTTTTACCGTAAATAAAGCTACAACTGTCATTCCGAACTTCATAATTTCCCCAAAGGAAATCAAAGACGGCTCTTTTAATATTGTTGATCCAATATCAAATAATCCTACCGTCTTTATGTATCAGGTTTTAACACCATCCACTATTTCATTATCAAATCGGACAGTTACATTTTTACAAGTAGGAAGAGCCCGAATTCGCGTATTTCAGGACGCTTCCGCGAACTATACTGCGGGATCTGCTATCACCACATTCGACATTTTATCCAGTATTATTCGCGTCGGGACACAAAATCGCATCGATCTATCATGGAATATCCCACAAGAAAATGGAGCCACAATAAAAAATTATTTCTTTTATACGGAAGAAAGAATATCGTCGGTAACACCAGGTCCGCCAGTTAGCACCATATTAGAAACAACCTCACCGATAAATCCGTCATATTATTCGTATGCGCTTCCAGTCCCATATTCCGCAAAAATAATTTCTTCCACCGGAGCATTTACCGGTATTGATGTAAATTTTGCGAACCAATCATTTAATATCAATACCTCTACATCACCGCAACACACAACAACAAACTATTTTGACATGGGATATTATGGCGAAATCGAACTAAATTGGGAATACCATAATGATCGCCCAATCGTTGAATTGAATCCCGCGATAGTGGCAACCACGACAATGACGCTTTCTATCTATAAAGAAGCCAGCACAAATATCGGCGATAACCGCGTCGATTTGATATTAAACACGTCGAGAATTTACGATTCTCTCGTAAATTGTTTTGGACCTATGCCGCAGAACAACAATAAGACAATGACGGATATATTTCCCATTACATTTCCAAGCATTTCTGCCACTGACACAAGCACCGCAACCCGAAACTTAAAATATTTGAAACATACGGATGTTATATCTGGGCGTGTAACTATCTCGAACAATACATATTCGCCAGCAGCCGCGCCAACCACTACCCGCGAATATAGTATTCTCATCAAAAGTTTGCGCATCTCTCCCTTTCGTTTTCCAATTTCGAGAGATTTCACGTCCATTCGGTTGGGGCAGGGTCTATCTACACCGGGTCTCGGATTTTCGGTCTCAACACATAATGCGTTGTCCGTTCCTGTTATTGGAAATGACTCCAGCGGCGGAATATTGTATCATATGCCGAAAATGACGCGACCGCTTACCGACTTTGGGAAGGCCGCTTGGACATTTTCATGGAACTACGCCGCCAATCTCTCGAAACTCGCCACTGATATTTCGTATTTGCCGGTTTCTTCTGATCTATCGGCGAATTTAAACATACCTTTCACGATGCGTATTCGCGGTTATTCGCGGCCCTATTCCAAAACATCGTCTCTCATCACTGACGCAAGTTATAATACTACATCGGTTTCGTCTTTCTTGACACAGATTTCTGATGCATCGTATAATACACGCTTGTTATGTGATGTTTCTTTCAGTGAAGCGGCAAATTATGCGAAGATTGCTGCGACGTCTGCGAATTCAGATTCATCATTCGGTATTGTTTCACGGATATTTGATATTAGTGGAGCATCCGGTTTCGCACCTTATACCGAAGTAACCGATTATTCGCATACACAGTTTGTATTTTTATTTCAACTTACAATAAACGACCCAAGTTATAATGCGTATTTTAGAATGATGACTACACAAGAAGACTCATTCCAAGTTAAGATGTTATCGCAAACATTCGCACCGCATCAAACTTATCGTTTTGCTGGGCCTGATCCAACAACGGAGGCGTCATATGCGTTGGATAGTTCTACGAATACATTATATAACATCGGTGACTATTATACACAACTATCACCAAGGTTTTCCTTTTTTAATTTGACAAATGGTATTTATTACTCCTATCGTATATCATCGAATAATATGGTCGGTTCAAGCACATTTTCATCTTTGTTTACTCGCCGGTGCGGGTCAATTCCAAACCCTATCGTAAACCGAATAAATAGTCTTGGGGCCGACACATATGCGATTGAATCTGAGAGAACATCAAACCGTGTAAATTTATACTGGGAAAAACCGGCGTTTACAGGTTACGAAATTCAATATTTCTTAATACAAACCGCGTTTGATATATCAGGTCGCTGGGTAACATCATACGAATATACACCAGATATCTCGAATCATTTGATATCGTTTACTATGTTTAATGATATAAATGTCGCAGTAACAAATCAATCTCTCATCGAATACGATCAACCGATTACGACATATACATATAAATCAACGGCAGTTCAACAATACATCAATACAGTATTGAATTTAAATACGCCTATATCGGGTGCGCTTATCAACGGTTACAAATATTATTTTCGATTGGCCGCTGTAAATGTACTTGGTCAATCTTCGTATTCGTCGGTGTTATCTGGTATTCCATTTGCGAGACCGGCCAACTCTCTGGTTAAGTTTATCGGTACACCTATTATCGGAAATGAATTAGTTATTCTTACATGGAGAATTCCGCAAGATGATGCCGGTTCGCCAATATTGAATTATATTGTTGATTATGAAGAGGTCAATCGAACAGTTACACCAATAAAATACATCAATAAAACGCGTTATACACAAAATAGCATCGAGGACGCTTTCTATAAAGAAGCGAATCGCGGTTATCCATTTGACGATTTTCGTAAATTATACGCCGGTTATAAACGATTTTTGTCGTTGTCTACGGGGGAACAAAATAATTTGGTGACGTTACGTAATCAAATAACACAATTCATTATTGATCCGCGACCGATTACAATCAACGAAACCGATCGTTTTTTAAATACTGTGGCCGACTTGTCGAAAAATATCATCTTGAGTTATACAAAACCGTCATTCAAATACAAGAGTTCATTATTAACACAAAATGTATTTGATTTTTCGAACATTCAGTTGAAATGGTATTATACCCAAGATACTGGAGCAGGTTTATGGAATAGCAACATTACGTCGTCGTTTCATCTATCAATACGCGGAGACCTTCAGCATAATAGTAACGATCGATCGAGAGATGTATCTGGCATTTTTGATATCTCCGGAATGTATACTGTTACATTTAATACGCTTTCTACACCATTAGACCCAACAAATCCCGTTTATAATTATATTGACTATACAACCGGCGGTGTAATCGTCAATGGCACTGTGCCTCGTAAATTGATAAAACTGAAATCGTTGTCGCCGTCCTCCATGTATCGTATTGACGCAAGTAATGGGGACGGTTATTATTTGATACTAGATTATACTATAAGTAATATTTCGAGAAGCGATTATCGGTTTATTTTTTATTCAGGCCAAACCATTCTCAACGGTGTCGCTCCTATCCGGACATACGCGGGTTTAAATACGGAATTTACTGTTACTTTTAGAAGTAATATCTATTCCCCCTTTGTGAATGGAAAAGAATATTTATTTACGGTGACGCCATTTAATATTAATGATTTCTTTCCAGATTTGGACCTTTCTAATAATTATGGAACGGCACCAAGTCAAGTTTCATTTACGATGGGAACTTCTTTCAGTAACCCCATTACGGATATGAGCTACTCATTAGTATCAACAAGCCAAGGAGGTAAGGTCGTGCTTCAATGGAACTATTCATCCAGTCCTCAATATTATATCAATATAGTCATTCCAAGCCAATATACACAAGAAAATATTTATCCACAAGAATATGTATCTCTACCGCAACCAAACGGTAGTTCAAGATCGATTTTGACTCCGAATCTTGAACCGGTGAACGGTGTTGTTACGTATACGATTCCTTCAAGTTTACAAGCGGATATCGATTCATCGAACGCGCAATTATATCTGAAATCTGGACGCGGTTATGAAATTAGTGTATCACCTGTTCAAACATTCGTCAATAGTCAAAATGAAATCGAGTTTATACCTGCGCCATACAGAGATATAAATCCGGAAGGCACATATATCATACCGTTTCGAACACCACTCGCACCTTTGACGTTATCCGCACAGGGTTATGATGGCACCGTTACCTTAAAATGGAATTTACCGGATTTTTCGAATGACCCAAATTATTATATAACAGATGTCAATTCGGCGTATTACCGCTATAAATATTTCACGCTTGAACGTCGCGACCTTTCTGCGAACGATATTCTTTTACGAAATTGGCAAGACGTATCCAACGAGATTTTTATTCCAACTTTCGAAAACGGCGGTGTTCCTGGTTATCAATTGGTATTCACCAACATAAGTGGAACAAACGAACTTCCAATACAATTTCGCGTTCGAACCGTAATCGTAAATGAATATAATGGACAACGCGCTTTTTCGGATTACACCTACATGTCAATCATAAACAATATACCGGCGTCTGTTCCTTTGAATAGCAACGTCTATCCTTCGATCTACCCTTATACACCTAGCACACCGTCAATCAGAACTGTATCGCGCATCGGCACCATTTCAGGCGCATTAAACGGGCTATCCTTAGTATTCGATTATCCGAATTATAACGGAAATGCTGATTATTATGAGTGCTTTATTGAATATACGCCTCCTTCCGGAACAACTGGATCTGGCACCGTGTGGCATAACGTATTTGATGTAAATAATGGTATTGCGGATCTTTCGTTTAATATCAGCACAAATCCATCGTTATTTACAACAAATGGGCGTTTAAGGACAACCGGGTCAACGATTGGTGGTTTTGACACTCGGACAGTTATATGTCGAGTTACCGTCGCTGCCATAGGCACCCGAATGCGCGTTTATCCTCGTAAAAATGGCATCGAAACCGGCGGGGACGGATTTTACGCGCCTTACGGAGCAACACTTTATTCGGGGTATTCAAATGTAAAATATATACAGATCTAAATACGTATACAGATTTAGAGTCCAACTTGAAGTGCCTGTATTTGCTCATTCGTTAGTGTATCTGGAAACTCAATATTGAATTTTATTTTAAGAACACCTGATTCACCGCCTTTTTCTAAACCCAAACCTGGTATTGTTTTGATACTACCTGGTTTAATTATGTTTCCGGGCTTATTCGCGAGTTTGAATATACGCCCGTTAAGATGCGTGATTTCAAAGTCGAATCCACATAATGCCGCTCTAAGTGGTATCGTTTTCTCGATGGTTAGATCTAGGTTTTCCACCTTGAATAATGCGTGTTGAAGAACGTTGATAATTATACGAATGTCGCCTTTCATGCCTGCTTCATTCATGTGTCCGCATTCATTTAAAATGATCGTATCTCCTTGAAGCACGCCTTTCGGAATTTGCGCATGAATCGTTTCGCGCTCAATCTTAATAATATCATTATCTGGAACCTGTCGGTCGATCTCGAGTGGAATCGAGCAACCGTTGTAGCACTGCTCAAGTGTGAGTGATACTGTTTTCACGATGGTGTCTGGAACTTGATATACTCGAACATTTGGAGGAGGTTGTTGTTGTTGATGATGTCCTTGCGGATGCCCGAATCCACCATTCATACGTCCATTCTGAAACGTTTGAAAAACAACTTTTGGACCCATACCAGGACCATGTCCTCCTGCGGCGTTACCAAATAACATATGAAGAAGCTCTTCTGGAATACCGGGTGGCATTCCTCCACGTGCACCTCCTCCTCCTCCGCCGCCGAAGTGGAATACGTTCGGCATTCCGCCGATGCCGCCGATGCCGCCGCCCTTACGCATCATGTCGTATGTCCTGCGTTTATTCGCATCTGATAAAGTCGCATACGCGTTGTTCAGTTCTTGGAATTTCTGCTTGCTTTCATCCGTATTTCCATTTTTATCGGGGTGATGCACCATCGACATTTTTCGATATGCTTTCTTAATTTCGTCTTCGCTTGCCTTTTCGTCTATACCAAGGATTTTATAATAATCCTTGTCTTTGTCGATACCGTTGTCATCCATATTCATATGCGGAAAGCCGTCATCGGTTTCAAAAAACATTTCTGGGCCGAAACCATGACCGTTTGAAGGGCCGCCGCCGAATGGAAAGTTGAAAAACATAATGGAATGGAATGGAATGGAATGGAATGGAATGGAATGGAATCGAATGGAATGGAATCTCTGTTAATACTTAAACATTATATTTATTATAGTATAATAACACGCGGTAGCTGGGCGTAAAAATGTTTGCGATGAATATTCTATCTCCCGATATTCCATTTATCGCAAAATATCAGCCATCTAAAATACCTGATTTTGAACAATTGGACGAAAATACGGTCACGATTATTAATAGTCTTATCGAAATGGACAACTTGAACATTATGTTTTATGGCGAATCTGGATCAGGGAAGACGTCTATTATTAATGCGATGATCCGCGAATATTACAAAAAGTCCGGATGTAACAAGACCATTATAAAAGAAAATATTCTAGTTCTTAATAGTCTAAAGGAACAAGGGATCCAATATTACCGAAATGATGTGAAAGTATTTTGTCAGACGATGACGATGATTCCCGGAAAGAAGAAAATCGTGCTCCTTGATGACATCGACCTCATCAACGAACAAGGACAACAAGTTTTTCGGAATTGTATCGATAAATATAGCCATAATGTTCATTTTATTTCATCGTGTACCAATATTCAGAAGGTAGTAGATACGTTTCAAACACGCAATATTATCGTTAAAATTAATCAGCTAAACCGGGATTGCTTGCATAAAATTATGCTAAAAATAAAAATGAATGAGCGTTTAATGATTACGGCTGATGCCGAAGATTTCTTCCTCCGTGTTTCAAATGGATCGGTGCGAACACTCATTAATTATCTGGAGAAGACGAAACTGATTGACCGAGAGATTACGTTAGAACTCGCAAATCGGATTTGCACAAATATCGGGTTTCATCGATTTGAAGAATACACACAGATTATATTGGATGATACGCTGGATACGAATACACGAGTGCGTAATGCGATCCAGATATTATTTCAATTGAATGATGAAGGGTATTCAGTGTTGGATATATTGGACAACTACTTCCTCTTTGTGAAGATGACGCCGTTATTTACGGAAGATATAAAGTATCGAATTACATCGTTGATCTGTAAATACATCACGATATTCCATAACATACATGAGCATGATATCGAATTGGCACTATTTACGAATAACCTAGTGGGCTTACGCGTGGGGTTGCGCCCCCATACGACGCAGGGCGATAAGCTGTGCTAGAAGTGGGGGATATATACCCTGTGCTAATGGTGTGCGGGTTGGCGGGTTGGCGGGTTGGCGGGTTGGCGGGATGGATGGGTTCTAGCACCCACTCGATTTTATTAACAGATACTTCCCCACCAGCGTATTTGACTCCAGCACCTGCTTCGGCGAAAGACGTGCGAACCACTGAAACTTACTTCGTCGAAGTATTTCTTGTTCTGGAATGTAAATACCGGCAGAGGTGGGCGAAATCGGGACATCAATATCCGCGAGGAGTTCTTCCAGCATAACCGGTTTGTTCGTCGTTGTTTTCACACCCAGTTCCTCCGCCGGAATAAGACTAACTGCTTTCGGGGCTGCCGCTTGTTTCGCACACCACCATCTAGCGGTTTCACCTGTAAAATCCATTTCATGCGTTTGGTCGCGGTTATTAATCTCCATCAAAAATTCCATATATTCCTTCATCACCGGATCAAATTTTTTACAACCCATCATCTTCGTCGATGGCGAGTATTGTTTATCCGCGGCGAGTGATGACGTAGTGCGAAGTTCGCCCATCACGACATTCGCTGTTTGAAGATGAGCGTCGTAGAGAGAACGCAGGTTGTGGAAACATATGAATGAACTCGGAATCAGGAAACCGCCGTAGATGTGAAGTATCGTTGCGAGTGCGAGGTCGCGGACATGTGTGCGAAGTGGGCGTGGGAGATCTTCGACGCGTGTGCGCCATTCCGGTATAATCTTCACGAATGCGTCATCGTCGATCAGACATACGTTAAAGCTCTCGCCACAGTGTTCGATTATATTACGAATCGTGAGATATTGATACGGTTGATTCAGATTATCACTCGTTCTAGATCCAAAACTCTCCCATGACCGCGCATTTTTGTCGAATTCAATATGAACCCAAAGAATCGGTTTGTTGTTCTTCGTGATGCTGCTGTCGTTCAATAGATACTTCTGGATAAGTTGCCCATCATCATATTGTTCCTTTACTTCGATTGTTTTCTTATATTTATTATAAATGAAACCAATCAACATAATAAGGAGGTAAGCGATTGCCAATTTTACGACTTTGTTTTCGAGCATCGCCTCTATAATGTGTGGTGACGGTGTGTGTTTGTTTTGCGGTCTATTATATATCCCAGAGAATAAATATCGCAATACATCAATCAATCAATCAATTCTCCAACCGAAATATATCCGAATACAATTTCTTATGAATATCACGAGAGATTTCATCTTGTTTGGCTAAAATGAATGCGCGTCGTGTGTCTTCCTCTTCTTGACGTATGCGTGACTGTTCATATATTTGTTTTTGTTCTGCTGGATTTGTTTGACTGTATAAATCCCGACGTGATTGGTCTCTAAATGTTTGTAATTCGTTCACAGTATTGAATCTACGGGTTTTGTAGTAGTCTTCTTCTGTAACAGGAATCACCGTTTCCGTGTGCGCTTTCTTCAAGTCTTCGTATTTGAGGCTGTCGAATATTCCGCTTGAATATTCTTGGGGGCGTTCTCTCGTAAGGTCATATGTGCTGCTACTGCCCCCTCCAGCGTATTCCAGTTCCTTTCTCTCGACAAGCGCATATTTATTCCGAAGTTCTTGCTTGCGTTGGTTTAATATGGCGACTTTATCTGCCCAGTTGCCACCGCCTTCTGTGCCTTCGCCGCCTTCTTGGTTTGCCTCTGATTGTCCATCACGGAACCACTCGTCATATCCCGTCTCAAGTTCGTCATCTTTAAGTCGATACTGCTCAAATTTTTCATTAAACCAGCGATTAAATTCACTCACCTTTGTTGCTTTGTCAGCCTCGCCGCTGTGCGCACCACCACTCCTACCAGTCATCATCTCATCCAACCGACGTTTCATTCTCTCATGCGTTGCTTGTGAATATTCATCGTCGGCATCTGGCTGGTATCCTTCCCCGCGCATCAGTCGGTTATAATCCACAACCTTTGAACCTGCTGTGTCCACCGGCGTATATGGCTCACGGAGTGTATCTTTACCGACACACCGCAACGACGGAACCGACGGAATCACAGTTGCTGGTGTGCGCGGTGTTCGATGGACCCTTTGTGTATAATGTTCGTTGGTAGCAGGATTACGAATCGTATAGATTTGGTGGAGAATACGATATGCTTTCGTGAAAAAAATGAAATATTCTTTCGGAAGCTGGCTTTTATCTGGATGGGTTTTCAAGACGGCAAGCTTGGCGCGTTTTAAATCTGCTTCGTTGAATAATGTTGGCAGATTGAAGAGCGCAAGAATGTCTGGTAAATTATAATTGTCGATATTAAGATCGAGAGATTCCATGCGTGGTTTCAAATACTTATTATTAGTATTGTTGTGTTTATTATTGTTATGATTTTATGTTATGATTTTATGTTATTTACTATAATACAAATTAGTAAATAATATGGAAACAGGAACCGCGATGTTGTGGATACGCTACTACGCTAGACTTTGGCGCATCGGGCAAAAAAAGCGACGATGTCTGGCGGATTCGCACCAGTGACGGAATCATCCGGAATATAATCGGTGTTGTTGGCTTTATAAAAAAGGAACACCGGGATTCCATTCACCATGCGCTTTTGCTTCATGAATGCGTAAAAATCGAGAGAATCATCTACATTCACTTCGTAGCATTCGACGGGATATTCGTTGGCCGAGAGATTTGCGACTTGTTGGATTGCTAGTTCTTTGATTGTTTTACATGGACGACACCAATCAGCGGTGAGTTTGAGGATGGTGTGCTTTCGTTGCTTGGAATTAAACTCGAGCAATCCCTTAAATGATTCGCGAGTAAGTTCGACGGGGGTGAGAGACATTTAGCTATATGTAATCAACGTATTTAGTATTTATATTATAATATATTGTTTATATATATAAAGAGAATGAGTGACGTTTTTTTACCGATTCAACGCGAGATAGAAGATGGAAAATATGTTTTTTTCGTAACGGTGGATGGAAAAAATAAACCCTTGAACGGTCAGATAACTATTTATAAAACGTTAGGAAATGGTTATGAAAACTTAGGTTCCTCAAGCCAAAATCGTGAATATGAAGATAATTTTAAACCTAATACATATTATGTAAAGAAAGAAGATAAACATTTACTATTCGGCGGTAATAAAACAAAACGTCGCCAGTATCGCTATCGTTCTTCATCGAAGAAGCGTGTTGCGTCTCGTCGTCGTAATGTAAGTAGACATAGACGTGGTCGTCAAACCAGATATTCTCGACGAAAGTAAAATATATATCATGTAAATATAAACTACGCATAATTATGTCTAGTTTATATTTTCTCGGAAATAATACGTCTTATATCAGCATTCCGAATGCTACCGCTCTCAATTTCGAGACACAAGATTTCACAGTAGAATGGTTCCAATATCAGACGGATACGATACAGTTTCCACGTATATTCCAGAAAGGAGCCCTTAGTTCTTCGAATGTATCAATCGGTGTATCGATCGAGAGTGGGAATTTTTACTATTGGAGAAATAATTCTCCCTACCTTGTTGCTACGCTTACTTCGAGTGTTTATAAGAACAGATGGGTTCATTTTGCGATATGTAGAACTTGGCGGAACAACTACCTTCTACATGAATGGCGTGTCGTTTGGAACACCTCTTGCTGACACTTATAATTATACGAATACCGAGAATTTGTTAATCGCAAACCAAAGTACGTTGTCGGCAGATTCCACGTTTGGCGGCTACATGTATTATTTTCATTACATAAAAGGTCTCGCGAAATATACTGCGAATTTCACGGTCAGCACTTCGATGGTTTCGAATACTGCCAACACCGTGTTACTTTTAACCGCGACTGGGGCTTCTGGTAGTCTTGGAGCTACGATTACCAGCACCGCTGGAACATTTGCGATTGTGCCGACATTCGCAATACCACCGCCGTCTGCGCCGTCGTGGTTTCTTCCAGTAATGTTCGGGAATCGTGCGTTATTCACCGATAACAATCGGTTTTATTACAAACCTCACAGTTTAGCCGCTGGTGGAGTTGGCGGTGTTCGTAATTATCGGAAAAAGGGGCGAAGGACGTAGATTTCATTCCATTTCATTTCATTCCATTCGTTTCATATGATACGCCTTGTCAATCCGGCCATCTCTCAGCACTGACGCGTCTTTTTCATGAATATCATCACGAGAGACATTCGATGTAAGTATCAGGATTAAATTTGGATAAAATCCCAAGTCTGTGACTTTATCCAACATACTATTCCAGTCTGATTTATCCATCATCGGGATTGGTATATAAAGATGCGGTTTCACGTTGCCGTCTAGAACATTCATGATCAACCGATCGCATTCTTCTAGGACCAACACGAGAGGTTTATCGTCATCCGGTGAAACCGTGCTATATACTTTCGAGAGATTGTCGCCTGGATCGGTCGGCTTCCATGTGTCACAATAATACGCACCGATTTGTTTCGCAAGGAGTAATGTAAGGAGGGATTTGCCAGTCCCCGGCTCGCCATAAATAAAAAATGTGCCGCTTCGTGAGGATTTATTTCTGATAACAGAGAGAATATCGTCGATAATATTCTGTTGATAATCTCTCGGCTCTCGTTTCAGGAATTTGGTTGCGTCATATTTACGGTCGGCATATTCCCACCACCATGGATTGCCGCGGCGCTCACGAATGTCGATGATCTTGTTTTCGGGTACGGCGGCGGTGGCGGTGGCGGTGTCAGGTCGTAACAGCGAACTTTTACCAGTGGTGATTTCATATGTCGCGCGTTTCATAATGATATACATGATCTGTCCTTGACTTCCGTGTTGTGATTCGTTGGAGTAAATATATCCGATATACCACTTTCCATAGAATAGACCGAATGGACGGCCATTTTGGTAAAATACAGAACGTCGGATTTGTAACTTGTTGATAAGTTGGTTACATTCAGTTTGGTCGGAAATTTTGTAGCCTTGAATTTTGAAAAAATGCGCGAGTATCATCGGGAATGTATAAAGGATCGGAATGGTTGTAACGATGGACATAAGGATTATATCAGAAATGGCCATTTTTGGAGATTGGGAAATATAATAGAATTACAACATAACTGTTTATATAAAATTGGCGGATTTTGGAAGGACGGCCGAAGGCCGAAAAGTCAGTGAATCGCCGAAAATATTTCGTTTGAAAAGTCTGCCGTCGGCCGAAAATATTTCGTTTGAAAAGTCAGTAATTGGCCGAAAATATTTGGTTTGAAACTTGGTTTTTCGCCGAAAATATTCCGTTTGAAATCATGAAAAATCGATGAACATCGGACGGTCGAAGCCGGGGTTCTCAAAAATGGACATTTTCTAAAAATGATAACAAATGGTAATATAGCGAGATGCTATATATTTCTTACTGTTTATCATGTGCGAATAATGCGTGGATATATAATGTTCGGGCTGCGTTTTTATTACAAAAATATGGACATTTTATAATTGTCCATTTTGCATATAGCGGCCAAGAGTTTTAAAAAAACATAAAAAATACGCGTGTGACTGACATGCTCACAACACTTTTTTTTGGACGAAAAAAATGTGACTGACTTTTTTTAAACGCGGCAGAGGAGGCGGTTTGGCCGACGTCCCAAAAATGGACATTTTTTGGACATGATAACCAACATTACCATTTGTTATCACCTTTGATAACACAAAATTACACGAATAATGGTGTAATATATTTTTTACTTATACTAAAAACGCAACCGTTTATGGTATTGCTTACGATAAACAACTGACGCAATAAAATCCGCAACACGATAAAAGATGTGTATAAATTAACTTAAATTAAATATATAATATATATATAAAATGATATTTTCTTGTAATATTTGTAATTTTTATACATTAAATCGTTATGATTATAAAAAACATATTGAAACAAAGAAACATTTATCAAAATGCGGTATATCACATTTAGATGAACCCAAAAATAAAAACGAAGATTCAACTGATGAAAATGAAAATGAAATAGTATTGAATATCGTTGATAATTCAAATCAAAAATATAATGAGCCTATTACGCCGAAAAAGATAAATCGTTTTTCAAATAAGAGTCGCACATGTAAATATTGCGGTCTATGTTATGCTTATTCATCAGGATTGTCTCGTCATATGAAAACATGTAACGGAGTCGGTACCGAGCAAACGAAAATAACGAATCCACACGATCCTAACATTATGAATATG
>Ga0194117_10003330_pt1 | contig 16235 bp, 10 predicted proteins | sample TA2MahsurfametaG_FD_160579 | JGI IMG/M metagenome (GOLD analysis project Ga0194117, IMG submission 160579) | Freshwater microbial communities from Lake Tanganyika, Tanzania - TA2015009 Mahale N1 surface | ecosystem: Environmental > Aquatic > Freshwater > Lake | place: Tanzania: Lake Tanganyika...
ATATCTTTAGTTCTGATAAGAAATGCATTATCAATCAACCTTAATGAGAAGTAAAGTTAAGTAATTTATAATTTTTTGTTTTTATCGTTTATAACAATCGCTTTGACATTGCGCAATACTTATAATCATTATTTTAAACATGGAAAACACTGACGGCATTAACATCTTCTTTGAAGAAAAAAATACAGAAGCCTTCAATCAACTAAATGACAAGGATCTTCTCCTACCCGAAAGTCTACCTTACCTCCAGAAAGGTGACTCCAGCAAGTACATCGATCAGTTCTTTGCAAAGCCATAATAGCCATCCCCATCACAAATAGAGCGAAAACCTTAGAAAATAAAATAACATGAATTATCTGGCAAGGATGAGGAGTTTTCTGTGTCTGCAACTGCAAAATTTCCTCCCAGCTCATTCCACAATTTTCAAAAACATTTGAGCGTTTGTCTCAAACACACAGTTTAAATCAACCCCAATCAGGAAAATATTCCGAATTACCAAGAGGCTGCAGCTCATCTTTGGAAATATTTTAAAACTTCCCACATCTCGACAAAAAAAGTACTCCACTATCTTCTCGGTGAACTCAATGAGCACAAAATAACAGAAGCGGGTCTCAAATAGTTTGGGCTTCATAAAATATATCAAGAATATGAATAAAAGATCATGAAAGAGGCTAGAGCCTACCTCGCTAGCTAAACTTTGAGACAAATAAAAGAAGGAAAGCTCACTCACTATATTGAGTCAAAGAAATTAAAGGATAAATAGAAATTTAAGAAATATGTACAGATATTTGTGTAGTAATTGTAGCAAGGTTTTTTGAAGAAGAGACTTCCGATAGATAAAGTTTATGAATTGCAACGTTGCTGATGATAATTCACTATTTTTATGTTGGCTAAATAAATGTTCTTATGAATTCTAGAATAATTCTATTTTTTGGAATCTATCAGTGGGGAACATATCCTTGGATTCTCCAAACTTGAGTAGGTCCATTATTGTTATTTATTTCAAGTTTTCCTCCATCATCACTTGAATCGTTCTTGATTGTTAAGTATTGGCCGGGGGCATGCACTGATTCGATTTTCCAAACTCCTTGCCCGCAAGGTACTGTTCTCCATTGTTGATTGCTGCCTCCAGTTTTGTCCCATTGAACAACCTTTGATCCAGGATCTTTCCTTTCTTCAGCAATATCAATGCATTGACCATTCAAAACACTTTGCAAAAGATAGCCACCTCCGTGTTTGACCCATCTCCATCTTTGGTTGAATCTCTTGTTAGCTTCATATTGAATAAGCCTCTCTCCATGTTCAAAAGTTCCTCCCGGAATGTCAATAGCTTTTCCAGAATAATTGTTATAAAGAATGCAGGTTTCATTGAGACCAGTCGAGTTATTAACTGGAACAATATAGAAAATTTGGTTAACAGCATTGGGATCGAATTTTTTGTATCTTAAGACACCTTCCAAAGCAACTGCTTCATTTCCTTTGGCTGAAGTTTTGAACCAGAAAGCATTATTAACTTTCTAGACTTTGAAAAGCTGATCAGAATTTTGCTTTCCAATACGCAGTCTGATTTCTGCTGATTCCTCATCCCAAACAAGATTTGATTGGCAGTTAACGATTTCAAACTCATCATCTCCATGGCCTACCTTTTAAATCATAAACAGCTGACCCAAATCATTAGCATTGGGAGCAGCTCCAACGATTCTGGCCTTATTGAACTCATTAGGGTTATTTGTTTGAATTCTGAGGGCCTGGTTGCCATCTTGACAGATGATTTGATAGATGTTACCTCTAGGGAACTGAAGGGCTTGCATATTTTCTAAATTTATCAACGTATCTTACTCTTATGCAGAAATAGTTTAAGACGGTAAAAACAATCTTACGTCTTATGACGATTAGTATTGTTTTCAATCAAGAATCAATGAATACTGACATAAATAAATGTGACTTTTTGACTAAAGAATTTAAATTTTGTAGCATAATATGGATCATTTATAATTCTATTTCAGTTTGAATGTTTTTTAAAACAGGTGAGTAAAAGTTAATTTATCTGTATTTTCTCTGTGAAAAAAGAGCAAAACTTACGATATCAAATTACTATGAGTAAAGTAGGGCGATTTCGTTAATAGCAGATTTATATATTTTTCGAGCTATCAAAACAAATGAGGCATCTTATCACTTCCAAATTGAACCCAATGGCCATCTCTAAAACGATAGATTTTGTCAAAAGCATCCGCTCCAAAAATATCAAAAGGTTTTACTGCAAAATGTCGAACTCCAGTAATATTATTGTCGGCAAGATTTTTTCGAACTCTCCACTCATAATCATTCACCAATCTTTCCAAAATATCACCTTTGTCATTCAAAATCCAAATACCACCATTTGGAGTCGTCACAATATCGACAATTTTACTTGTGTTAATACTTGAGTTTACTTTCTGCCAATTTCCGTTCGGACCTTGACTAGCTTCATAGAAACTCACTTCTCTACTATCAGTAATACCCCACACTTTATAGTTTGTATCAATTGCTAACTTTTTCATTTTTTGGTGGCCTACTTTCTCCCAGTTTTTATTGTTTAAAAATCCTGAGTATATTTAACCAAAGTTAGTGAGTCCCCAAATGCGGCTATCTGGTCCTACAACAAAGGAAGCTAAAGATTGAGGAGCAGAGAATCCATGATCTGTATTTAAAGTGTTGCCAGTAACGATTTCACGTTTCCAATTAAGTCCCCATATGTTTCCAAAAGTATCAAGACAACAATATTTATAAGTGGTTCCTTTTATCTCATTCCACTTTTCTTGATTAGGATCAAAGATATGTAACTTTTCCATGAAGCTAATTCCATGTAGAGTGGCGGATGGACTCTGATTGTTACCAAACATCTATCTACCTCTCGGATATAATAACAAAAAATAAGATGTTTATTTACTCTTAAAGACTTAAAAAAATAATGAGCTTACTTTTAAAGAAATCTATTGATTAGACTTTTTTGATTTTTTTAATTAAAGATTATGGTATTATTATTTCCTACAGACATTTTAATAGTATTGATTACACTATTGATTTATTATCCCACTATGTATTTCCAACCACCTATCTTCTACTCTGCAGATTCCGCTCAGTACTTTGACCACTCGCACTTTTTATCAGAAGATGAGAATGGATTTTTTGGCGACTAAATGAATATTTTCATCTGCACTCAGCTAAATTAAAAGGAGAAGGAGCAGTTAAATGTGTCATCCCAAGTAAAGTAATAGGATTCGAATTTGAATGATTTTGAAGAAGCCCATCACAAACAACCTGAAAGTTTAGTCCTTGGGAAAGTATTCGATCACGTAGAGGAGTAAGATCATTTTGCTGTTAATTATAAACAAGAGGGAAAGCGTAATGTTAGAAAACAGAAAAACGATACCAAAAATATTCCCAAAAATTTTGGAAAAGGCATCATGAATTTTATACAGAAATATCAAAAAAATGTCAGACAACTCCTATCCTCAGACAATTTGGATTACAACGATTTTTTTAAGATGATACGGAACGAAAAGAAAACAATTAATACGATTGCCGACCTGAGATCACTATGGACACATTAAAAATATGGGCGTGTTTTACGCATTCTAAGTAATCTCTTTTTCAGAAAACATTCATTTTCCTACATTTTCAACTCTAAGATCAGCAGTTTTAGTACTCACTTGAAATACAGGCATATCCTGTGGTCGGCTATCAGTGACCCGTAAAATTTCAATCGAATCAAATAGTATTGAGGGAATGATGGTTGGCTTGTTTAATTTTTAAAAGTTTGATTAATTATTTTTACGTAAATATGACGTCATACGTGTTAAGTAATAAAGAAAGTGATTTAAATATAAAAATGAGTTGATTTGTATCCCAAACTTTTATGCTTTCATAGAATCTTTTTTAATATTTAAACTGTCATTAAAACATAAGCTTTAATTGTATTTATATTATGCCGAAACAAGAATAAAAATTATAAGTTTTTAAAGCAAGTTTAAACCGATCATTTATTTTTTAGAAGAACTCTATTTTGACTAAAGTAAAATTATTTTAAAGATGTTCAATAAATTTTAGCTTTATAATAATAAACTTTAAATAATTAAAGAAATCAGTAAGGGGTGCGATAAAAATAAAGCGGATGATAGTATCAAAAATTTGAAATAGTATTTAAAATAGATATTGATTACTTATTCTAAGAGTTGTAATGCTAGCCGAAAGTAAAGAAAAACCCTTTATAAATTGATAGTTATTGAGCTAATGTTATAATCTCAAAGAATTAACCTAAAAACTCTTAATACTTTTGCAAATTTAAGGTATTATGTTTTGAAATGAACTCGGTTTAATATTTAACGAAATTATTCGTATTAAAAATACAAAAAGTAGCGTCATGATGATCCAAGAACCCAAAGAAAGATACTAGAGGCTCTAAAGATTAGGATAAGGTACCTATGGAGTCGTCTTTAAGGCCAGAGATCTCTATCAAAAAGATTTCGTTGCTATCAAAAAGATCAAACTTTAAAATGAAGACGAAGGAGTACCCTCAACAGCAATGAGATAAATCTCTATTCTTAAAGAACTACAACCTCACCCGAACATAGTCCAGTATTTGATTTTCTAACCAGGTTGAGATAAGTCGTATATGTCCCAAATGAAAAGAAACTCAATTTGATATTTGAGTTAGTTTAGTACGATCTGAAGAAATATCTCAGTGAAAACAAGCACACAATGACTCCTTATCAGGTAAAACTTTTCATGTATCAACTCTGTAACGGAATAAATTACTGTCACTCAAGAAGAATCATTCATAGAGACTTAAAACCTCAAAACCTTCTCATAGATAGAGCTGGAACACTCAAAATAGCTGATTTTGGACTTGCAAGAGCATTCAGTTTGCCTATCAAGACCCTCACGCACTAAATCGAGACTCTTTGGTATCGAGCACCTGAAGTTCTACTTGGCCAAAAACAATATAGTTTAGGAGTAGACATATGGGCAGTGGGCTGCATTTTTGCTGAATTAATCTAAAAGAAACCACTATTTTGTGGCGACAGTTAGATAGATCAAATATTCAAAATTTTCCAATTCCACGGAACCCCATCTCCTGCACAATGGATGAATGTTCGTATTTATAATGATACATAGATAACCTTCCTGACTTCAAGCCAACTTTCCCAAAATTCAAAGGTCTAAATCCCGAAACCTATTTCAAAAATTTCGATAGCAAAGGACTGGATCTCTGTATGAAACTCTTACAGCTGGATCCTGCACGCAGAATTTCAATGAAAGAGGCTCTAAAGCATCCGTATTTCAGTGACTTGCGGGCTTAGGACTTTTAGAAATATAGAATTTGATATTTGAATTAGTTTGCCTCTACATCATGATATGAATTAAAATGTAAAGATTAAATAGGTCTAAATCAGTTATTCTTTTCGGCAGCTTCTCTAGCCTTCTTTTCTCTTTTACCAGCATTTCTTTGGTTGTTCCATTCCTGTCTAATACTGCGGTAGGCTGATGCTTTTCTGAGTCTTTCCAACTCAAGTTTGCTAACTGATCTAACTCTTTTAACGAGAGGAGGCAAACTATTTACAACTGGAGCAGTGGCAACAGTTTGGGCTTACTTAATAACAACAAAGTTACTTTAGGAGTATCATTGAGGATACCTCCTTTAGCTTTAGTTACATATTTTCCTTCACTTTTCGGGTAAAGGACTAATTTGCTAAGATAGTTAGTAAGACGAGCTTTATTAACATCGAAACTTTCTTGACTTCTGTTCTTTCTTCTGTGATCTACAGTGATTCCGATAGATTTTGCGAATTGCACCCCAAGACCGACAGATCTGATTTCAGCAAGAGTGAAACCCTTTCCAATTCTGGGTCTATGGTTATATCTGATGGTTTGGCATCTGACAGATGGTCTGAGCCTATCAAGAGGTCTGGGAGAGATTGCGGCAGCTTTAGCTCTTCTGGTTTCTAGTCTTCTGTGTTTGCGACCAGCTTGGTTGAGCCAAACACGAACGTTTCTTTGCCAGTGTTTTCTCAAATGTACGTTGGGAAGGACATTGTTATGTTTAACCATTTCTCGATGATCAAAGTATTATATTTAATAAATTAATATTATTTTTTAAGAGGCAAAAAGTAAACCTTCACCATTTGCTTATAAATCACAAACAAACAACTCAACTATATTTTTATTTACATTACAGGAGTTATTAATAATTTATTTAGAGAGAAATAAATATACAATGTATCATTTTATTTCAATATTAGTTAAGATAGAGAGTCTTCACTAATTAATTTACCTCTTTAAAAAGAGGATAGTGGTGTAATTTAAACGTTTTTTTGTTGAGCTCACGCACATCGTCACATTTTGCTACTTGCTACAAATATTTTTAGAGTTTAAGGAACTCATCGTCTTACCCTCCATAATATGGCAAAATGGGAATTGCATTTTATAATTGATATATGTAGGAGAAAGCACTATTGTCCAAGAGGACGAGTTGAGATAGATCTCTGTTTACTATACGCAGATCCTTGGCATAGATGTTCTAGAATATTTCAAAGCAGTTTTTCCGATAAAGCCGATGTTTAATTAACTCCCTCTCTGGATCTATTTCATCCAAAACTGCATCTGCATAATCTTAATGACTTGCAGTGAAGGCTACAATTTCAAATTTTTGGGCCATTTTTTTAAAAAAACTGATAGCATACGGTCTAAAGGTGATATAAGCGAAAGCGGTACCTCCATTTTCTATTCGAACAGGTACAGCTACATCATATGGCTTGTCATCTTTTTATTAACATCTTAATCAATATCTATCAATAAAGTCTTTTTATCTGTATCTCTTTTATCTTTTAGTAAGTTGACCTTAAATCTTTATATTTCTTTAAAACTGGGAACTCTAAGTTGCAATTGATTTTGTAATATTTTTAGAGACATGTGGAGATGATCCAGTGCTCTGCTGTTTTTTCCTTCAACAGCGGGCTGAACATTTGAAAGGTAATGAGTATTCATTTGTGGAAAGAGCATTAGAGAGAGTTATTTGAATGTATTAGACTGTTTATCAGCATTATGTTAAATACTATTTAAGTTTTTCTGATATCTGGATTTTAAAAAATTCTAAACTTACTAACTCATTGATAGAAGATATTCTTACGATTTAAGCTGCACTTTAATTTTAGTAAAAAAAGTTAGTAAATAAAAATTTTTTCGCCGATTTTTTCTCGGCCAATTATTGGGTGCTAATACCGATCTGATTGTCCTAAATTTATGAAACAGGAGTCCTATTCCTATATATATCAGGACATTCTCAGTTAAGGATACATTCATTTAGCAGGAGGAAAAAATGTAAAATTCTGCTCTATAAATTTTTAAATTTTATGCACCTTTAAATGAGCTATCATTTTTTAGATATAAAAACCTGGATAGGCATAGGATTTCAAAAAGGATTTTCTCTAGGCATTTTTCAAATGTTCAGGTATACTCAAGATCCACTTTTCACTATAATTATTTTATTGTTTCTTAAAATTAAAATTTATAGTCTAATTTAAACTTTTAGACATTTTAAAATGAGAGGATCTAGATCTTTGATTTCCCATTTTGCTGGGATATAAAGAATAAAAAATTCTTTTGGCTCCAGCAAAATTTATATTTGTACTGCAGTTTTAATTTAATCACTTACCATATTTAGTTCAGATTACTAGCAGATAAACAGACTAGTAGTTAGACATTACTACACATCTTTGCTTTATATTTTTCATATATAAGTTAACTAAAAAATATTAAGCTTTTATTCTTCTTTTTCCCGAAAACGAAACACCTTGATTTTCCATCTTCATAACTGATAGAGTTTCAGTAATATTTACAAATGCAGTTTTCAATTAAAACCTTAAAAGAAGGGCATGGACCCAAGCCACAGATTGGAAATAAGGTAACAGTCCATTATGTTGGGTTTCTTTAGAATGGAGAGTAATTCGACTCCACTGTCAAGAGAGGTCAACCCTTTACCTTCAACTTAGGCAAAGGTTAAGTGATCAAAGGTTGGGATGAGGGAGTTGCGAAGATGAGCTTGGGATAAAAGGCATTGTTGACTTGCCCTCCCTAATACGCTTATGGAGATCAATCAATCGGAAAAAACTTTATACCACCAAATTCTACTCTCGTTTTTGAGATTTAACTTTTACAGTTTAAATGATTTATAAAAGAATTAATAGAGTTACTGATAAGAAAAGCTGAAATGTTCTTTCATTTATTGAAGATGTATTAAATCATTTAGAATCTAAGATTTACACGATTTTAACTATTGCTTCTTTGTCGATTTAAACAATTTTAAGTTTCTTACATGTCTTTATTATAAGAGTTGTTAAAAACAATCCTTAAAATATGTGAATAGAATAGTTAGAGTCTGACATACTAAGATTTATTTAAAATTATCAAAGCCATTAGTTATAATCATGATTAAAGAAATTACAGATAACAAGTGCTAAATAAAACCCCGAAGAATAAACAATTACTAAATTAACGCCATCGAACTCTGGCATTAACTCAATGCTTTCAGAAGCAATCCTCAGCTACTCTACTCAATCATCTCAGTCAGAAAAAACTACTACAATAAGCATGGTCTACTATTCTCTCCCTTTCACCCCAACAAGTCCATAAAGACAAGGGAGGGTAGGTAACCGATTAATCATTTCTTGTAATAACTTCTCAATATTAAAAGTCTGCCTTCTATCAAATATAATTAGTAGCTCAATTAGGCTGCAGATACCCTTGCTCGACAGTTCAAGGCATGCCATGTGAGTAATACTCCATTTGAGCCCAATTATAAGTAATTGCGAGGAATCCTTAATATAAGTAAAAAATATAGTTTTCCTTTCGGTATAAAATGCGCTGTGGGTGTCGGATTCAGCAACTAATACGAGCCTTTAATATCTCTTCTTATCGATGATGACAATCCTCAACGTGAAAATAGAAGACTATTCTTCAAACCTGAGTACAATTACGTGGGAATAGGGGCAGTAGCCCTGTAAGATCCATCTTTAATCTGTGCTGTGTATCTTTTCACCGAAAATGTAGTATAAAAAAACAGTTGAGACAAATTGACAGATCTAAGTATCAGTTTGATAGTTGTATTTTATTTTTGCATTTTCTTTGTGATCGAAATCATTCTGAAAGCCCAATATTAAATAGATATTAAATAGCTTATGCATATTAATCAGATATAATAAGTTGATCATTAAATTTTATTTTTATATTTCAAAGTTTAACTCAAAACATGGCCAATACCGATCCTCTTACAGACTTTACTTAACTCGTCTTAGAATATATTTCAATTAACCACTAGATCTCACTCGATACTCCTACCAAATCGGATTAATACCTCAAAGAACTCGAACTCAACACCTTCCAAACGAGATAACTTTTTGATGAACTCTTGTAGGAAGAAGATAGCCCTAAATTTGTTTCAATCTTTTAAAAGGATTAACGCATCATGAATACACTTCTGTAACTCTCAGACTAGCAAAACGCCACCTCGTTAACTGATCTCCCCAACATGACATACATCGAGGTACAAAAAACGCGTAAGATTTTCAAACAAAAGAAAACCTCATAGAAATATACCCATCACAGTGATCATTTTGGGGTGGTTCCTCGTGAAAAAGGGAGGCAGAGTGGCAAGATGGCACACAATAGACTAAGATTCAGAATATAATAGAATGACCAAAAATAAAAACCTATTTAAACTACTCATTTAAAAAAGAGAAGTGGAGGTAAAATAAATGAAAGTTAGGTCGAACTTCCCAACAGAAACACAAATTAAAGTTGTGATGAGCTTTTCTCTGAAGGCAAGTTTTTCAACTGCGAATAATTTTAGAATTACCTCAACTTATCATGAATGATAGTCTTATAAAACTATATGCTATAAAAAAAGGTATGCAGGATAAAAACTATTTGTATATGTCCATCATCACAAAAACAAAGCCTATATTTATGATATTCTTACAGCATGTTTAGAGAAGGTGATCTTGTTTTCGCTAAATGTGTCAAGTCATGGCCAGCAAAAATCATTAAAGTCTTCAATGAAACCACTTTCAAAGTAGATTTCTACAACCATAACTCTTTCGCGATTGTCGACGAAAAAGATCTTGAACTTATGAGCCAAACTAATATTTAGTACTATCGAGAAAAGTATCAGAAAAAGAAAAAAAAGAATAACGAAGAAGTTTTGGCTTTGGAAGGTATCAGGCTAGCTGAAATATAGTTAAAAAGAAGACAAGAATTACATAAAATTGAAATTAAAAAATGGAGTGAAGGTATCCCTAACCCTGATCAGAAGAAATAGTTTGAACAGAAATTGAAAAAATAAATCAAGAGACCAGTTTATAAACCTAAGTAATCCCTAAAAAAATAGTCACAGAGAGGATAAAAGAGTTTATAATAAAACAAAACACAAATTAAGACTCGGATCAAAAAAGAAAGAAAAACTATTGCCACAAATAACTAAGTAAAACTATTTGATGAAGTAAGAACAAGATCAAGATTTGTAAAAAGTGAAATTAAAAAACCTTCATAAGCAGTAAAAAAAGAACTGAAGGATACTTCGAAACAAAAAACAATTTAAGGTTAAGGTGGATAAAAAGATAAGCAGAAATAAAAGAAGATAAAGAAAAAACCTAAAATAAAGAAGTCAAAGAAGTAAAAGAAACAGAAGAAGATGACTGTGCTTAAATAGAAAGAGAATAAAAATACATCAGAATCTAGTGAGGATAAGACTGAGAATATTCCAACATAAGATTTAAAAACAAGATAAGAAATAAAGGAGTTAAATGTAAGTAACTCAATTTAAAATGGATTGTAAAGTTCATCAATAATTGTTGAGTAAAAAAGTTTTAAATAGTCTCCTTTTATTTAATAGTCACCAGAAATAGCGATTTCCCCATCAATAGATTAAAATGGAAGAATTACAACTAAATCCCTCAACGAAAATAATGAATAGCCAGAAAGTAATCAGATCCATTCAGCTCCCATTCTTTATCTTCACCAAAATAATACTGAAGGAGAAAGCAACGATCATTTTTAAAAAATTGCAGAATAGGATAGAATCTAATAAAGTATCTAATAGAAAATTTAAAAGAAAATCAAGTAACTAAATCATGTAGCTTAATCTAAGCTTATCCTTACAAATAAAGAAGAAACGCATAAACATGTTGAGGAAGTCAACTAACCAATTACATCTACCAATACAGTCCAAGCGCAGAATAATATTTAGATGTAAATCTAAAAAAATATTGAGTAGGAACACAATGAACCTTTTAATTAACAGAAAATGACAGTCATGAATAATTTAGATCTGAGTATTTCTTCTTTAGAAATTTCAATCTCACAAGAAAATATAGAGTCTAACAATAATCCTGTTAAGATGGTTTCACCTTAACAGACATATTAATAACATCAAACCTACTCTTAGAATATTTAGTAAGTCAGCTTCCATACTGGATAACATCAAACATAAGTTGTATAATCGCTGTAATCCTAAAAAAATCCAATTGTTTAAGAAAAATCTAGCAATAACCAACATCCATAAATGGCTATGGTTATGTCTGATAATATCCATCAAGACCTACAACAAAATCAACATCAGATGCTTAAGATCAATGACTCTTCCTAAAATCACGTAATGTAAGCCTAAATGAATGTACAATCTTAAAACTAATCCATCTAATAAGAAAGCTTTCATAGCTATGTTGAAAAAGAAAATTTACAAGAAGATGAAAACTAATTATAATGCAATTTAAACTAACATTTGTCAAAAACGTTTTAAAATCTTGCACCCGTAACTCCTAACTTACTTTACTTAATCATCAATCACAAAATACCCCATACATCTAACAATGAATAACCCTCTTAGCAAATTGCAGCCGAATAGCCTCAGACACAAGTCTAACCATCAAATGCAGTGTTGCTGCAAACAAATTAAAATTAGAATTAACAGCTTTCGGTTAATTCTTCAATAGTTGCAACTAATATGCATACTTACGAAGTTGATTTGAAAGATATTCAAATTGATTCGAATGCTCCTGAAGAAATAGAGAATTCATGTAGATATTTTGAGAGGATTTACGGCGATTTTAGTATAAACAATAGGGATTATATCAAAATGGTTAGAGGACTCCCTGAACTAAAAAAGGAACTGTAAAATACAGATTGTAAACTTATGGCTATCTGCGTCAATTAATACCTGAGGATACTACACAATTTCATAGCTCCCTAAAACAGCTAGAAATAAATGAAGAATCTCTAAATGTGGCAAAGACAGCTTCTAATCGCGATCCTAGACACAGATACATTAAATCTGAAGATATTGGTTTAGTATGAAATAATGTTCAGCATGATGTCTTTTATCGCTGCTTTCTAGCAAAACAGAACCCCAAAAAGAGCACAATGCCATGTTTAATACTTGTTTGTTGTCTGCAGAATGGATACATATTTAAACAGATACCTAAGATAAAGAAATAAAGAAGGTTTAATGCATAAAACAAGTTCATATGATCAACTGATTAGATAGTTTAATAAAAGGGTTCAAACTTGATGGTTTTATTTTTACATTTATCTTTAATTTATAGTTATAGAGAAGTGAGAGAAAAATAATGTGATATCATTTATGCTCATTTTTTGAATGACTTTGATTTACTGAATGTTTGGATGTAAATTTTATTTAGACTTTTTTATTTATGTTAATTCTCACCTTCGTTTGCTTTCAATTAAAAAAATCTTTTGTTTTGTAAAGTGTTATAGTTTTTCTGGTTTATACTAGGGAGATGGAAGCGAGCAGACTCTGGGTTATTAAATTACTTTTGCTATTATAATGCCTAAGTTTTTGCTCTTACAGGAGAACTCAAAGGTGTTGTTAAAAATGTCGGTCTATCAAACATTTTTTGAACATCTGCCAACCTTCTCATTTCTTCAACGTCAGAGTAAACTCATTGCCTTTGATAAAATTCTCTTTCTTTAATTTTTTATCGTTTCATCCTATCTTCTTTCTCCTTTATTTGTCTTTAATAGGCGTCTGGCAATAAATTTCTTTCTACTTGTTTCCTCTTATTTTTGATGCTGATTTCTTCAGATAAAACATCAAGAGTTTGTATATTGAGAATGCGATATGAATGCTGATTTTGCTGATTTTAGTTGTATTTCTGTTGACTTTTGCGTTAAATTTGTTGTTTATTGTATAGAAGTATGTCGTGAAGCTTTTTCTTTTTGAGCTACATCATCTCTAGTTCTCTGTCAGTGGCAAAAAGGAAGTTCATCTATAATAAAAATTATTCAGTCTCTTTTGTATATAAAAATAGTAATTGTCTGTAACTATAAATTGTTATTTTCATTAAAAAATCAATTTCCTTTTATTTGACGGATTAACTTGCATAACGAACGATCAATCTTCTAATAGTAATATTGTGATTTAGGAAGGAATTAAGAAAGAATCATTTCAACTAAAATAAAAAGGACTTTTGCTTTTCCTGCGAGCTAGAATATCAGTTTACAACTTCGACTTTAATTGATTATGAACTACTGCATTCTTTTTCAAGTAGTTTATTTTGAATAAATTGTCAATCAAATTAAACAGCCTTTTTTCTCCAGCACTATTCAGCTCTACACTCAATTTATAATATTTTCTCAAACTTATTTTTAGCAAACATACTTTAGTTATAGCTTTTGCTTGGGCCTTGTATTCAATACATTTAGAGTTACTAAAAATTCTTATATTGTAAGGTCTGGTTTGATCGAAAAGAGCCTCTTCTCCCAAAGACTCTCCTGGCATGCTGTAGTGTTTGAAGTCATTAAAGTTTTGAGTTAATAAAACTTTCCCTAAGATAATAATACACAAATGCGAGATGGTTTCTCCCTAATTAAAAATCAAATTCCCATAATTTAAAAACATTAGCTTGCCTATACTTAGCAAAAGGCATCCTCCAAACTAATTGAGTTTTCTAAAGAACGGATTAACTTTATTTATGAATTTGCACTCTTGAAGGTATTTTTACATTGGGAGAGTAATGTTTCTTTTTTTAGATTTTTATTTAAGTTCAATCAAACTATGAAGTTTTTTATGACTGAGTCACTTTATCCTCTAAAAAACTATGGCTTTATTATATTTTATTAGATACTGGGTAGTTAATCGTAAATATCATAATCGATATTCATACTTTACTAAATAGTTTTTCTCTAGCTGAGTTCTGGAAATTTTTAGACAGAAAGTTGAGTTTTGTTAGATTATTTAGGTTACTCTAACTTACGTTTGAGTTTCTTAAATTTCGATTTCTTTCGTTTTTTATTCACCCAGTCTATTTACTACTATTGATTCAAGCTTAATAAGATCTACCAAAGCTACTTTTCCAACTTTTTTAGAGATCTATCCAATGCAGGCTTCACTTCTCTCAGCCTTTGGCTCTTTTTTAGTCTAGGCATTTCTTTTGGTTTTGGTTTTGTAATCAAAGAATGAGAATTAGTCATCTCACTTTAATGTGAAATGTCTGCAAAAACTTATTAATCTGCATAACGACTTCTTGAACGATAGTTCTTTTTCTTTTGCTAAGTAAGCTTTTTATACTAGATTGTGCTTTTTTCTTAGTGATTGGCTTTAGTTTATAAAGGTTACAGTTTAAATTAATGTGTACGATCGATCGAAAGTTTACTTTAGACACTATTAATTATTAATTATTGTTAGTTTTTTTGGGATTTAGTAATTTTACGTTTGTGTTTCAAGATTTTCTTTAGGAACCTATGGACTCTATAATTTTGGTACTTATGAAATTTTAGGTTCTATTTAGACAGCTATCTGCTTCGAATAAATCTTTAGGTTATCATATATTAACTTTTCTTACTTATTTTCTACAGAAACTTCTATTGATACTTCATCTTACTGAATCTCACTTTTACGAGATCTCTTCTCCAAAAATGACTCTTTACAATTAGAAATTTCTCTTTCAGGATTGTCAAGTTCAGAATTTATAACTGACTTAATTTACTATTTATTGTTCTTTGACTTCATTTTTTAATATTCTGATTGGTCTTTTCGAAACGGTAATCTATACTTGCTTGTTGTTAAGCTGCCATTTTTTATTGATTTCATCTGGACACGGATGGGCGTCTTGTAGGGAGATAGCATTTTTATTTTTTTATTATATAGATGAAAAGATAAAATTATAAAGTGATAAGTTTTAAAGAATACCACATCATCCATAAATTAAAATCTTACTTAAAAAATTACACTTTCCAATTTTACTGAAATTTTTATTTGTCAAATTTAATAATTACAATTAAATTAATGAAAGTTACTGACTTTCTTTCGAATCCACCATCAAAAAATTTATTTTTTTTGTCTTATTTTGAAGAGGCAATAATTTCGAATTAATTTTGTCGCACGCTATTTAACACGCTATTTCAGTCAATTTAGTATTTATAATGGAAAAAGGAAGTGAATAAAAAGAATCTTAACCCAAAAAGTAGGATCCCTAAAGTAACACATCACTCAAATAGAAAACAATGAGCACTACTATAATGAATATAGGCAGCTCTACTAAAATTCCTTGATACTTGCAGAGAATGTCAGAGAGACAGCCCAACGTTAATCGGATCTTTTCCAAAAGATTGATCAGCTAAACGTATCTTGTTATTAAAACAGAAAAAAGCTGAGGGATTCAAAGATTTTGCTGGGGTTCTCAAAGAATAGCCCAAAAAAAAGACTCGTCGGACAAATGACTAAATATAAAGAGGCTTCAAATGCACAGTGTAAAAATGCAACAATACCTATGGAAGTTAGTGTGCATTGAGAATACACCTAAAACTAAAGCATGAAGAGCTTTATAAACCAAAAAAAAAGGGAAGAAAATCATAAAAACAGTTGTCCCTTGAAAAATAGAAAGGCTCTTGATCAAACATTTAGTATTAAATCCTAGGTTAAATCTTCAACAATTATTACACATTAAATATTGAGATGTCATTTTAATCAAGATATAGCTCATTAATCAGTTTTATTCAGTTTTTTGTTATCTTGGTTTTCTCTCACGTTTAGGTTAATTTTATTTTTTTGTTTAGGTTTATTCAGTTTTTTGTTATCTTGGTTTTCTCTCACGTTTAGGTTAATTTTATTTTTTTGTTTAGGTTTATTCAGTTTTTTGTTATCTTGGTTTTCTCTCACGTTTAGGTTAATTTTATTTTTTTGT
>Ga0194117_10003336_pt1 | contig 16212 bp, 4 predicted proteins | sample TA2MahsurfametaG_FD_160579 | JGI IMG/M metagenome (GOLD analysis project Ga0194117, IMG submission 160579) | Freshwater microbial communities from Lake Tanganyika, Tanzania - TA2015009 Mahale N1 surface | ecosystem: Environmental > Aquatic > Freshwater > Lake | place: Tanzania: Lake Tanganyika...
ACTACTTCTTAGGCGATGAAAGGTCTCTCAATGACTACTTCTTAGGCGAAGACAGGAGTATCAATTACTACTTCTTAGGCTAAGACAGGAGTATCAATGACTAATTCTTAGGCGAAGACAGGAGTATCAATGACTACTTCTTAGGCGATGAAAGGTTTCTCAATTACTACTTCTTAGGCGAAGACAGGAGAATCAATTACTTCTTCTTCTGATTAGATAGGATTCTTATAGACAATATTTTCCTTCACTACAATTTTTTAACTTATTTCTTTTTTAAATTATTCAAGCATTTATCCTTAATTTTCCCACTAATTCGTATTTCTTCTCATTTATTTTATTTTTTACATCTTTTAGATTTCTTTTTTTTTTTCAATCCTGTCAACTATCTATTATCTATTCTATAATTCTATATTCATCATTCTAACCTCTTTTTACTTCTCTATTAACGCTTTCAACTAAATTTGCTTCATCTATGCTTCCCTGACATTATCTATTGGGCCATTCATTAACTCATCATAAACCATCATCTCCTAAAATTACTTTCTTTTTATAATTTATACTTAGTTAACAAAATGATTTTTACTGGCATTTTTTCGTTCATGCTTTAATTTGTTTCTCCGAACATGCATAATCCCATTTTATAAATTTTAGCCAACTACTATTCTACCTTCAGGATTTATCAACTCATTAATGATCATCACATCTTATAGTTTTCCATCAGAAAATGAAGCATCTATGTAGTCGTCTCCCTCGAACATGATTATTGTATCAATAAAAATAAAATTAATATAAAAGTTCGAAACCTAAGAGCTAGTTAATTCAAACCAGTTTAATGGATTTATTTTATGGTTTAATAGTGAAGAGTACACTTATAGATTCATTTTTCCTAAATTACTTAAAAATGAATCATATATAAATACAATATTTTAACTCTGAAGATCATCTAGTTAATCACCTCAAAATTACTTAAAAAAGAGATGAATTTTCATTTAATTATTTCTGTAAGTTTCAAAATTAAAATATACTTTTTACATATTAATTTTCACTAGTGCTATGATTTATATTAGCTGCCTTTTTTAAGTTAAATTCCGAATTTTAGTCTGCATACTTTATAATATTTATTTACTTCGATCCATCTATGCTAAAAATACTTGAAATACAAAATCATTTTCCATCCATTCTGGACTCCCACAATAAAGAAAATATTCATCATGACTATTATCACTACCTAAGCAAGCAATAGTCTCAAATCAATCCTTAAGATTCGAAGGAAAAATCTTAGCTATGCCCTAGCTATATGGACTTTGGCTTCTGCCCTTATGAAGCTCGCTGTAAATTTGCACATGGTTTGCATGAGCTGCTCAAAAATAATCAAGTAAACAACAAATACAAAACCAAGTAGTGCGAGAATTTCAAGAAAAATGGTTGTTGTTTGTATGGCAAAAGGTGCAATTTCATTCACATCCACAATTTTGATGATCTTACTAAAGAGTTCGGCCAATAAGACATCATTTTTAGATTGTTTAGGAAGGAGATCTAAACTATATCAAAGCTTTTGTGTTTGCTTCACAAAATCTGATAATATTCTATATAAATTCAAGCCCAAATTGCAGACAGTATTAAATCAAAATTATCATACTTTCTATCTAAATCATGAAAGGCTTTTTTATAAAGATAAACATAAAGATAATAGTAGATCCAATCTTCACTACCTAAAATAGATGATTTATATTACTCTTATAATAGTTATTCAGAATGGGTGGACATGGTGGCCTAAATATTCTTCCACAAAAAAAATGGAATGTCTACAACTATGATAATCGATAAATTGTTGATCGTGACAAAAAAATATATGCGGATAAGCAACGTAAAAAATATGAGGATGATCGAGAACAAAATCTTGATAATAAAATTAGTGTGTTGAGATAAGAAAATGGACTTACTCTACCAGAATACAAACAACCAGTGTAAAAACCTGCCAACAGCTTACTCAACCAGTAGATGAAAAAATTAGCAGATTAGCATAAACATATAAATCTTTTTGAGGAAGAGGAACGTATTATCATGAATCGGGAGGTTGCAGAGTTAAAAAGACTCAAAGAGTAAGATTTTTTGAAGGATAAAAATATGGACTATAGTTCTAAATTTTTGGGTACATACAATGATTAAAGAAAGATGCCATGGTACTCAAAAAAGAAAGGAACATAATTATAGAAACCGAAAAACAAATACTATAAAAATTTAGACGAAGTGATCTATGGTGTTAAGACAGATAGTAGAATAACTAAATAAGTTATTGAGGCATAAAAGCGTTAATAGAGATTGGCAAAGTAAGAGGATCAGAGGGATAGAACACGATAAAAAGTTTATAAAAAATATGAATAATTTGAGGATAAGTGCGCAAGGATGGAAGCGAAACAGAATATTGCCAAGGATATCATGAAATATTAAGAATAGTTGCTGTTGAAATAGATCAAAGAATAGAAAGAAAAAGATCTAGAAAAACTACGCGAAAAAAGACTTCGAAGAGAGTAAAAAGAAAGGAAAAGAATTGAATAATTAAAAAAGAAAAAGTAGAACTCATGATAACATACTTTTTATAGCAATATGAAAACTTCAATATCAAAAAAATCAGATATTTATCTTTTTGAAGAGTTCAGAAAGCCATCCACCACCCAACATGTTACTTGTACAGTCACAAGCCTCTCCTTCTTTTTATCGAAAACTCATTATCTATACGCATTCATCTGAAGCAGCATGCTGAGAAGTGAAGTTGTTGATATATTTGGGAGTGTTTTGGTTTGATTATCCTCTACTGAGTAAACTATTTTACTACCAATACTCTTTTTGAATCGAATCTTCTTTGATTCTCGATTATTCCTTAAATTTTTTTGGTAGATTTTTTAATTTCAAAGGGATGTTTGGTCTTTTTATATCATTTAACTTGATTTATTTCAAAACTATAATTTTGGTGGGTGTTAAAGTGTTCTTACGAACTTTTCCGTGACTATGAATTGAGGCAAGAGTATCTTAAGCAAAATTATTCTCTTTTCCAATATTTTGCTTTGAGTTTCTCTTTGTACTAAGACTAAATCTTCGTTCTGAAGTATTGTCAATTTAGGAAATTTAACTTTTTTACCTACTTTCAAATCGATTGAAAGTATTTGAATAGTTTTATGATTGTTTAGATATCTTCAAAGGCAAAGTATTTTATTACACTTCAGTTTCAAAGCATTTTTTACTATTGATTTGGGTCATTTTGAAGGGTATAGTAGACGACTCATCTTCAAAGAAACTATTACTTTGATTCGTTTGAAATCTTTTATGTTCCTGTGAGAAAGAAGGAAAAAGGATATTTTCCATCTCATTTTGGACAAATTACTTATTAATTTCAATATTTTGGCTAGCTCTTCTCGATGTAACACCTGATGTTTTCAACTGTCTTTCGATCTGATCAATAATTCTGTTGATTTAGTTCTTGCTCAGAGTGGGAAGCTGGCCATCAGGAGGCAGCTGATTAAAAGGACTCAATATAAACTAGCAATAGCACATCAAGTTTAACATTTTGACATAAGTATTGCGGCTTTTGAGCCAAACTTTATTCGTTTTAATTTTATCAAGATAGGAAAGCCACTTCTCAAGCCTGATCCTAACATGTTTGCTGGTATTGTTGTAGTATTTGCTATCCTTAATCTGTTGTCTGATAACCTGGTACTCCATATTTTCATGAAGAAAAGTCTATTAGCTAGGAGGTGGCTGGGTGGCTAATGCAAAGGAGTTACGTGAGCTGATGCAATCTTTGAGATTGGTGATGTAATTGATTCTGTTTTCCATTGATAATTAGCAATAAAAATTATTTTTATGACTTATAACAAGTCTATCGTTATAAACTGATAATTGAAATACTTAGAAAAACATTTTAAGATGTAATATCCATTTTGGTGGGATTAAATGTGTATTTAATCTTGATTGGACTATTATGTTTGTTTAGTTATAGGTGATCTTCGAAATTTTAAATGGAACACATCTGTTTTTATTGATTAATTAAAAAATAAAAAATGTAATTACAGCCAACGGAACACAATCATCAACAACTCTAATCCAATCCCAAATCCTACATTGAAATGATTTTACTGTTTTGGAGTATATGATTTCACAGACATTAGTATTCCCTCCACAGGCTGTTCGAAAAGAATTGCAGATAGATCGACACATTATTACACTCTTGTTTTGGCTGTTACATGCTGGAAAATTCCAATTGCATATAAACTTCTTATAATTGTCATAGCAACTCGGGTTATTACCTATGTTTTTACGAAATATACTTATTCTGAGGGTCGAACTTCCTGATGAATACTCAGTAATCAGTTGTTTTTGCAAAAACTACATGGAATTCTGTTAAATAATTCTATCCTTGTAGAAAGTATCGTATTATGACCAGGTTTTCTGATAAAGGAAGAAGTACATTAAAGGCAGGAATGCAGATGTATGTACTGATTTTATCGAAACAATAGTTGTTTTATGTAAGAGGGTTTTTCGCACATTGCCCTATTTATTTTCCAGAGAGTTGGCAAGAAAAAGATGATATGATGAAAGAAATGATCAAAACAACTTGAAGGATGAACCACATTAGATTGATTATTAATTATTCAGGTTAATTTAGAAGTCAAACAGCATATTAAATATTTTTAGGAAGAGTTTTTTAGAATGGCGTTATGAAATGTTAATTAAAGAATTGATTTTTTTATAACCATTCTTTGCATCTGATCGGAGTTAGTAGAAGATACAAGCCAGACGCTGTGGCCGAACGGTTAAGGCGTATCATTTAACATCAAACATTAAATGAAATTCCAAATTCAGGAGTGTGGGTTCAAATCCCACCAGCGTCATTTTTGTTTCTAATTAAAGAAGTACTCCATGAGTGAAAAGTTATAACTTTTAAATAGAAATCAATAAGATAATGTGAATTTACGATGGAATGATGTTGAGAAAAACTTTTTCGTATCTGTATATCATAAATTAATACTTAATCTAATAACAATAATAATAATAATGCAGCTAAAAACATTCTATAACTCAGCTCAAAAGACCCCCCTTTTCATTCGCAAAAATACTTTTCTTTATAACTTCACCTGTATGAAAAAATTAATCTAGCAAACGATAAAATTTCATCCTTAGGGCCGACTCGAGAAAAGATTAAAATCAAAAAGGGCTTTTTGGACAGGCTCCAACGCTCACTTTATCTCAGTAAATATTTTTTTAGATTAGACAGCAACCAACTGCAGAACGGGGTAAGGAGCGTGGGCCTGTCGAAGGCTCAGTGGACCAGCTTCCACACAATGGTCCCTGTGGGTCGTAATTTGTTCTTATAATTAGGGTCTCAAAGGATTGGAGATAACGGATGCATAAAGATCACCCTGCCACATGGTTGGGTGGATTATTCTGAAATTTTAGTGTCTTTCATTCTAACTTGTTTTAAAAATAGTTGTCTGAAATATTTATCTAAAATACTCAGAACTAAACCTCATGAACTTTTATGGAGACTACTTGTAAATTGTTTGAAATTGGATTAAGAGGAAAATTTTAATAAAAAACAAGTGTTATAATCCTCAAATCATGAAAGTTACCAAAGTCAAGCTCTTGACTTCTAGATCTAATCGGAGGCCACAAGAATACCCAAGTTAAACGAATCCAGCATCAAATGATAGAAATATCAATCATAAATCAATTCATATAAATTTTCTTTAATTTTTAACATATTATCAGAAACTCTCATACTTTTGGAAAATTAACACTATTAGCTATTTGCCCTCCGAATTTACTTTCAACATTATGATAAACCACCCGTTGATTCACCGGAATCTGCTGTATCAATGGAACATTTTTAACAGTATGAATCACAGGCACATACTTGCTTTCAATTGGATTCACAACTAGACCTGTATTGTAATAGATAGTATTTGCATTAGCTACAGAGTGAATAGGATTGTAAATACTTCCCCTGTTCTGAGAATGCTGAGAAAGACGTTCAGAACCACTATTGACCAACAGTTGTTCGGGATATGGATTTGATCTGCTTGTAGTCGGCAAAAATGTTTAAAGGTTAAGTATTTTTTACTAGTGCACATACAGAGTAGCATACAATTAACTACATTTCTTTCTATCAATAGGGTTATCAGTAAGCAAACTTCCAACCATATTGTGTAAATAACTGCTATATTTCTCTCCGAAAAGTTTCAAATAGTAATTAATTTTGTGTCTTTGTATTTTTCTTTACTATCCATTTAGTTCATAAACTGAGTCGATATCTTCAAGAGTGCCAGCCGCTAGCATACATAAGCCAATACTATAACACTCTGCAGTTGAAGGATCTATATTTTTGGGGTATTATGATCTTTCAATGGTATTCTGCAACTCTTCAGGCGCTAGGTATACTTTTTGCTGCGGATTTTCTATAAACTTATCAAAATTAGTATCCTCACCAGGGAAGCTACAAGTACTGATAAGTTTTATTAACCCATCATTGTTGATGAGAATGCTATTGGGGTGCACATCTCCAATTTTAGTATGATACTTCTAGAATTTAGATCCCGCCCGAATCAAAGTATACAGAAGATACCATAGCTCTGTTTCCAAAAAGAAACGGTTGATATTTTTCCTGTTTTCAATCTCCACCTGAAATACATAAGGATAGTAATCGTACTCTATCTACTTTATTTGATATTTACATGAACCACGCCATTCGATCCACATAGTCCAGTCGATTAATATACCATTTTTTTAGGCAAGAGGAGTACCTCTCGAGTAATGCTGTCTTATATTTTAGCAGTTTCCTTGTACCAACGATTAAAAAGTTGCTAAGATTCCATCAGTTTTGTGATCTGCATATCTTCGTAGACGTTTCCTTCTTTATCGGTTAATTATAAGAGTTTGAGTTAGCCGAGACGGGCATGCATTTCGAAATTTGAGGCTTGCTAAGATTTTGTATTTCCCATTTAATATTTATAATTTAAACAAATCTTATAATAGTACAATTTTAAGTTATTAAAATCATTATTAATCTTCATCATCCTATGGTTCTTATTATTTTTATTTTGCTTTTCTTTGTTACTCCTCAAATATCTCCTTAGTTATAGTAAAAAATGCCAAGTATACATTACGATTAGTAATTGAAGAAACTTAGAAAAATCTGATCTTGTGTTTTAGACCCATCTACTCTCCCTATTGTTTACTCACTTTTCTCTCGTTTTCATTATCGCACTTACATCCTAACAAAACCATCTTAGTATCCTCACTGCAAGTGTTTTTGATTTATGCAATCCAATTATCGATATTTTTGAAACTGATAGGGTCAGTGATGCTGTAAACCAGCAGTATTCCATGCTTCCCCTTGTAGCTACTTTTAGTTAAACTATGGAACTTTTACTGCCCGGCTGTGTCCCAGATATCGAGCCAAGCTCTAAAATCGGCGCAATAAATACATTTTTACATGTTATCGATTGCTTGATTCCGATGTTGCTAATGAAATTCAGTGGATGTATATTTCTAAAGAAGAGCAGTTTTCCCGACTCCACTATCTCCAACGATCAAATATTTATAGTAAAGGTTAGGTATTTATTTTTACTCCATTTTTTATTGGAAATTATTAAATTTTATGAAATTATCTCACAAAAAAATAATTCTGCTGATTGACTCAAGGAACATAATAACTCTATAAATTCGATGAGAAGATTTTTAATTTATTAAATGATCATATGAATATGTGGATGGATTATAAAAGAATTATTTTTAACGAAAGTCCACAATGGGCAATCGCTTAGTTAGCATTGTGTATAAGCAGACGCTGTGGCCGAACGGTTAAGGCGTATCATTTAACATCATTGATTAAATGAAATTCCAAATTCAGGAGTGTGGGTTCAAATCCCACCAGCGTCATTTTTTTTTTGCAAGAAATTATAAATATTTCATTAATAGTCACATCTATAAAAGTCAATTAAGGAGGACCTATTCTAAAAAGAGTAACAAATACTATAGTTTATACTAATTATTAAGTACATACTTTTGTTATAATTGCAGTTATGCAAGTTTATAATCAAAAAGAATATAAGTATAAACCATGAAGAGAGGATACAGTTGCAAAACAGACCAAAAACATCATATCAAAAATGAGTAAACCAAATTTGACAATTACGGAACTCATACCAATAGTTTGCTGCAATTAGCGTCTAAAAACTAATACAATAAAGGAAAAAACTAAGCATCTCAGGAATAAAAAAGGCATAAATATCAAGAATAACTAGCATACAAAATTAAAGGAGATCAAGATAGTAATCCACAAAAGAAAAATAATAGAAATTCTGCAGCAATCTATGTTTAAGAGAGCAACCCTGATCTGAAGCTTATTCAAAAGAACAGTTAACAAAAAGACATAAAAATATAGTAATAATTATCCAAAAAAAATAATATCTAATAATTGAAAAAACATAAAAAAAAAAATAATATCTAATAATTTAAAAAACATATAAAACAAACTAATAATGATATAATTAATCGACAGTCATAACAAGATAGTCCTTCATTTAAAAAGGCGCAGTCAAATAGTCCTTCGATGTAACTCCAAAAATCTCCCGAACGTAATTTAAACTCGTCGATTATTTTGATAAATCAATGTCCAATGTCCCCAGACGAAGACATAAATTAAAATCAGCAACTTAATTCTTTGCTTCATTAGTAGTCCAATGAAAAAAAAGTGCTTTTAAATAAAAAAGATGATTATACAAATATCTAGGTGCTAATAAGGTTTGAAAGATATATGAAATAGCAAAAGGAATACATACAAGCTTAGCATTTCACAGAAAGAGAGATTATTAAGGGCTAAATAGCCAGCCTATTTTAATCCCTGCAACATAAAATCTCCAGCGAACTACAGTAACAATTAAAGAAATAAACCAGATTTACTGAGGACAAGAAATAGCTACAGGCTTAGCAGCTAAGATAAAGATCGGCTTTCATGACTAAAATATCAAGCCAGTTGTAATCACAATACGCTAAAATCTCCAATTAACTGTCTGATCTAAAATAAACCATAAAAAAATAAAATAGAAACACTATTAATAGTTCATAAACTTTACTAAAAACTGAAAAAGCAGAAATGTAGGAAAATTTTTAGCAAGCCAAAAAAGAAAACGGTGAACTGAGGGCAGAGTTAAAGAGAAGAGAGCTCTTTCAAAAGCAAAATTAAGACAAAATTAGACAATAGTATATTTAAATGAAAAATAGATATGAAAGCGAAATAATAGAAAAATATGAGAGCTAAATAAGACAAATTAATGATTAAAATTAAAAGCAAATCTAGAACTATAAATCACTATGGTAAAAGTAAAGAAGACAAAAGGAAGCACTCTTAAAAATGTAAAATCAACAACAACCAGATATTTTCTCTTCTAACCTCTTGAATTTCAGTAATTTATAACATGCCAAGAGTTTCATCAAAAAGTAAATTGAAACCTTTTAATCCAAATCAGTTTCGCTCTTTGAACTCATCTTCCAAAAAGACCACAGAAATAGCAACTTCGGAGTATATATGGATCCCCCGTTTCCATTTCTACTCTTGATACTCACATAAAAGAATCATGTCTTCGGAGCATATTCCCAAGGATTCTAAACCTACAAAAGCCGAGTAAGTTCAGAATCACTGGCATAAAAATAAAAAATCAAAGCTTTTCTTTTTAATGTTAATAATAAACAAATTTTCATCAATGACAGGAAGGCTAGTTTGAGTGCAGTCCAATATATGGACAGTATGTTAAGATTCGGCAATAGCGAAGTAATAGTAAAAAACAACAATCTCGAAATAGTAAAGGTTAATGCAAATAATATACTAGGGGAGTGTTATTATACAATCAAGTACAGGAGATATCTAACGGGCTAAGAAGGAGACTAAATAAGAATAAAACGACTTTAGATCCATCACGTTTACTTAAAAAAAGAATGATCTATATATCCCATTTCTATAATAATTTATTATAAACAGATATTTAAGTAAATCATTTAAAACCCACCTCCTATTCTGGCAAAAAAGAAGCATTCGAGCGGTTAACTTTGTTGTACTACGAACTATTCATGTTCATCTAGTAACTCAAAATCATATTTGTGCCAAATTTGATGATCTCGATACAGATGAACACGAATTCGTTACGATTTTGGGGATGGATGTTGGAATTTGCAATTAAAACTATCAAAGGCATCGAAACTATGTATAGGAGGCCTAAAATACTGAATTTTAACAGAAATTTTTTGAGATTGCTACGCACCTTACGGAAAGTATAAATACATGCTCCTGTAAACACTAAACTTATCAATATACGATATCCAGTTAGTATTGACCCTCCAACACTATCAAAAACGTGATGTCTATCATGCTAATGCCCGATTTTGGTTACCATGGTCAATATAATGTTGATAACTCCCAAGCAACCCACTATATAGTGATCAATATACCCAAAGGCAAAAATATATCGAAATTTTATCCTTTTGTGAAGGTCAAGGTCCAACCGAATCCAATAAGTGTCACCAAAGCGATGATAGCAGACTAGGATGTGGAGTGGAGAAGAAGATAAATCAAATGGAAGAAGTAGTAGTCAGCTCCAGTGTAATGATAGATCGTGAATCCTATAGACTTCCAGAAAAGACTTGAAATTTGGGTGATGGTACCTGCAAATAGTAACAGTTTGGGTAACTCAAGTGAAATGGCACCAGATTTCCTAAACTCATTCATGTAGTATTGGACAACTATCAAGCCAGAAATGATGATAAATGGAAAAATATACCAATGATCCTACTCCTCCCCTATCTCTTTACCGTTATTAAGCAAATGCAGTTTCAGATGAAGTTCAAGGTTATTATTGTTGTACTAAGACAGAAATCTGCTTTGACAATCTTTTAGCACGAAGTAAACAGTTGTATAATCTTGTAGCTAAAAATTGAAGGTGGATGTAGTTGTTGCGCCATCCAATGTTAGCTGGTGGACTGCTAGGGGCATTCGGATTGAATTTTGACAACGATCTATGGATTATCTTTACCATCTCTGTTATGTGATTGCAGTGAGAAATATTTCGGAATTCCTGCCATAGGGCAATCCTGATGTTCTGGTTTCGAATTCTACCCTTGCACTGCCTGGCGCAAATGTCATTTTATCGATATAAATCCACCCTTTGTTTCGACTGAATAGAGTGAACTTGAAGCTTGTCTCGAAGTATCTTGTGATGGCTAGCGCCAAGATGGAGCTGAATATGATTAAAATTTTGATCATTAGGTTATTATAAAATGATAAAAAGTAGACTGTTTGATATCTTCAATCGCAACATAGCAAAATCAAAACTCCTAATCTAGGTTGAAAACACCTCCTCTTATCATTCAATCCTATATTAAGGTAATTCTTAATACTCAAACCTATATAAAGGTAGTTGTTGGGAATGATGAATATTTAGCATAGTTGACGATCAGGCGGCAGTTCTAAAATCAACGCTAATCTCAATGCCACTGGGAATAGTAATAGAAGTCACTTCCTTTATTTGACTGGCAGTGCACTCAAGGTCAATGTACCTCTTGTACACAGTCATTTCCCAGTTGTCCCAGGTCTTTGATCCCTCGCCGCAGGGAGTTCTTCTGCAGCAGATACGCAAGTGCTTGTTAGGGAGTCTGACGGGTCCTGAGATTTTAACATTTTGGGTTTTGGCGTTGCCTACGAGTTGGTTGGTGACTTGTTGTACAGCGTTGAGTCTGTTGCCGCTGAAGGTGATTCTGGTTCTTTTGATTTCTTGGTCCTAAACTCCCTCTTTCTTGGTGTCCTTGTCAGCCATGTCTGGTTAATATTAGAAATACAATTTGATTAAATTATTAAAATAATAATTTACGCATCTACTCATCTACTCTCCTGCTTCTTGTTTAAATATTATTGCAGACATAGTTTCAACCAACCCAGTATTCTTGACGCATACATTTTATTTTATTATACTTTCTCCTACAATCATACTTAATACTTATATATTCTACATGATTACTTTTGGGCATTCAGTCCTTAAAAAAGCTATTTCTTTAATCAAAGAGGCAGAAGGTTTTCGTTCTTAAGTTTACTTAGATACTCGAGGACATCCAACAATCGGATATGGACATAAACTTCTCCCTCATTAGATTGGAAAATTGACCTGCATCACTCATTAACAAGCTGAATAACTTATGCGTCTAGAACTTTAATCCTTTCAAAAATAAGTGAGAAATTACTGGGGCAATATTTTGAATGTAATGAGTGACGAAAGAATTGCAGTATTGTTAGATATGACGTATAACTGCGGTAGGATAAGATGGCCTAAACTTACAAAAGCGATTCAAGATAAGGACTGGAACTAGGCTGCTGCACAAATTTTAGATTCATAATATAGAAACCAAGTTAAAATCAGGGCTTACAGAAATGCTTAAATTATGAGGAAAGGTGTAATGCATTCTTATAAAGATTTTGTGAAATCAGGAACTTAGTGGGTTCTAAAATGATAGTTTAGACTGTTATTTTGAATAGGTAGTAAAAAAAATATCGATAAAATCAAAGTAATGAGGCTATTGAGTCAATAACTAGTTCTTTCTGTTCGACTTTTTGGCATGCCATTGTTTTAAGCATCTTAACAACCTTGTTTCGTTGTAAGATTAGTTTCTTTGTAGTATTTTCTTTCTTTTTTGCAAGAAAAAAAGCCTATTCATTAAGGCTTTATAAAATTCTCAAATTTTTAGTTTTCGCTTTTTATTTTTCACCTCTCTCTAACACAAAAAAACATAACTTGCCTTTCTGCATCAATTTTTCATAATTAATACTTGCTGTAGAATCCACTGCCTAAGGAATCCTTAACTAAAATACTACCAAATTTGGTCCTAGCTTTTCGAGTAGCTTTTCATAATAATTATAGGGCAAATTAAGTTATTCCCTAATAAATAAATGCTTGGTGATAGTAAGTCTAAACTATATTTTCTCGCTCATAAGCTCAGGCAGTCTCAACACATCTGTATAATCCTTCACATTTTCGATTTTAAGATTTAACTTTTTTATCGATATCACTGGTGCGATATACTTTAGAAATGGAAAATTCTAAGCTGAAATATGTGAATGCAACTTATGATTGAACTTGAAACCCAAAGAATGTATCTATCTTGGTAGATTACTAAAAAGCAGACTCAACTCTCTTTGCGTTTTCTTATTTTGGAATTACATCTGCAGATGCTTGATATTCTAAAAAATAGGCAGATTGTAAGTCCCATCTACCATAAACACCACTGACTCCATTTTTTTTATGGGAAATTTAATGTGCTAGCTCACTGAAAGTTTGACTTCTTGGTTCTTCTGGTAGTTTAATATCTTGTACAATCCACTGAGTATTTTGGAATCAGTATGATCATGCAGGTAGAGTGGAACCATTCGATAGATGGAGGAATAGATGTGTTTCCATTTATCTTCATACATTTGATCAATTTATCTCCATCTTTAAACCTGTTCCAAATACTCTGCTGGAATTTTCATCTACAGTTCAAGAATATGCTGAGTATTGAGTTTGGATAGATTTTTTTTAATGAAATATTTCACCTAATTTAGCTACTTGTATTTCTTGCGGCTAACATTCTTAATGATAGTTATCTTTTATATAATACTCTCGATCTTATTTATTTCCTTCTTCAAGGCTTCAATCTACTTGTTGAACCCTTCCAAAATAGATTGTGACAGTTGCAAGTCCTACTAAAATCGTATTTTTGTTTACAGATCATACAGAATTCCGATAAAAGGATGGGCTATCTACCCTTAGCTGCTACTTTCACATTTCTTGCAGATGAATCTGATGGACTGCTACTTTTTAATAGCATGTGTACGCACACCTTGACATTTGGGGCAAGATGGAAGTTCTTTCATAATGAAGTTATAAAATTTAATACTGCTACTGTTTGTGTACTGTTCCTATATTTTAACAATATGTTCATTCACAATAGTATTTGCTTTTGTCTCCGTTTTGGAATTTGTTGACTCCATTTTTTATGGTTAGTTCGATTTAACTCTAAAATACTATTGTGGCGGAGCATGTGATTAATAAACTCTATGTCCATGCTTATTAGCTTTCAGTCTTTCCTACAATATTTTATTCTACTCCATCAATTACTCCTTTATTGATTTTTTCTGATTGTGTGCAGTTTGAACGTTTTGATTTTCTAGTTTATACTGTTTGTTATTTGTATACTGTTTACTTTGAAATAAAGGCTCTTATTTTCTATAAATAGCATACCTGCCATCTTTTGGGGAAGCATTTGCTTAACTCAAAGAGACATCCCTTCTGCTTCCTTCGCTGCCTGAATTTTTGACTTCCTCCGCGTAGACAAAAGATTATATTTTAACTATTGGTGATTCATCATCCTCGTGAGTACAAAAATACTCCAACTAATTTATAATGGAATCTTGCTCTTCCCTGTTCTCCTCCAAGTTATCATATACAGGATTGACCGATGACAGTTCAATTCTGTTAAAGTAATGGTGATGATTCATATTCATAAACTTTATAAATATATTCAGTACCTGTTATCAAAGAGGTCGGTGCACTATTCTTCGAAATTCAGAATTTTTAAGAAATATCTTTATTTAGTGATTTATAATCAAATGGCAAAAAATTAACAACAACATCAGTAAGGTCGGAAATATTTCGCACTCATGGAGAGAGTAGGCTCCTGGCATAAATATCAATTCATCATCGGAGTTTTCATGACTCTTATCAATATCCTCGAAGCTTCTCTCATCTTTATTGCACCCTATCTCCTCAATCAAGTCAGCTATACATGTCCCAATCTTACAGGCGATAAATGTACCGAATATGTCTGCCGTCTCTCTTAAAGCGATCGTAGAGCATATCTAACAGCTAAGCCACCGTTTAGTTCTTTGGGTGACTAGCTTGGAAATTTTAGATGTTAAAGAAGTGGTTAACTCGTTACGGTGCAATCTTGGATATTTATCGGTGCTGTTGTAGGGCTATTTAGTTTTTCCTTTTTTACTTAAAAATTTGGGAGGAAAAATTCTCTACTACTTGCCCTTTTTCTGGCATTGTTAGGAACAATATTAGTATTTTTCTCAACTAATCTAGTAATACTATCCATAGGGTTTTTCTTTACTTTTGCTGGTATTTAAAATGCATATCAGTATACCTACTGCTATTCAACTGAAGTTGTTGCTGAAGAGCATAGAATTACTTTTATTAATATTTGCTCTATAGCTTATGGTTTTGGAATCATGCTCAATAGCTTTACATTCTATGGAACCAAAGATTGGAGAACTGCCTTTTCTTTGTTTTATATTCTACCGCTATTTCTCACTATAATTGGGATTATTTATTTCATTGAGAAAACTCCTGTTGACCTCATGGCGACGGAAAGTCCTGAAGGGATTATGAAGGCTTTAGAGAGGATAGCTAACATGAATGGAGTCAACTAACATGGATTAAAAAAGGAAGAACTTTAGATTTTAAAAGAAGAGTATCACTAATAATCAAAAGGAAAGTTTTATTCAATAATCGATATCTTTTGCTTTAAATCTCTTCTTAAAATTTCACTGCCTCTGATCGCTATCAACTTCTTATGCAATTTCCTCTTCTATGCTCCTTCCTTCATAATGAAATCAGCTAAAATCGATCTCTATCGAGACAACATCATGTCAGGTGTTTCTTTCATTATTTCTTGCCTAGTCGCACAAGTAGTATTACTCCTCTTTCCTAGGAAACCAAGTTCCTACATCAACAATGCGCTTACTGCATTGTTTGCAGGGTTATTGCTAATGAAAGGAGTGTAATAAAGTTCTCTATTGAAACCTACTATATATTTCTTATTCAGACTGTCTGCTTCTGTTTACCTCAATTTAGTTTATCTTCTTGATTTCTAATCTTTTCCGACACAAATTAGAGCTACTGCTGCGAGTTTTTGCTACATATTTGCTGAAACAGCTGGCACTGTCGAACCTCAATTAATTGCCTTTTTCTAAAGCAAGAAAATCAATCTTAATCTCGTATTTATGGTGGTTGCACTCCTATCCTGCCTCGCTACTATCCCTGCTAAATAAACCTTCGGAATACCACCTCCATAAGTCATTTAATAACTACAACATCACTAACTCGCAAAAGAGCATACTTCCAAAGTGTAACA
>Ga0194117_10003337_pt1 | contig 16209 bp, 8 predicted proteins | sample TA2MahsurfametaG_FD_160579 | JGI IMG/M metagenome (GOLD analysis project Ga0194117, IMG submission 160579) | Freshwater microbial communities from Lake Tanganyika, Tanzania - TA2015009 Mahale N1 surface | ecosystem: Environmental > Aquatic > Freshwater > Lake | place: Tanzania: Lake Tanganyika...
AAAACTTTTTATTGTTAAGAATTTTCAGAACTCTTATTTTGAAGTGATTTTAGTATTTCTAGTCATGAGCAATACTTAATTTGCAATCAACTAACCCTCCAAAAAGATTAGGGTAGTAAGCCATTGCATTGAGTACTTCCTTCTCTTCGATTTATAGTCTTCCTTGGATAAGATTCGTATAAACAACTGAAAATTTCATAGTTCTTAGTTGATTCAAAATTTATCCCAATCTATTTTTGAATGAAGTGCTAATCAACAAATTGTACATCCCATCAATAACTACTAAACCTTTATTGCCCTCGTTTTTGATTGCCCGGAGTACTTCCTGCAGTTCTTCAATTGTAAAAATATCAAAATAAACTATCTTGAATTTCTAAGTAGAGTGGAAACGATTTATAGTAATTCCTCCAGAACAGTTCAGCATAAAAATGTTTTCAGAACTTTGATGTTAGATGTACTCGATAATTAGTCTCAAAATCAATGCTGTTTTTCCACTGCCTTTGTTGCCGATTATCTAAGTTATTGAGGGATTGGCCCAATAGTAAGACAAAGGATTTTACTCATCAAAACTCAAATCTTAACTAAAATCCACAAGATAGTCAGAGTCATGGAGTTTTCTTTAAACTTACTTTTACATTTTTGCGAAATTATCAAGCAATTCTTTAATATCTTTGCTACGGGGATGGTCTTTTTCTTTTATGAGATCTTAAGCTTGCTTCAAAGTCTTTATCTTTTGAGTAGACAGAGACAAAAAGAGATCTTTGGAGGCAAGTACTAGCTGAGTAAAAGCAAATCTACGGGAAAATCATTCATCTTGGCGGTTATTATTATATTTTACATATTCACAAATAACAAAGTAAAGAATTCAAATACTTTTGTAGCCTTTTAATCTTTATTCCAGCTACAAGTAATTTCTATAAATAGAATTTTTAAATGAGTTTTCAAAGAGAAAACCTATGGAACTATGAATCATAGTTTGATAACTTCTAACTTTTCAATCTATTGAGTCCAACTGTTCTTTTTCAACCTCTCTTAAATTTCAAAGAAATCAAACCTTCTCAAAATACTTAAAAGATAAATTTTATGGAAGGATTTCTCGGAGCATAGAAATGTATCAATTCTCTAAGGCTCCTTTCCAATGAATATATTTATCCCAAGGAAACGAGTTAATAAAAGCAGTTGGAAAATTAAAATTAAGATATACAACTTTTCTGTCTGTATGAGAAGAATCAAAAGAGTAATCAAAAAAAGTTCTCAATGATGCCCTTTTCTAACAGATTCGGAAAAGGTAAAAAGACATAGTTAGCTTTGGATCAACCCAATAAACTGATCATAATCAATCACTTAAGTTTGATCGTAGTAGTATAGAAAAAATGTATAACTCTTTATCAAATTCACAACTAAACCTTAATTCTCAAAGATTTTGACTCTGTTGGGATCGGTAGTAAACTGATACTAGTTGATTTGCAATATTTAAAATATAAAGGTAAGGATTATCTGCTCATTTTTGGTAATGAAAAAGAATAAATCAAATCCTAGTTCAAATGTCTCGTGTATGAAATCAAGGAGGAAAAACTAAGATTTATCAAGAAGGCGACAACTATGGAAAAATAAAACTATAAACCTATCATTCTGTTTGATAACTATAGTGGCAAGTAACACCAAGAAGAAATGTTTTGCCTTATTATTGGCGGGTTTGAGGACTATTAGCACTAACATTACTATTTTGGAGCCTATCAAATCCATTTACACCTCCTTATCTAAGAGTATATCTAGTATCCTCACCATATGACTCATGAGATCATGTTCACCAAAAAGAATACAATAACTACTGGAAAAGCTTTAAAAATAACGAAAGACATCTCAAGTGACTAGTATTGGCTCCTTTTCTGCTCAGAGTATCAAACTGTGACTAAACTCTAACTCAATTTTGGAAAACATGATGATCAATTTCTCATAAACAGTATAGACCTAGAAACCAAATCTTTGAAGATCAGAGACGAACGGAGTGGACAAGTTTAGGAGATCTATTATTCATAAAATACTGTGTATTTAATGCGTATTCCCGAAAACTGTTTCTAATCTAAAAGACGTATCCCTTATAGAATCTACTGGTGTGATGGCACTCTGTAAAGAATCCGACACAGGCCACTGTAGTAGCTCATAAGTGTTTTCGCTCCTCATTGATTAATCTTATAATATATGATAAAAATAAACCTGATCATCGTAATCTTGTTATCTATCTCTTTCCTTGAAGTCCATGGTAGAGAGAAGATAATAACCAGAGACACAGATGTACTAAATCTAAACTCGATAGACTCCAATAACAATTTCTTCATTGAGTTTGATTAATACAGCAACTTTATCCACTCAATATCCATTTTGAGGGAAAATTATAGTGAAAAAGAAATCACAGAGCTGACTGCATAATCTTTCAACGTCTTTGATAAAAATTTAGATCAAGTTCTTGAAAATTCTGAGTATGCAGCCATAGTCGAACACATGGGAGGTCTCGCCAGCCAATATTCTTAATAAAGTACTCCATAAAACTAAGAAATGTAATACTAATCATCAGACGAATCTTTATGATTATTTATGCAATATCAACATGTTCAATATATCAAACACACGCAAGTTCTCTGTACCTCAGATTCAGGTGCAATTATCTGAAAAAGACCCTATTAGTCGATAGTATAGAATACGATGGAATCGTGTACAGGTCGAATACAAAATTCTCTTTGTTGGTATTACTCCTTTTAATTCAAACAATGACATTTCTTACCTTAAATGAGGTTCACTTCTTTATTGAAAACTTTAACTTGAAACATGTTTTTACTCCCGGGTAGCAGCAAAAGGTAAGAGCCTTTTAGAGATAGGACGCAGCCATCATGTAAATATAGTGGGTTGGAAAGTTTAACAGAATGATTGTAGCAAATTGCCTGCTCTTTGATGTTAAAAAGCTATAGAATTTAGTGAGAACTAACTGAAAGTCCAGTCAAATTTGTTGACTCATTCATATCCTTTTCGTAGTCGTAATCAAGTTGTCCCTTTTTATTTATTTTTGCAATAGTATTTCCTCCAAGTATGAAAATTTTAGTCTAGTCTCTCTCTATAGTTTTCAAAATGATGGGACTAATACGCCCAGTTATAAGATTTATCACTCTGGATTTTAACTGGATCTCCCATCTTGCCAGTTAAAATATCTAAATGAATTTGCTACCTTGGACAATGTTCTTCTCTATCTTGCAGTAACCACCTATGACCAACAAAAATATTCTGCCGTTTGTATGATGTATGAAGAGATGAGGATCTATAACTTTCTTCTGAACAGATACTTCACATAGTTTTTCCTGGGAGGTTTCACTGTAGACAAATAATTTTTGGGTGGCATTCGAAAAAATGAAGAACCTCTTGTTGAAATAATCGTATTCTACATTTTTACTTATATTTAGCTGTTTATCAAAAACGATTTCCGAACTTTTCATCCCTTTCATATTGTAAAGTTGTTACAATTTAAGATCTTGGTAGTAAAATCTTGTTCTCTCTTCATTCACCTTACAAATCATGTAATTACCATGGTAGAAATAATCGTTTGCCATATCATCTTTTGGCTTGTGAAATACTATTCTTTCTGGTTTGTAATAGAACTCACGAGGTAAGTTTTATATTTTGCTTTATAGTCTCACTTCAGGAATATTCAGGCTTGGCTTTTTCATTCCAGAGTCTCTTTTCAAGTAGTTTTTATATAGGGCAGAAGCTTCTAAAATCCTTTACAAAGCGAACATATTCTCACCTTGATTTGACCTGGAACTGCCTTTTAACTCCTTTCTTTCTGATTTTTACAGAAGGTTTCTTTCGGTACTCGAGATATTAGAGTCTGTAAAGCCATAATTGAGGAGTGAAGGTATGACGAAGTTAAAACCACTTTAGATGCTACTATTTTTGGGTTGAGGAAGAGCAAAGTTAAAACTCGATTAAATTGAGCTGGTAGGGTCTTTAGGGATCACATTCATATCAAATAGAATTTACTCTTTGATTTATTTTTCTTAAACGGAGTTTTAGTTCGAAGAGAAGTTTACATCGACTTGGGAAAAACCCATCTTCTTCTTCTTGGTAATTTTTAACGTGTCCTCATTTTAATGGAACTGAGGATTAGCACTCTTGCTGATTTCTGTACTTTCATGATGTTAAATTTTGCTAGGCATCTAGTGTCTTGTATGGGAAAACTAGTTATTCCTTTTTCTTTCTTCCCTATTTGTACCTTCGTTATTTATAAAATTACCATTCAGAATTGTAATTTTAAAAGAGTTCTTTTCAGTCTAGTAATTATACTCCGTCTTACTGTTAAAATTTTAGTCCGGCTTTAGAAGTCCATGTGTCTCAAGTTATGGTACATCTTTGCGCTTTAATTTAATTTATTGGTTTTCAGGATGAGGTAAAAATTTAAAAGATGAAATCTAGGTGGGCTAATCGACCCTTGTGACAGGCTGTGTCTCTCCTGTACTTTCTGAACTTCCAGAGGTGATTTGTCTCTTGATCTCCAAATTGCCATTAACAGGTAAATAGGAGTATCTTTCATGTTGAATGTTCTATTAATCTTATAAAAAATGTTTTTGCTGTTTTTTGAACTCTTTTTGATTGACCTTTTCACAATTCATAGGCAAATTATATTTATAATAACAGAAAGCTAAAAAATTACACCTAACAATAAATTCTCAATATAAATTCTATAACATCTACAAGTAAAAACTGCCTAAATTCATAGTCTTACAGGTGCAATGTACTATCAAGTGCTTAGCTTGGATAAAGGCAAGTTTTTTGCTTTGTCAGGACTATTCTTTTTTATTTTTAAATTCTGATTCCTGTAAAAAGATTACTTAACTTGCATCTCTCTCCTCCAACTTTTATTTTTACGAAAGATTATAATAAGATAAGAAGACTCATTTTGGATTATAAAATATCACCATTTGTTAAATCTCATTCTTTGTAAATTTACTTTCATTTTTTTACTCGTTGTCCTCATCTTTGGACTTAAAGATGAAGTATTATTTATCTCTAAAAGGAGAACTAAGCGAAGATTGCACTAAACAAATACTTGGACTAATATGTTGCTTTTCAAAAAATTAGAAAAATTCATTTTTGGCAAGTAAACTCACATTTTTGAAACTTGTAAAAGCCATCTTCTCATTATTCGTGAATGCATCTTCTTGTGATCTTCTTCTCCATCTTTGCATTCACCTACTCAATACTCGAATTCTTATTGTAAAAATTATTTCCATAGTATTTAGATTGCTGAAATATACCCATAAATGTTGTAGTCGATTAGTTATATGAATCGTATTTGAAAAACCTTCTCTAGTCTTATTGAAAATGCCCACATCTATTACTAAAAGTATCTATTTGCCCAACTACCTAATGTGATTTTTTCTTTTCTAACTGGTTTGATTAGTTTTTACAATGAAGCAAGTGACATTTTATGGATATGCTTTCTACAGATTTTTGCAAATTTTTGTTCAATCTGCATAGAAAAATGCTTGTTTTCATTACAGCCGAACATTTTAAGATTATCCAAATTCTTAGCTTAGATAGATCTTCACAAAGTTTTGCAAAATGTTCATTTTCTTCTTAAGAATTTCACATACACACAAGCATAATTCTTAGATCTCTATATCAAAATTTATTCAAACATTTAGTATTTCTATATCCTCCTCAAATTCAATATCTTTTTACAACCCTTGTCCTTTTTAATCTCCCCATTAAAAACAAACTATGCCCATTCTCGTTGCCAAAAATATTTCCTCTTAAATTATAAACATGATAAATTTAAATTCAATAAGTGTTACAATCAAAATTTATATGATATTTTAAAGATTACTGAAACTATTTCTAAGGAAAGTTATGATGCAAAAGATAAAGATATATAGGGCCTAATAATCTACAGTTTGAATGTCTGCACTCACTGCCCTCACTTCTCTCACTATTTAACTCTCATTCTAGTGATTGCAAACAGTAGCGTTAAATAAAAAAAGATTGAGCATCCACTAAAAATGGTTTGGAATTAAAAATTGATGATTAAAATGATGTAATTGTGCTAATGTTCATTTAGAAAAGAGACAGACATTAACTTCACATCCTTTAAACATTTTTCTTTCTACTTGTTTAATTATTTAAATCATAAATCATATACAAACAATCCCAAATTCAAATAATCTTTATCATTTATTAAAATTATCTACACACCATTAATTTCTTTTTTATTCTTGATTTCCTTTACTATTTATTTTGTTTTCTTAATGAAAAGCATTTTTTAAGGACTAAATTCTCTTAATAGAGCTACACAATATTCCTGAACCTATAGCACCTAAACTTAAGGGTTAAAGACCTCCATCCTGAGGTGTACGAACTAACTGCGAAGGAGAGTATAAAGTTGGCATGAATGCAGATCCATGATAGAAGCCAGAGTGAGTGATCGGTATGAGAGGTACAAACGTTTTTAAGCTTGGTTGTGCTGTACTATTTTCAATAGCAACACTATCAAACATTTCCAAGCTTGTCTTTGTGTTTTAATTTTTTGAGAGTATGGGAGGTGCTTGACGAGGCGGACGGTTGTAATCACAAGAAGGGATTATAACTGGCTGCCGTAATTTTTTGTTTTAGTCAAGTGATGAACTGCTTGGAAATTTAAGACTGATTGTCTCCTGATGAGGGTGAATAGGTTAACTCCTTTGCAACGGTTAGTTTTTCTCCCCTTATACTTTTAGCGGTTAGCTCTCCAAATCAGAGATTTGATTTATTTCTTGCTAGAAATCCTCACCTTCCTCTTAAATTTCTTCTTAAGATTCATTTTCTGAGTTTTTTAAGTTAAAATACGAACAGTTCTTGTCTGCTTATTTTTTTCTAGTTTCTTTTTTTTTCATTTTTTTACGCTTACATATACGATTGAAATTCTGTATTTTTTCGACCAGTTGTGAGAGTAACTATGAGTCCTTATCAGTGGGCTACACTTTTTGGAAAACTTGTATTTCTACAAGCATACTTTTGATTTCTAAGTGGCTAAATAATTACATTTAGCAAGATTTGTAGCCTCTTCTTTAAGAATATGTATCTTATTTTAAGTTTTGTTCTCAGCAACAGCTAGTAACTTGGTTAGAGTGGATGTTTGGAAGGCTTTTAGATTTTTATAGCGGGCATTACGCTTGCTATAAATCAAAAAATTATTCACTTTTCTCAAAGCCTTTCTTAAACAACTATAAAAATAATTTTTTATGTTGTTATCACTTCTTACTGGCAGATGTTTAGAGATCTTTGCCCAATGATTTCCAAACTCTTCCTGTAGCTTAAACAATATTTTTTCTTAGTCATGAGTCCAAAGAGGTTCCTTGCTTATGCTGGGGTGCAGTTGATTGAACCATCTAGATAAGTTTTCACAATACCTTTCTCGACATTGTTTTCCCTTCCTCGCATTTTTACAGGTGAGTGCACTAATCCGATCAGCAATTTCATTCCACTTCATTTTTCTGTGTGGCAAAGTGGAGTCTTTTTCTTGCATGATCCTAAGCAGTAGCTAGTCTTCCTATGTTAGAGTCAAGTTACCTCTTTAGTCCAAGCTTTGCGCTCGCACATCAACAGTAATATAATTCCAATGTAGAGAAAGAAAATAAAAGACAGATAATCCGTATGGTGCCCATTAAAATAACTTTACTATAAGCTACATTATCACATTCCATATCCAAAACATCAGGCATATCCCGTAAAACTTACCAACAACTTACAATGAAAAAATATTCTAAAGATTATGCTGCAAAATTTATACAACCACATTACCCAAGATCATCCGTCTTCGATATATCCATTTCTATTAAAATAATGGCCGATTTACTTATCAATTAAATTAATCATATTTGAATTTAGCCTCATATCATCTAATAGCTAGCAACTATATAATAAAACTAAAAACAGAAGGATGCACTTTAACAAGTATTCAACACCACCCCAAATGTATGACAACTCGCAGATCAACTCAGGGCAACCCTGTGGACCTTTTATTGTTACCAATTAATACCAAATTGAATCAGATTCTCCCACAGCTTCGAAAATAGTTATCAACCAGTATACACCTACAACACCACCCGCTAACCTGGAGTCTCACACTTTTGGATAAGCTCAACTCTTTGAACAATTTTGTCCAGGATTTTGCGATCCTTTAGCAGTACCTATACATAAGCCATCAAAAGTCAAAGGTTTTCCTCTAGATCCCTAGTTGTAAAGACTCGGCAAAAGCAAATACACACATCATATGAAAAGAAAGCATTCATAGAACAACATTATCTAATAGAATGAAACAATTTATAAATAAGCAGATGTAAAAAGATAGAAATATTAACCCATCAAAACCTCACAGATAACGGAATCCAAATTCCTTTTTAAGCCTCGTAAAGCCAGCTGCAATTTATAATCATCCGGATTTTTCAATAAACTTAGCAGATAAAATTCAGATCAATCTTCACAGTTAGACCTACCCAGACGGTAGAGACCAGTGATTAAAAAAAAAAGTCATGGATGGGATTAGAACAAAAATTTCCAACTTGGAAGCAGTAACCCTGCATCTGATGGCAAATCTTATGAGGAAACACAAAAAAATATGTTACTAGAACTCCCTAAAATTAAAAATTTAAGAAAACGATCATTAAACCTCTAAGCACCAGTATTACAAGTTCCTTCCTTCTTAACTAACGCAAGGCATCATCGCAAAAGTATCGATGTTGTGGAACTTCAACAAACAAAGAAGATCGCGATACAAGATTTTATTATAATAAAATAATTAGGTAAAGGTTCATTCGGAAAAGTAGTTCTCGCTGCGTAAAGATAAAGCAGAATGATCTGCGCAATCAAAATTATGTCTAAGAGAGATATCAGAGAAAAAAATATGGTTTAGCAGCTCATCCGGGAACTTAAAATACAAATGCTCGTCAACCATCCCAACATTGTGAAAATTTATGGCTTCTTTGATGACCTACTACACTTCTATATTCTTATCGAATGCGCCTTGGATGGTTATCTCAACGAATTTATCCAAAAAACGCCTAACCCAATACCTTAAAACGAAGCTGGCATCATGATAAAACAAATCTGCTCAGCTGTCTGTTTACTCCATTCTTAATCTATCATTCATCGAGATCTTAAACTTTAGAACGTATTACTTCATGAAGTAAATTTTTTTGTATTTTAGAGTGTAGTTAAAATATGTGATTTTGGTTGGAGTGTCAAACGAGATGCAAAACTTCGTTCAACTTTTTGTGGAACACCATTATACTTGTGTCCTTAGATCCTTGTAGGGGATGAATACGATGAAAGTGTGGATATTTGGGCAATCGGTGTAATTATGTATTAAATGATCTATAAAACAAATCCTTTTAGAATAAAAAAAGGCTAGGATTTAATCAACATCCTCAATAATCCTATCGATTTCAAAGAGGAGATACCAATAAGTAAAATGGCGAGAGATTTCATCGAAATCTGTTTATCAAAAAGAGCTGTCTAAAGACCAAATATTAAAGAACTTTTAATCCATGAGTTAATATTAACAGCATAGAGTGACTAGAAGCTAAAACAAAAACAATGAATTAACAAATTTGATCTGTAATTATTACTTTAAATCAATTGATAACTTATAATTTACCATAGATCATAAGTCCGATTTGTTTTCGATCATCTCGTCGATATAACTTTGCACATTTTGCTCATTAGCCACACATTCTGCAATGGAATGAACAGTGGTAGGGTCTATTTCGTGAGCTAAATAGAGCAAGAAGTTGAAGTCTCCATATCTTAAGGCGCTATTCTTCACATTTTTGTTTCTTCTCATGTATTCTTTAAATTCTTTCTTTGAAGGTTTATCTCTCACAAAAGGAGGGAACTCAGCTTTTTTGACTATTGCGAATTTATTGTTCTTTGAACTACCATGTGCAATTTTAACTAACAAAAATTCAGGTTAAAATTCAGTTACTGTCTTTCCACCGCAAATGAACGAAGGGAATGCATCTGTAGGCCTAATTAAAGAAACATTTACTTTTCTTTAACTCTAACTTGCATCTTTCTTCTTGTAGATGACTAAACGAAAAGATTCGATCTCTCCAAAGCTTGGCCTTGATCACTAATCATATAGACTTCAGGCTTGACTTCATTCGGATTCTTTTCATCAGGTCTCAAAATCACTGTTATGAAATTAGAAACTTCATAACCTGATTCATGAGGAACTCTGTATTGCTCTTGAAATTGAGCTGCCATACGAGCATGTTGAGAGCTGATCACAACATCATGATTTGTATCAGTAAAAATCAAACCAACTCTTTCAAGGCTGAGACCTGTCACTACTGCATTTAGATGAGGATTTTCATCATTTTCTAAAATTTCGAAGCCACCGAAAGTACCAGATTGTTTAGGTTAGTAAAGTGCCTCCACTATAACTCTAATACCTCCTTTATAGTGAGGGTCTTCAGCGTAATAACCATAAAGATATCCAACTCTTTGCTGCTCGTTTTTTCTGGGAAGCCAGTATCTCACAAAATCTTGAATTTGTCTAATATTCATAAACTGTACGTAGTCTACATGTCGATACTCCTGTCTTTTGACTACTACATTCGGTGGTATACATTTATTACACATTGCTTTGGGATAAGGTTCATGATTTTTGCAGGTCTTATCAACTTCGTATCTAACTCTGGAAGGAGGCAGGCAATTATTACATTTAACCTAAGGAGGATGTACTCCTTTACACTTCAATTTCTTTTCCTCAAGCCAATTATCAAATGAAACGTGGGCAGTATCGCTAATAAATTAAGTATCTAAACAATGGACACATTTTCCATTCGGACCATGCTGACACAACATTTTTGCTGCACCTACTCTATCCTTCAAGTCCACAGTCGTACAATTGAAGCATTTTCCATTAGGTCCATGATTACATTTAGATTTCTCAGGCTCTGTTTTTTCACTTTTTTTTGTTTACTCATTTACAGTCATGCAGTTCAAGCATTTACCTCCTGGAGGATGATTACATTTAGATGTAACATTGCTGTTTCTAAATATAGGGGTTTTTACTCAATATCACTAGCTTTGATTCCACTATGCAGAGGTTATTTCTTCGGATTTTTTGATGCAACTTTAATAATAGCTCCGTCAGTAAAATAAGGTACATCTCCAATTTTAGTCCCTTCGCTGAGGGCTAAAGGTTTTCCATCTTCTCTAGCAACGAAGAGATCTTTGATCAAAATATTAAGTTTTTTAGCTAGCTATATTAAAACCTTTGTACCTGTAGTAGTAGCTCACCATATGTATCTCTGCTCATTACATTGACACGATACTGTCCTTCTGGACCTCGAACTCTAATAACAAGTTCTTTATTCATAATTATTCAAAAAATATATAAATCTTTTTTATATACGTAAAAATTATAAATAACATTCTGATCAGGAGCTTGTTTGAAGGAACGTTTTTGAATATTAGATAAACATATCCAATAATTCTACCATCTGGGCAAATGAACTACAGTTGGTAAATATGTATTCTGACTATTATTACAAAACTCTAAGCTCATCTCCCGAGAAGACTAGTTTATCACGGACTTAGGTTATTTTTGAATCGTAGACTGTCACCATTTTTTCGGACTATTTTACGATAAATGAAGTGAAGTCATAACCTATCCTCACCTGCTTACCTGCATATATTGCTTAATAGAAGTATACTCCAAAAACTGACTTGTTTTTGAAAAATTTGATCAAATACTCAAATACTTTTTTCTTAAATGCTATTCCCTCATGTTAAGAAAAATATTTTTAGTAAAGAGCTTTGAATTTCAGCCTTGTAACTGCTAACTGTTCTTCTTTGTTTTTCGAAGTTAACAATTTCCATTTTTTAGGCGGCACAAGAACTTCCAACATATTTAAAGTGATATCCATTTAATTCTTCACATTTTTAGAGTAGATCAAATAGCAAGCGTAAAAGACCATAGTATCATTCACACTAAGTTGTATCTCTTGATTTTTCAATCTAAAAACTATCTCTTCCATAAACAAATCAATCCTTGTCTCTAGTTTTTGTGTATAAGAAAGCCAGATATCACTTAACCACCAAATTCTTTTTAGATATATTTTGATTCTGTTATCTTACTTCGCACCAAATGCACTCTTGAAAAAACTGGCAAATCCTTACTCGTTTGGCACTTAGTTCGACAGTAATTTGAATAGTATCTCATCATCTCCTAAAAGATAAGTAATTTTGTTTATCTACATACACATCTGATACTCACCCAAATCAATGTTGATTTCTTTACCAAGTGTACATTTTATCTGACCTACTCTATCATGTCTCTTCACATTTCTTTGATACTTTTTATCTTCCTTACCACATAGATGGAAGAGAACTGATTTTGAATCATCCACGAATGAGAAATTGTTATCTAAAAGACGATACTAAGTATCACCTCGTTTAGTCTTGATCCAAAATATCCGATCATAAGGAGATTGCAAAGCTTTGACCTACTCTTCAGTCATCGTTGAGATAGTATCCTGCGTTCTAAATGTTCTGAAAGGGCAGTAAAAAGTTAGAGGATGTTGTCTAGATTAAAATCTGTTCTTTATTTATTGATTGTACTTCTAAATTGTATTAACTATCTGTCCTTCAGAACAATTATAGCATGGACATTCACAACCAGGATACTTCAGCAAAGCCCATAGACCCTCAGAAACATCCATTTTCTGCATAAAGATATCCGTTCGCTTGGAAATCTGAGGATTCCTAAAGATAGAATTGAGTAATAGTGTATAATATATACATCTGTATTCGACAACTTTAGTTTAGCTTCCCGATTGCATCTGTTTATACAAATCCTAAAAACAGGCCATCTACAAGAAATCTTTCTACTTTGAGTATAACGTTTTGGCGATCCTTTCGATCATGATCATATCATCTTGATCTATATAAAGTATTTGATTGCGGTCGGAAGGATGAGGCTGCTGGAATTTAGTTAGATAGTAAATTTTTACTTGCTTTGAGGAATATGCTCTTTTAATCGACCCTATCACTAAGATTCTTGGAGGCTGAGGCAAAGTATTTTCTAACTTAGTTATACTTCCTCTTAACTCAATTAAGTTACTAGACGACTCTCTAAAACTCATACTACTGATGGTTGATCTTCGTGATCCTCTCACTTCCTCTTTATAATGTTTATTTTTGTACGCATCAATGATAATCCGATTCAATATCTGCAAAAATTTATCCCTTTATCTCGTCTATGGAAAAGTGAGATAAATACAATTCTTTTTACCACAAACCAGCAATCCATTTTTCAAATGAATACCATTTCTCATTGCAACGGCGTAACTCTCTTCGCTGATTATTATTCTTGAATACTCGATCTCTTTATTTGCATCTTGTTTCGATATCAAGAGGAGATCCGATAGCAAGTAGAATTTCACCTTTTGGTTAAACACATTTGCCTCACATTCTAGGATAAAGTAACGAGCTTATGAACTGATAATGTCGACAAATATTTTATCAAGATACATTAACATTTTGTCTTTTTATTTATGTTACATAGCTTAGTTGTTTCTTTGATTTACCTCGTGATACTTCTCTATTGCCTCTTCTAAATATTTGTAATCTGGATGATTCTTAGGAGTTTATTTAAAGTACTCCTTTAAAAGCAAATGATATTTGAGGGGTCTTTGAAAAGGTTTACTCATCAAACTCTAGAACGTTTGTATAAAATTACCTGAACTGATATTTTTCTGGATTTCCTAAACTTCCTTATGATTTTATAGTAAATTTTTCAACTTTTTCTCCGTATTTTGATAGTTCTTGAAAAAATCAGAGTAAACAAGCATAAACTTGGAGTACTTGATCATTGTCGGAGCGATCAGTGTTGTCCTGCGATTCCAGCTCATCAAGAGGGTATTCATATCCTCATAAATTTGTTTGGATAAAATTATCATGCCATCTAGATTGGGAAACATTTCCTTCTCTTCGTATTCACTGATAAAATTGCTTTATTTAAGTGGCTTTTATATTTTTTATTGTATCGTTTCCAGATCAACCTTATACTTCTGCTCTGTCTCTACTAATTATTTGAGTCTGTAGTATCGATCCTTGGATTTACGAGTGAGACTACTCCATTTTTTAACTGCCGCACCCACACTTACTATCAAATTTAATTTGTTTGCAATTTGTTTGGACTAAGATTAGTTTTACATACGATTCATTATATGATTGTAATTTTTATTCGGACTATAAACAACTGATTAAAAATGGATTACAATCCATAATTTCAAAGTATTTTAGTTTTTATAAAAACATAAAAGGTATGTTAATTATTAAAGTATTTACTCCATTCCGTTAATTAGAGTTATTATTTGAATGTAAAACTAAAGTAGATTGCTAAAATTTGTAGTTGAGAGTAAACTTGGAGAGGGTTCATTCAGCTGTGTCTATAAAGTCAGAAAAATTGATGATGGACAGTACTACGCCATGAAAAAAGTAAACCCTTAATAATCTAGGTTAAAATAGGACAAATGAAAGAAAAATAACGCTAAAATGCGCTCAATTAAGTCAGAATACTCGCATCCATCACACATCCCAACATAGTCAACTATCGATAGGCTTTTTTTGATGACAAAACACAAACTTTATGCATAGTCATGTAACTTGCAGATGCAGGAGATATTCAGAAAAAAGTTAACGAACATCTAAGACTTGGCACTCACTTCAACTAATCATAAATATGGCAAGCTTTGATTCAAATGGCTCGAGGCCTCAAAGCTTTACATTAAATTAACATCCTCCACAGAGATCTCAAGTGTGCTAATGTGTTCTGTACCTCAGATAGATGCTACAAATTGGGTGATCTGAATGTTTCTAAAGTTGCAAAGAGAGGTATGGCTAGAACACAAACAGGCACTCCTTATTATACTAGCCCATAAGTATGGAATGACCGCCCTTATGATGCCAAATGTGATATTTGGTCTCTTGGCTGTGTTGTTTATGAGATGGCCACTTTACGTCCACCATTTAGAGCGAACAACTTGAAAGAATTATATGGCAAAATTCAAAAAGGCATATATTAGCCTTTACCAAGATTCTATTCATAAGATTTAAGAAGCGTTGTTTCGCATTGCCTTAAAGTATTACCCTCAAAGAGAATTTCAGCTGTAGAACTGTTGAACAATTCTATGGTCGCAAGAAACATGCCTGCAAATTAAGTGAATCATCAAAATAATAATCAAAGTAATAAGTGTAGTCTTTTAAAAACTATTTTGGTACCTAAAAATCTTAAGAGTCTCAAATAAGCATTACCAGGTTCAAAATACTAACTTCTTAAGAAGCTTGATGGAGAAGGAAAGGTGAGAAGGGCAAATTCAGCTAATAATATCAGAGAAATCCCTCAGATAATACAGTCTCCAAAAATGGGAGAAAACCAAAGTGAATTATTAAAATATGCCTTTATGAGACGTCCATCCCAGTATCCAAAAAGATAGATGCATTCTTAAAGACAAGACCAAGTCAAAATCATTCCGAGAATGGAAAGAAATAACTCCATAGATTTCGTTAGAAAGAGAGTTGATTCCAATCAATCCATTTAAAACAGTCGAAGAAATAGAGATAATAGTAGATAAATCAAATAATCTTCTAAAGAACTACCAAGACCTATTAGTAAAGAAAAAATAGAGGTATTACGACCTCCCTCCCAAGGAAATCATATATTAGGAATCAGATAGATCAGAGATTCCTCAAGAAATAGCAGAGATGTTCCGTATAGCAGTAGATAGAGAGCAAATTCAAGAGATGGCTCGAGATAAGGAAAATAAAAAATGGATGAGATCAACATTCGTTGCAGATAGATTGAAGCTAGAGTAAAAGCTTTGATGGATAGGAAAAGAGATGAAAAAGAGCAAAGAAATCCCAATCTACCAAATATCAAACAACCTTACATCAACCCAAAAGATATGAAGTATAACTATCAAAGACCTACATCGAGAGAAAGATAGTCAAGTAGAAACAAATCGATTTAAATGGCCAGACAAGAAGTCCAATCAATAAAACAGAACTAGTCTAAGAAAAATTTAGAAAGACCTCCATCAAGAGAAAGACTAGCATCTTTGGAAAGAAATAATAGCCATTAGAGACGTCCAGATGTACTGAGATATAATTATTGAT
>Ga0194117_10003340_pt1 | contig 16206 bp, 10 predicted proteins | sample TA2MahsurfametaG_FD_160579 | JGI IMG/M metagenome (GOLD analysis project Ga0194117, IMG submission 160579) | Freshwater microbial communities from Lake Tanganyika, Tanzania - TA2015009 Mahale N1 surface | ecosystem: Environmental > Aquatic > Freshwater > Lake | place: Tanzania: Lake Tanganyika...
TTTTTCATTCATTACCGATGATACCGCATTCGCACTTCCATTCAATTCACCCACAAAGTCAAGCTGGTCGATTGTGGGCGGCGCTGATGACGACGTGTCGGCACTACCTTCGGTACCATCCTCGCGATCACCACCACCGCCAACCCTGTCGCGATGGCGTCTTCGGCGCGTACTTCCATGATGCTGGCGTCGCCTCGCCGAGAGATTGGCGTCCTCTTCCGAGAGAATTGGCTCTTGTTGAATCACTTCCTCGTTTTCGGTCACCTCCACTACGTCTTCAATCGTATCTTCTAAATACATCTTAATAAGCTCTTCCACCGGTATATTATCGCGAATCGTATTATAGATACACTCCTTCACAATAATCTCGAACTCACGATTGTTGCGCTGGGTGTGAAGTGGCTGAATCCCTCTCTCAAAAATATAGACGTTAGAATATACCTTTCGTGCGGTATTCACATAAATCTTATGAATGAAATCATCTAATTGCGGTATCTTGATATCCACTTTCTTCTGTTTATTTCCCACGCGCATGACCGTCATACACTTCAAATGAATAATATGAACACATGTAATCAAATCTTCTAAATACCCGCATGTGCTGCGCTCCTTGATTCGCGAGGTCTCTTCCTTGATAATATTGGGGTTCCATTTCGGAACTCTCGAGAGAAGATTCTGAAACGTCATCAAATATTTGTCCTGCTCCTTGTTCCCCACGCACAACTTCACCGCTTCGTCAAAAATAGAGCGTATGCCTTCTTGAATGAGTGGCGTGAGAATATTGACGAGACGTGACGCCCATTCATTCTTGGATTCGTAAAGAGATGTAACTGAGTAATCGTCCATCGTATGTATGATATAGTGTGGTGTGAATGCTATTCTAGACTATACTATACTGACCGCGACTTTACATAAATGAAATATTTTCTAAACTCAGATTAGAACGAAATACAATAAAATGAAGAAAATAAAATAGCAATAGTTTCTCGTTTCTAAACTCTTTGCGAACCTTGTCAAACATAATCAGTAGTTCGTATCTTCGAATATCATTCATGTCGGGGTGTGTATGTATAAAATTGATGATATCGATGCCGGTATAGCCTTGCTCATACAAATAAACCGATAAATCGAGTATTTTTTCATAATCTTTACATATCGGCGTCGTCAAGGCACCGTTGTCGTCGTCCGCACCGTCGGCACTACCCCGTAAAAAACTCGGGTGTATCGTTATCAAGTCCGCAAGTGTGCTTTCTCTCGACTTCAATATTTTATTCGTATTACACGCCTTATCTGCGAGGTAGGTATGAAGATTCACAGCGGTCATATTGTGGGTTGTCGCCGCCCCCATCGCGTCCGTCATGACAATCGTCGGTGGTGGAATATAGATATCGCAAAATCGCGACAATATCGGTTTCAATAGACTATCTTTATTTTCGACAATAATAAAGAACCTCGTAGAGGAACTGAATAGTTCGATACATCTGCGTAATGCCGACTGTGCGTCAATCGTCAATTTATCGGCGTTTGTCAATATCACCGACTTAAAAATCGTCCCTTCTTTCATGTCGATGTTCGTCTTCGCGAAAAACTTCAATTCTTCACGAATAAAGCGGATGCCTTTTCCATGCGCACAGTTGGCTCGCATCACGTAATTTTTGATTGCGGTTTTATCGCCGTTGTATATCGAATGAATAAATCGGTTCAATATAAATGTTTTGCCAGAACCGTGTGGTCCATAAAAAATGATATTCGGGATTTTGCGGTTTTTTATAAACACGTCGAGTTTTGTGTGGATATGATTATGGATATCTTGTAATTCTAGATTCTCTGTCATGATTACAAATGGTTGGTATCGTTGTAATTATGAGAACATATCGTTTAATTCCATTTTACGCATCGTTGTTAGAAATTGATGACTTGGTCATATGGTTGAACATTCGACAATTTTCCAGGCATGTTGCTTTTTCCGTCGTTGGCGGCACCAGCACCACTCGCCTCACCGTCTGTGTAATAATAATTCGTGGTATAGTAATAGTTCGTCGGTTTTGAAGCCGCATAAAATGGCGATTCCTCTTCATATCCTTGGCCATTATACATACCAAGGTAGGCAGTCGCCGCAGGCGAACCATCCTCATAGTAATACGCGTTACGGCGGTCGGTGCGTTGATTGCTTGCGGGATCATCCGGGTCAATCCAGTTGCCCATAGTGCGAATAATATTTCCAGCAGCGTCGCGAATCGACCCGAATAATCCGGGAGTTTGGTATTGGTATTGGTATTGACCTTGGTCGCGTCCTTGACCTTGTCCCGGCGGCATACGTCCTGGACGACCATACCCGCGGAAATTGCGCGTAATGCCGCGACGGTAAATATCGTCCTCATTCAGCGCCGACGTACTCGCATCTCTCGCAATATCATCGTATTGTGTGCGTGTGCTCGCAAGTAGATTCTTCTCGATTTGCGTTCCATCCGGTAAATACGTCGCCCAACGTGTAACCTTCAAGCAGTCGGCGTCGATACGGCATGCGTCCGAACCCGTCATTCCCGGATTGTTACACTTCCACGGGCATTTACGCATCAGCAAAATATTGTTGCCATCGGCGGATTTGACGACGTTGCCGCTCGCATCCAGGCGATAAATATTCTGACAATTGCCTTCGTTGCTTGAAAGGGTTGATGGTTCCGCGCATTTACGCACATGACCATCATCACCATAACGCCAGTTGGAGCCGTCATACCATGAATCGGGGTGACTCGCAATCAGGCGGTTACGGCGGGCAATCGCGACATCATATTTCAGCTGCGCTTCCGTTTTCGCGGTCGTGGTTGTAGCAGCACGAAGCGCCTTATATGCACTTTCATATTCCTTCTGCGCCTCGATTGCCCAGTTCATCTGGCGTTTCACGTCGGAAATAAGCACGGATGATGCCGCCGCAGTCACATAAGTGGTGCCATCGCTCGCAGTTCCGGAACTTGTGGGAGTGCCGGTGCTCGCGGCAGTAGAAGCTCTCGCCTCAATCGCTGGAAGATTAAACTCACCTTGGTCAAGCACACCGCCAACGGCGTTGAATGTTCCGCCGAGAGATGGAGCCGGAGTACCCTTATACGTCCGGATTTTCGCCTGTGTAATCGATGTTCTTGAAGCTGGTGTTTGAAGACCCGCAATCGAGAGACGGATCGGTGTATCTCTCGGCAAAGCACCACCAACACTAAACGCCACGACATTCACGCCGCCGCCATACGTATTGATATCTGACGTGACAACCCCCGCATCAGAAATTGTAGATAAGGTGCTTTGAAGCTGGGTTGTCGGGTTCGTCCAAGAGAATGAAATTCCCAAATCAACATTCGCGGTTCGTGTGACATACGGCACTTGAACGAGGAAAATATCCCCGGACGCCAGCGCATTTGTAAGCATAATGGTCATCGAAAATATGGTCGCAGTTCCGGTGTAGTTCGGTGATAATTGCGGGCTTTCGGTTGATATTTTGCGGCACATGATGAATGCGGGGTCGCCTCCGTAAGCGGTGCTGTCAAAAATACGCAACCGTTTCGCGGCGTCAGACGGCCACAAATTGACGAAAACTAAAATCGGTGAAACGCTCGATGGTTCAGCACTGCTAGATAAAGATACATTTGCGAGGTCGGTACCAGGTGCGGTAGCAGCCGACGCAGGGTTGATTTCGGCATTCTTCCATTTCAATCCGGAAAGTTCGAGAGAATATTTTCCTGCGGCCATAGGATTCGCAGTTTGTATCGTATAACGAACTACGAAATATCCGGCATCAGGCTGACCATCCGCCGCTACACTCGCAGTTATTCCACGGTTGTTTTCGGCGGTGTCCAAATTCGAGCCAGTTCCAGCGGATGTGCCGACTGTCGCAGGTAAAGGACCAGTATAAGCTCGCATCGCAACAGACAAACCAGTCGCATCAGTATTCTGAATATAGTAGGTCGGAACTTTGATTGTAATGACTTTTGCTGCTGAGGCACCCGTGCCATCACCGGTTGCGCCGCGTAACTCCGCTGTGGTAGTAAATAAAAACCGAAACATAGTAGGGGTGTCTTTCACATACGAGCATTGGTTGATCAACAAAGAACCATCTGTTCGCGACCCCTGTGTATTTGTTGGCGAGTGACTGCTCTGTGTTCGCACTTCCCCCAAATAACGAACATGATCATTCACCGTGAGTCCTTCAATCACGCCGGTGCCATATCCTTCGGAGGGCGAGATCCACCTACTAAATCCGCCATTTCGATACGTGCGCGATACCCAAACACTTACCAATAATACAAGCACGAGGAAAAATATCACCGTGAATTTATCTTGAAATAACTCACGAATGTTCATTTGTTGTAGATAGTAGATAGTAGGTAGTAGTATAATAATTATAATTATAATGTTATAACTATTATAATGTTATAAAATTATCTCTCGCTTAGACATGAATCTACTAATCTACGAATCAATACGTTTGAAGGCTATGTGTGTATGGGTTCTGTCTAAATGCGTTTAATATATCCGGCTGAATTCTCTCGTTTAGTTTTGATTCATCGTAGCTCTGCGGCATCGTCATCTTACCATAAATATCGATGCTGGGAATCGATGACGGGGCATTCGTCATAACCATCGCGCGGTGGTTGGCACGGTCTGCATCTAAGCGGTCAATCTGAACATTCGTATTCGAGTTGAAGAGAGACATCGACCCATGGTTCGTCACATTCTTATAGGTCTTATTCACATTATTGCGTTGATTATACGCGGCGTTGTAAAGGCCATTTCCCATACGTGTCGCTGCGCCACCCGCCGTTCCTAAATAATCGGTGCTTGTTGTCGCGCGTTCGGTATCCACAGGCGTATTCTGAGAGATGAGATAACCAGCAGCAGCCTGGCGTTCCACATTCAAGTGGTCAAAACCGACCAAACCCACCGTTGTTTCCTTAATTGTGGTAGGTGCGCGGTCGGCCGGATTGAATGTCGCGGTCACAGCAGCAGAAACAGGCATACGTGCGTTCTCATACATTCGCGCATTTCCTACCACATTCTCCTTACGGGATGGCTTGAGAACATCTAATAAGGGCGCAACAACCGCCTTAAGCGCTCCGTGGATGCCACCCATTTCATTCGGACGCACCGTTGTTCGGTTGTTATGTGTAAATTTATAGCTCATACGACCAAAGTCCGCCTCCGTTGCGGTATTTCTCTCAGCAGCATAAGGGTTAATAATAGGCTTTCCATCATATGTCTGGCGTCGAGTATCTTCGAAATTCTTAGGAGCATACATCGCACTACCTCCATCCGCAGGCGCAGTCGCGCCAAAGTATTCCGTCGTCGTCGTCTGTCGATTACTCTCTCGGTCCATTTCGATGGCACGCTGTGTCTCACCCTTCTCAGCACCAGTTGTAGTGAACCAACGGTCCGGTGTATTCACAAAGAATGTATCCGGCAGATGCTTCTCCATTCGTCCTAAAGTCGCGGTAGTCGGCGCATTTTGGACATAATGAGCGGCAGGGCCTTGATGACCTTCCAGAGAATACGACAGCTTGGGATTCGTCTTTACACGCAATTCATCCACACCGCGGTCAATCCATTTCTCTCGCGCTTCCATTCCGGAATTAAATCCAAGCGTTCCTTGTGCGCTATATCCTTGGTCTAAACCCGGTCCAACCCGTACTTCTTCCCACGGCTTTACATTCGCGATTTTCATGCTGGGGAGGACGCGTGACTGATAAAAGTCGTTCTGGTTTGGCATACCGTGTGGGTGATGCATGTTTTCCTGAGGACGAAAAAGGGGCGCCTGTTCGGTCTTACTGACGTATTGCGAACCACCACCAACTTTATTATCGAGAATGTTCTCATGCATATTCGCACCAGTTGTCAAACCACGCACTTTCGCACCATAATACGGCTCCATATTGTTATGGGTGAATGCCATAGGGTCGATTTGTGCGCCTGTAAGCGACATGAAACCGTCCCTGCTGTAATTATCACCAAACTGTGTATCTAAACCTTCTCCAACAACGCCAGTGATAGCGTTAGGTCCCGTTTGGGGAATGATGTCTTTTTTATCATTTGTATTATCGCGTCCTCGTTCAGCAATACCGCGAAGAATGCCTACACCTCCAACACCACCAGCGACACCCGCCGACATTTTGTCATAATCCACATTATTCGCATAATATCTGTCGGTGTGAGCATTCGGGTTATTATATTCATTTACATTCGTTCCGGTATTGGGGCGAACAACCGGGTAATTTGTAATCGGAATACTCATATTTGGCAAATATCTGGCGTTATTCGCATTCGGATTACGGTAGCCTTCACTCACAACTCCGCCGGATTTTCGATTAGATGCGATATAAGCTGCTCCAAGACTCCCTAATATTAATGCGATTTCGGCCATTTGTTATGTCTATGTTACTGGTATTATTATATATATTATTCTAATACATATAATAATAATAACAATATTATTATTGAATAAACCTGCATGCCGCAATTATGAAAACAGAGCAGTCGTTCCGCTAAACTGACGAATATCGCCGACATCTTGAATACCGTCGCTGATGCCTCCGCCTACGCCTAAACCACGTTCATTATCCCGACGCCCGCCAACCATGCCTTCTAGCGCAGGATTGCGATTCGATGGATGGACCGCGAAATATGTATCATCGGATATACCCGGAACCGTCGTCTGCGACACAAATCGGTCCTTTTCGATAATACGGGTATTCAAGTTGTTAAAGAATGGCATAAATACATTTTCCTGAGGGTCGAAGTGAAGCATTTTCCAGTTGTCTTGTTCGACATCCCGCAGCATCCATGCGGGGTGTGTAGCACGTGTTTGTTCAACCGAACTGCCACCACGTGTAGGGCACCGTATCATTTCATTTGTGCGTGTAGCAACCGATGCACGTTCATCATGATGATAATTCTCAACGGAATCACGGTTCAAACGACGTGAGAGACCGAACAATTCCGCTTCTACATCAACAGAATTGGTCATGATATTACCTGCCCAAAATTGTGCGCGAACATAAGGGTCCTCGTAGTAAAGTGGTTTATCACCTGGACCGGGCACATTCAAACAATATCTGCCAACATCAGTCGATTGTTGAAGCTGTTTTTTAATACGGTCAGGGTCATCATGAAAACGTGTGAATGACATAATAATGAGGATATTCTATGCTATTATATGTTATTATATGTTATTCTATGTTATTATTCTATTTTATTATTTGTTATTTGTTATTCTATAACAGTAATAAAAATTAACCTAAACACATCTATATAAAGAATGTAATAACATAAACGTAATGATAATCACGGAAATGTATCAAGGCCAACCGTCTAAATCTTATACAATTTGTCTCAACATGATTGTAAAAAATGAATCGCATATTATCGTAAAAACACTTGAAAACCTAACGAGTTATGTCGATTTTGATGCGTATTACATCTCGGATACGGGTTCAACCGATAATACGATAGAACTCATTCGTGAATTCTTCAGCAAAAAAAACATTCCCGGACATATCGAACAAGTGGAATGGCGTGATTTCGGCTTCAATCGCACACTTGCCTTACAAATGGCATTCAATAAAACCGATTATCTCTTTATTTTCGACGCAGATGACGCGATTCATGGTGATTTTCGGATGCCGCGTCAGCTTACCCATGACGCATATCAACTTAAGCTTGGCCAATCCTTTGTATATTTACGGACGCTTATTGTGAATAACCGAAAACGCTGGCGTTATGTAGGTGTGCTTCATGAATATATCACCTGCGTTGATAAAGAAGAAAGCTCACAAACGATACAAGGGAATTATTATGTCGAGTCGGGGCGTGTTGGGAGTCGTAGTCAAGACCCGAATAAATATATCAAGGATGCGGAGGTACTGGAGCGCGGGTATCGCGAAGAACTTGCAACTGGCGGCGAGAGTGGCCGGGCACTTGCCGAGAGATACGCGTTTTATTGCGCACAAAGTTGGATGGACGCTGGACCCGCATATATCGATAAATCGATTGAATGGTATCAACGTGTTCTTACGCAAAATAACTGGAATCAAGAAAAGTATTATAGTGCTTTGTCTCTTGGCAACCTCTATTACAAAAAATCGGACAAATACAATTCCATGAAATATTACTGCGCAACGATGGAATATGACGAAGAGCGAATTGAAGGTATCGCGACCTTAATGGAGAACCTACGATCAGAAGGGAATCATCTATTGGTGAATGCGCTTTATCACAAGTATAAACATTATAATAAGTATCCGCAAAATAAACTATTCCTTACCACCGATAAATATGACGATATTATTGAATATAACAATTCTATATCCGCGTTTTATATTTCCGACAAAAGAAGCGGGTACGAATGTTGTAAGACAATACTTCGGCACAATCTTATGCCGTACCATTATATGAGTTCAACATATAGCAACTTAATGTTTTACCGAAACTTTTTTGAAGAGGAATCTTATCCAGAATTATTGCGGTTATTTTTTGTTGTGGATCATTTTCTCTCGATTATTGCGTCAAAAAATGACAGCTTCAACAATGACGATGTCGAAACATGGAATCGCCTTTTTGCGAAAGTAAAAGATTCGCTGATTGCTCCATGTGAGGTGATATCGGTCACGTCGGCTACCGACGCCATCCCTCCGTGCGAAGTATTTCATCTTTCACGTTCATTAGAAAAACTCCCTTATATTGACAGGAACATACCCGTGACTCAAATGGCTGAGGAGGCCAGAAAAGTCATCCTCAAACGAAATCGAATCTCTCCGCGAATCGTGATTACCTTTACGACGTGTAAGCGCCTCGACTTGTTTCAACAAACGGTGAATTCAATTCTGAACATGTGGCATGATATTGATAAAATCGATTACTGGTTTTGTGTCGATGATAATTCGAGTGAGGCCGACCGCGAACGAATGAAAGCGATGTATGCTTGGATTGATTATTACATGAAATCCCCATCCGAAAAAGGGCATCGCCCAAGCATGAAAATCATATGGAATAAGCTGAACGAACTGCGTCCTGACTATTGGATTCATATGGAAGATGATTTTCTTTTTCATACACCTGGTAGTTATATTGAAAAAGCAACACAAATGATGACAGATGCGCGAAATTCGGGCTATAATGTGCGGCAAATCTTGTATAACCGGAATTATGGCGAGACAATTCAAGATTACAAAATACAAGGTCATCGTTTATTACGGCGTATGAAACACGAGGTAGCGCTCCATCAACACAAGAATGTTGGTGATGATGTTACATACCCAAATTGTCATTATTGGCCGCATTATAGTTTTCGCCCGTCCATTATTGATATGGAAGCAATTTTTGCGGTTGGAAATTATGATACCCCGAATCAGTTTTTTGAAATGGATTACGCAATTCAATGGATGCGCCTCGGATTTATGTCGGGGTTTTATAATCAAATCACAAACCGACATATTGGGCGTCTAACCTCAGAAAGAAACAACAAGACTCTACCGAATGCGTATGAGTTGAATGATGAGAGTCAGTTCGTTGCACCGCCGACCACCGAGATTTCGCCGCCACCCGAACAAACGATATCGACATCATCATTGTCATCATCCATGACGATTCCACAAAAAAAACAAAAATATATTTCGTCACTACCATTCGACGATGGATTCGGTGCGCAATATCAGCGATATATTTGGACATGTATTTACGCAGAAGAGTGCGAAGATGCTGTATTTGTATATAAAAGTCCAACGAAAATCGCGCATAATTATACTGGCGAACCAAGTTTTTATCAAAAGATGGAAGAACTTATGAATATGAAGCCACATTATGTGAATTATCTAACGATGGATATTGATCTTCGGAATTCCATTTTGACGCCGGACTTTTATGATATATTTAATTATGTCGAAAGAAATATTGACGCATGTATGAAGAGTAAGAGTATGATGCGAATCAAGAAGCATTATTGGCAGAATAAAAATCGAAACGCCGAGAGATTTCGTCTATTTCGTATTACGTCGGCGTCATCGGTCTATACACATCATCTGGCGGTTCATATGAGACGCCCAAATTGCGATGATACCCGACCAAATAGTGGCGAAGAATATACGAATGAATATTATATTCAGTCTCTTTTAAAAATACGCGGTACTTATTTGAAATATGACCCGAATAACCGGATACAAATTCACATCTATTCCCAAGGCCAACCAGAAAAATTTGCGAATTTATGCGAGCATCCGATTCTTGGAAAAGACGTCATGATGCATCTGGACGATAACACCGAAGATACGTTTGTGGGTATGACAGTAGCTGATATACTGGTTACATCCGCAAGTTCATACAGTTATATTGCCGCATTTTTATCGGATGGTGATATTTTCTACACCGAATTTTGGCATAAACCGTGTAGTTGGTGGAATAAGTTAGACAAATTGGTTTGAACACTGTTTTTATTCTAATCGTATAATAACAGTAACGTATAATACACACCACTAGGATAGCACGGACGTAATACAAAGATGAAACTTCAAGAACACGGACACGCAGAAGAAGATTTTGGCGATTCAGATTTTTTAGCTTATCGAGACATCGCAACGAATGATTTTCGTAAAAGTGAAAAAGAGTCCAAAATTCAAATCATCAAAAAAATGCTTGAACTTCGTCACAATATGAAATACAATCAACATTTATTGTCGGTGTATTTGAAGGCGAAATCTCTATTTGATACGATGGTAGATGAGCAAAGGGCACAGATAACCTATTTAGAAGAAATATACGATCACATCAACGGTATGATTCGCGACACGCATCGTAAAAATACAATCACAGCTGAGTTATTAAAAGATAAAAAGCGTATTGGACTATTACTGAAAAAAATGCGAAATAGTTATGACAAACTAACAAATGTATATACGGTGATTGATGTTACGGTTCAAAAAATGAATGAATTGATTGCTTCGATTGAAGAAGCTGATAATAATAGCGAAGACGAAGCGGTCGAAGCGTATGATAGCGACGTCGAAGTCGATGATATCGAACATTCAGAGTTGGATAGCGACGTCGAAGCGGATGAAGACGAATCTGACGATACGGAACTAGAACACGAAGATAGCGAATACGAAGTCGAAGCGGATGATACCGACGTTGAAGAGGATAAAGTCGATGCGGATGATAGCGAAGTCGATGCGGATGATAGCGAAGACGAAGCGGATGATAGCGAAGTCGATGCGGATGATAGCGAAGTCGATGCGGATGATAGCGAAGACGAAGCGGATGATAGCGAAGACGAAGCAGACGAAGACGACGATGCGGAACTAGAACACGAAGACAGAGAAGACGATACAGCGCTAGAAGTCAAACACGAAGAAGAAGAAGACGACGAAGAAGAAGTCGATGCCGACGCACCTTTCATAATGGTATTTTAACAACGGAACGGTATTCCCGTTTTAGAAGAAACTCATATAGTTTGGTTGATCGAGAAAACCTGCGTTGAATCAACCATTTTCGACATATCCTTTGAAATATGCGTAACCAAAATGTTTTATAAATAGCAACCATTTCTTGGCCCGGATATAATATGAGCGGTTCTATAATTTCAATCGTCGCGTTATAAAATGGTGAAAGAATCATGAATGTTTCAAACAATTCATTCGAACTCGGTGAAAGGTCAAAATTAAAGGTGTATAAACAAATATAATGGTCTTTTATTTCATGCGAGCTTGAATGTATGTCAAACCCATGAATCGCCGTATTAAATTTTTGACATAATCCGATTTCATAACGAGACATATACAATATAACCTTAATGACCTGAGATAATAACTCGAATTTATAAATCAATTTTGATTAAATTATCAATCAATTTATTATATTCTTACAATATATATATTATCATTCGTCACATACTAATATATATTATGTCATCGTTCATCAGCAAGTTGTTCAACACACCCATTTTACAGAACAAGTTTGTATTATACGCAAGTTTATTTGCTGTATTATTTAGTCTTGTTCGCCATATTTCAAATCAAAACATGAACGCAGTCGTTCTCATGGCATTAATCGGAATTGTTACATCCTATTTTAGTAAAAATATGATCATCATTTTATTGACCGCATTTTCTACTGTTTTCCTTCTTGAAATGTTAGGCTCGCAGGGCGTGGAAGGAATGGAGAATAAGAAAAAGGATGACTCTGACGAAGGAGAGGAAGATGTGAAGGACGATGCGAAGGACGATGCGAAGGATGACGCACCAAAGAAAACAGAATCTAACACAGACAAAGAAAAATCAACGGTAAAAAAAGAAGCCAACACAACATTACACGGAAAGAAGGCAGATAAAAAGAATAAGACAAAACAGGGAATGGCTTCATTATCCCCCGCAAGCTATGACGGCGAAGAACACGGAGATGACGATGGTGAAAATGCGCACCATGCCAAAGAAGCCAACCGGATTGACTACGCATCTACGCTAGAACAAGCATATGACAATATCGAAACTATTATTGGTGAGGAAGGGGTTCGTGGTTTAACTGACCAGACGAAATCTCTCATGAACCAACAAAAAGAACTCATGAACAACATGAAAGAAATGGGTCCTTTGTTGAAATCAGCCGAGAGTTTTATGGGACATCTTACTGGCAACGGAGGAATCAAAGGAATTACCGATATGTTGAAGGGGTTTGCGACACCCGGCGGCGTTAAGAAATAAAATAGACTTACTAATAGTAACGCACATTCGGATTATCTTGAATCGTCCAAGTATAATACACCAAAGGCTCGCTGATATACAAACAATCCGTATATTGTAGCGCACGTTTCCAATAATCCCAGTCTTCTTCCCCTCTTACGATTCGCTGTAAGCCAGTTTTTTTTACGATCGAGTGATGAATTATCACAGTAGAATTCGCAATATGATTGTTTTCCGTAATCATTTTGAGGTTAAATATTTTATTTTCACGTTCATTCGAATTATGTAGTGTTAGCGTGTTTATGTCTAATTTATCCATCGATAGATTACGATGATTTATCATGTACATATTTGTAGTTGAAAACAGAATATTTTCTTTTTTCATTATTTCTAACTGTTTTTCGATTTTATGATCAAAATAAAAGTCATCATCATCCAAAAATGCTATCCACTCTCCTCTCGCTTTTTCAATACCATAATTGCGCGTCATTCCTTGCGCCGCAGGGACTTTATGTTTCACACGCATATTCTCTGGTAAATGAATAACCGTCGTTTTTTCATACTTTTCAAGCTCACCAGAATAATATTGTTGGTCGGTTGAACAGTCGTTAATTACGATGACTTCGACATTCTTATATGTATTTGCGAGCACACTTCGAATGGAATGATTTAGCAATACATAACGATTATATGATGGTATAATCACGCTTACTAAACCTGACACAAAATCGGCGATGGACTGTTCTTGTTCGATGGATGCCATGTTATATATTTCAATAACAACAGTTTGTTTTATATTATAATTAGTATTCAAAATAATGAAATAATGAAATAAAATGTTATAATAATAACAAGCTTATCGCGTTTGATATTATTATTTATTTGAATACTTATTCGTATGGCTCGTAGATGTCCGCCTGGGGTGCTTTGTTTTGAAAATGTCACGTTAGTGATATTCGCGGTGATTATAGTTGTTGTCGGAATTTATGCGCATTCTTATTTTTTCGGTCATCGTAGCGGCCACGCCCACACTCACTACGGTCATACTGGGCCAGTATTGATTGCGTCATCAGATCCATTAGCTGATTCATTAGATTTCGGTATCGGCGGTCCTTCGTCAAACCAAGATGTATTATTAAATCCATATGTGCCGCCTCTTCGCGACAATTCAGTCGGTGCAACCCGACCGATTTATGATATTCGTGGCGGTGTTGAAACAATCCATTACGGCGGAATGGATAGTTATGGCGGCGGTGGTGGTGGCGGCGGCATTCGAGTAAATGTTCCAACTCGTTCGGTGGATACAACCTATCGCCAAGTTGGTATTCTTACGCGCGGCAACGGTAGCGGTGGCAGCGGCAACGTTCCATCCTCTACATCTTCACAAGAGACGATTCTTCCTTTGATTGGACGCCCTTTATTCACAAACCGCGACAAGTGGCAGTTTTATACACTTAGCGACAAAAACAACGCAATTAAATTACCGGTGATTGTGAATGGAAAAAGCGGAACAAACGAATATGGCTGTAATAATGTGAGCACCGGCGACATGGTGTATGTTGAAGGTTACAACGATGCCTTCCGTGTCACCGCGTATGATAGTGCTTCATTACGATATTTGCCGTTTTGAACATTTTTGTAGTTATTTATTTTTTTATTTTTTATTTTTTACTTGTTGAGCAACTACTTGTGTGGCTGCTGTTGTCGCTGCGACCTCAGCAGCTAGTTTTCTGCTGTATTCTAGATCCTTTTCATGTTCTTTGTATTCTTCCGCTTTTTTCCTTGCCTTTTCTTCAAGTTTCGCCATGTCTTCCTTCTCGTATAACTTCATAACCTTGTCGGGTGTATCATCAAGGGATGTGTATGAACCAGTCTTTGGTGTTATTTTTGTATTTTCTCCTCTATTGAATATTCGCTTTGCTGATTCTGGTTCCGGTATATATTCATCGCTTCCGGTTCCCCAGCCCATAAAATGAACTAGATTTATATTCTTTAAGTCGTTGGACTTGTCATCGAATATAAATTTTCGTATTACATACGCATGATATGGAATACCTAGTGAATCAATCGCATCAACCTCTTTGATTTGGTCTTTCGTCAAAGGTTGTAGATTTGAATTCGCAGCGGGAGTAGTAGCGGCAGTAGTAGTGGCAGCGGCAGTATCGGCGGCAGTAGTGGCGGCAGAAGCTTCTGTACTTTTCGCAGTTCCTTCTCCTGTTACCGCATTTGATTCGTCAGATTTTTTCGCGACTTCACCGGCACCTTCACCTGCTTTGGTCGATGAAACTTCTTTACCCTCGCCTTCATTATTTCCTTCACTTTCGCTCTTGGCCTCGCCTTCGCCTTTGCCTTCGCCTTTGCCTTCGCCTTTGCCTTCGCCTTTGCCTTCGCCTTTGCCTTTGCCTTCGCCTTTGCCTTCGCCTTCGACAGGCGACTCTCCAATTTTCGATAACTGCTTCATAAAACCATTCATATTCGACGTGTTCTCCAACGTTTCTACTTTTTGTGTTATAATTTTTCCATCCTTTTCATATGTGCGACTGCGTGAAAGCTCATAAAACGATGGAGAAGCACCATCAAAACGCAAGCAATCTCCGTTGGCTCCAGCTGAACCATGACCTAATAAATTCAACAATTTGAGGAATTCCTTTGTCACGCGCGGCGGTAGTACGTCTTTTTTATCGTCGAAGAATGTTTTCAATTGCGTAAATCCATACAATCTCTCGGAACCCCCAATTTTATACGAGTAGTCAAAGACCTTATCTTTAAAATCATCATATCCGTCGGACTTTGCAAACTCAGGGTTCTGTAATAAAGAAGTTAGCATCAGTAGAATATTTAGCGCGGATTGTTTGATCGGATCCTTCTCATCTTCAAGACTTAAACGCGCCTTCTCTAGAGATTTTTTAAGAGTTCGGATCGAAACAACCTTACATCCTAGACTAAGATTCACGATGTAGGTATTTGCTTCATCAACGACCTTCTTTACTTGTGGGTCTTCGCCGTTTGAAGCAGCCATATTTTGTGCGTCCTTCTTCAACTCTGCCTCCGTCATCGGGGCGATTTGTAGCCTGAACTCCGACATGTCGATTTTGTTGGCTTTGTCGAGCGTTGTCAATAATTTTATCGTATCAATAGAAGCCGGCTTAGTATCAGTACCCTTTCCTTTGAGTTTATACAAACGTTTGGAATCCGTAAGTGACGGCATCGGTGCAGCGTCTGGGTCAGATTGTAATAGTCGCACTTGAATCGAATTGTCTTTTGAATCTTTCAATATCTGGCCTTTTTCACCGGTATAAATGAAGATTCCGGGTTCGCTGCTGCCATATAATTCGCTATTCGCAACACCAACCGTATTTTTTGCTTCCAAATACAGTCCTCGTTTTTTTTCATTTATATTTTTGATGTTCTGTGCGAATTTACCGTACAATATACGGCGTAAGTCGAATACACTCGCATCATTTTTTTGTAAAGGCTTATCGCCAGATTTAAGTTGAATTTG
>Ga0194117_10003344_pt1 | contig 16196 bp, 13 predicted proteins | sample TA2MahsurfametaG_FD_160579 | JGI IMG/M metagenome (GOLD analysis project Ga0194117, IMG submission 160579) | Freshwater microbial communities from Lake Tanganyika, Tanzania - TA2015009 Mahale N1 surface | ecosystem: Environmental > Aquatic > Freshwater > Lake | place: Tanzania: Lake Tanganyika...
ATTCGTATCTCCCGGCGATGCTCGTCGGGGACCCGGATGTTTTACGCAAAGACGGTATCGTCTTGGGGTCAAGGATGGTGGGTTCCGTGGATTTCAAACCCGGGGGTAAGCCCCTTAATCTTCACGAGATCTATGCCTACGGCAGGACCTTGACCCACGAAATGGGACATTACCTGGATCTCTACCATACCTGGGGTGATGGGGATTGTTCGGTCGATGATGATGTCGAAGATACCCCCAATTGCAGTGGGCAATTGTTCGGTTGTCCGACAACGGCCCCCGTGGATTGCCCACCAGCACCACCACGGATGATCGCCAATTACATGGATTATACCGATGATCGTTGCATGAATATTTTCACCTTGGGGCAAAAGGCAAGAATGCGGGCAAGCCTGACTTCCATGTACCCTTGGAGAGCCTCTTTGGCTTCTCCATCAAATTTATTGGCGACAGGTTGTGCCGATAGCACGGTCCCCCGCGTCGGGACGTTGTTTCGTTGGGCATCGGATACTCTCGTTCGTGTAAACGATACCTTGGGTCTTGAGGAATGGATCCGTGTTCTGGATGTCAACGGTTTGGGCAAAGACTCGGTAGGATTGATTCTGCAACCTGATGTTACAGATCGAGGGGGTCTAAAGGTCCTGACCTCGAACCCGCAGTCGGATGCCTTTGGTTATGTGCGCTTTCGTGCCCTGTCCGGTCCTAGGCCGGCTTGGAACCGTATGCAGGCTACCCTTGCCAATCCTTCCGTTGGCGTGGGGCCTCCAAGTCCATTCTTGCTGCTCGATTGGTTCAGTCAAGCGGAAACCTCCTTGTATCCCAATCCCTTCACGGATGCGCTGTACCTGCATTGGGAGGGCCGTGATTCCGTTTCTTTTCGATGGACACTCCTGGATATGACGGGTCGCAGTATCCAAGAAGGACAGTACCAAGGCCCTGCCTTCTGGTCACCGGATGTTCGCTGTTGGCAACCCCAAGCCTACCTGCTTCGTTTGGAATGGCCTAGCGGTGAGGTAGAGCATCGCCGGATGATTAAAAACTAATCAAGGGAGTATCTTCCAGCTTGATCATAAAAAAAAGCCCGGACGAGCCGGGCTTCTTGGATAAACAAAGGAAATGGGCTGGCCTTAATTGGCAGCTGCGCTCAATTTGATTTTCAGGTCCACGATGTCGTTGATGACCTTATCGCCAAGTGTCTTTAAGATGTTTTTGGAATTGTACACGATACCCCACTGGGTGCGGTCAATGCTGAGTGAGCATTCGGCAGTGCAATTGCCTTCGGCAAGGGCCACTTTGGCAGGGAAACTAACGCCTTTAGTCGCTCCTTTGAGGGTCAAATTCCCAGCAATGGTGTGGGTATTGCCCAAGGAATCCGGGGTAGCCAAAGCTGTCACGGTAGAAATCACAAATTTGGCTGTGGGGAATGAATCGGTCTGAAAAAAGTCACCGCTCATAAGGTGACCGGCGAGTTTGGCGTTTTGAGCGGAATCGATGATATCAAGGACCTTCAGACTTTTCATATCGATGGTGAATTCACCAGCCGAAATGGCATTGTTTTCGACAAAAAGCTGACCTTCGCTGACGGTGAAGGTGCCGTTGTGCTTGCCCGCTGGCTTGGAACCTGTCCATTCTACGATACCTGAAGCGACAGCTAAAGTGTCTGCGCCTTGACCGGCTTGGCCTTCTGCCATGGGGTTGGTGGTCTCGGAGGCGTTGTTGTTGCAGGCGCTAAGACCCAGGGTTAGGGCTCCGGCGGCGATGAGGATGAAGTTTTTGATCATGTTGGATTAGTTTAAGGCTGGTTTAATTTTTTCGAAACGTAAAAGTAGAGATTTTGTTTAGGGTGAATAATGCTCGAGCAAGAATTCTTTCTAAATTTTTCATCGATAAAGGATGCGGTAAATCCCAAAAATGATCCCATACTGTTCCTAATTTCGGAAAATTAAACTTGGTGATGTACCCCCTCAAGGACGGAAAGAACTCTTGGCAAACGCAGGATGCCCACGAAATATATCGCAATCCTTGGATTGCCTTGACGGAGTACAAGGTTCTTCGCCCGGATGGACAGCCGGGGATCTACGGGGTCGTGGCCTTCGCTAACCAAGCCATCGGAATCGTGGCGGTGGATGCTGAAGGGCGAATTGCTTTGGTGGGGCAATGGCGTTACCCGTTGGGCGCTTATTCCTGGGAAATTCCGGAAGGTGGCGGCCCTGTGGGTACGGATCCCTTGGAGGCTGCCCGCCGGGAACTCCAAGAAGAAACCGGACTGCAAGCGGAATCCTGGGAACCGTTGTTGCGAATGCACCTTTCGAATTCGGTAACGGACGAAGAGGCCCTTATTTATGTAGCAAGGGGCCTCGCTCAGGGCCAGGCCCAGCCCGAAGGTACCGAAGACCTTAGCATCGCATGGGTTACCTTGGAGGAGGCGCTGGAGCTTATCCAAGAGGGTCGCATAACCGATGCTATGAGCGTTGCTGCATTGCAGGCTTGGGCCCTACGACTTTTACGTAAATAATCCATCATGAAACCCAACCACTGGATTTTGACCAAATGCTTTCTCTCGATGAATGCCCTGCTCTGGGGATGGGGCGTGGAGGCACAGGGGACAGGGAAGCCTCGTAACATTATCATGATTATAGGGGACGGGATGGGGCATACCCAAGTTTCGGCGGCGTATTTGCACCAAACCCAAGGATCAGGGGATGGTTCCTGGAACATGGGGCGTTTCACCCATTTCGGTTACTCGGTCACCACCTCATCGGATGCCTTGATCACCGATTCCGGAGCAGGCGCAACGGCCTTGAGCACCGGACGCAAAACCTACAACGGTGCCGTAGGCGTGGGTCCAGACTCCTTGCCCTTGCAGACCATTCTGGAGAAAGCAGGGGCCACGGGACGGCGAACGGGCATGCTGGTCACTTGCGAAGTCACCCATGCCACCCCCGCATCGTACGCTGCGCATCGCATCGACCGGGATCTCTACGAGGACATCGCCTTGGATTTGAGTCTTGCCCCCTTGGACTGGTTGGTGGGTGGAGGCCGGAATCATTTTGTGGCTAGGCAGGACCAACGAAACCTGCTGGAAGAGATGCGCAAGGCAAGGGGCTTCAAAGTCATGGACCGATCGGAGGATCTGCTCAAGGCACCTCGGTCTTCTGCTATACAGCCTGTGGTGGCCCTGATATGGGATGGACCAGCACCGCGAATCAGCGAAGGCAGGGACCCTGGCCTTATGGCGGCCCTCACCGCTCGAGCTTGCCGTGACTTGGACCGTCCCGCGCCCATTGCAACCAAGGATTCTGGCTTCTTCCTGATGATTGAGGGTTCGCAAATTGACTGGGGCGGTCATGCCAACGACGGGGACTATGTGCTGACCGAGACCTTGGATCTGGACCGGGTAGTCGGCGCTGCTCTGGACTTTGCTCGCCAAGACGGCAACACGCTGGTGGTATTGACTGCCGATCATGAGACCGGGGGAATGGCCATCAACAGCGGTGCACGGGATGCCCAAAGCATGGGTTTGGCCTTTACGACCAAGAAGCATACGGCAGCCTTGGTTCCGGTGATGGCCTACGGCCCTGGCGCTGAAGGGCTAAGCGCCATGATGGACAATACGGAAATTTACCGTCGTCTATGCAGCCTCTGGTCCCTGGAACCCTAGGGATGTTCCCTGGAACCCCAGGGATGTTCTCCTATAGCCCTATGGAGAAGGTAACAAGGTTTCGCGGGGTTGATCCGCAACGATCACCCCCTTATCGTTGCGCCTGAGGTTGGTTATGGCGTATTGGGGGTCATGCTCAAAGAACAGGGACCAATTTTCACGCAGGGCTTGTTCAAGGATCTCGGCTTTTTCGCTAAGGGTCTGCAAAGGCCTCACATCGTAGGCCATCACCCAAGGCAGGGGCAGATGAGCGACGGAGGGCAAAAGATCAGCGCAATACAACATCGATCGCCCTCCCCAATCCAGGATAGGGAGCATCATCCCTTCGGTATGACCGTAAACATGAAGGCAGGGTAATCCTGCGGCGTTTTGGCCGTCGGCAACTTCTTGCAATTGCCCCGACTGCATCAACGGTTCGATATTCTCGCGCAGAAAGGAGGCTTTTTCACGGGCATTCGGATGGGGGTACGACCATTGCAATTGCCTGCCGGAGACCCAATAGGTTGCTTCTGGAAAAACGACCCGAATTTCCTCCCCTGAACCAACGCGTTCTGTTGCCCCGCCGCAGTGATCAAAGTGCAGATGGGTCAGCAGGACATCGGTGATTTGATCGCTACGCCAACCTGCCCCTTGGACGGCATCGACGATGGAAACTTGTTCCGTTGGGCCATAATGGGCCCTAAATTTGGAGTTTTGCTTATTTCCTAATCCGCAATCAATTACAATTTTACGATCATTTACTTCAACCAATAAACAGCGCATCGCCCAGGTGCACAGGTTATGGGCATCCGGGGGATTCGCTTGAGCCCATAGGCTCTGCGGAACCACGCCGAACATAGCTCCACCGTCCAACTTAAAAAAACCAGTTTGTAAAGTTTGCAGTTTCATGGAAAAGTCGCCTTGTTTTCAAAAGACCCCCGCCAAGGATTTCGTACTTTTGTAGGCTATGTCAAAGTTAAAGCCTGGAGATAAGATTCATTTGATTGCCATCGGGGGCGCAGTCATGCACAACCTGGCCTTGGATCTGCAAGTTGCAGGCTACTATATCACAGGCTCAGATGATCGGATTGATGAGCCGGCCAGGGGTCGATTGGATGTGGCGGGGCTGATGCCCGACCGCCTTGGATGGGAGCCGTCCAGAATCACCGAGGATTTGGGTCTGGTCGTCCTTGGAATGCACGCGCGTTCCGACAATCCTGAATTGCTCAAAGCGTTGGACCTTGGTTTAACCATCTACTCTTTTCCGGAATTAGTCGGCGAATTGACGGCCAATCAACAACGGCTTGTGGTGTCGGGCTCCCATGGTAAAACCACCATTACCTCCATGGTGATGCATGTTTTGCGTTTCCATCGACGGCCTTTTGATTACCTCGTGGGTTCGGCCATGCCCGGTTACGAACGCATGGTCCAGCTCGGTACGGCTGCTCCCGCGGTAGTCCTTGAAGGCGACGAGTACCTGAGCTCACCCTTGGATCCTCGTCCCAAAATGATGCATTATCAACCCCACGGCACCGTCATCACCGGGATTGCCTGGGATCATATCAATGTCTTTCCTTCCAAAGCCTCCTACGAAAAGGTTTTCGCCGACTATATCGCAGGCCTTCGACCGGGTTCAACTTTAATTTATTTTGAAGAAGACCCCGCATTGGTTAACTTAGTTCAATCCTACGGCGGGCATTTGGATTGCAAGCCTTACAAGGCAGCACCTTATGTGGTGGAAGATGGCTACACATTTCTCAAGACGAGTTTAGGTAAAATCCCCTTGCAAGTCTTTGGCAAACACAATATGCACAATATCGCCGCCGCCAGGCAGCTCACCGCCATGGCCGGTATCGAAAAGGTGGATTTTTACCAAGCGATTGCTTCTTTTCCGGGAGCATCCAGGCGATTGGAACGGATGACCACCGGTTCCGGTCAGACGGTCATCCGGGATTTTGCGCATTCACCTTCCAAGGTATCGGCTTCGGTGCAGGCGGTCCACGAACAATTCGGGGCTGACTTTACCGCAGTCCTGGAATTGCACAGTTTCTCGAGTTTGAATCCGGACTTTATCCCGGAATACCAAGGAACGATGAATGTCCCTGCAGTGGCTGCGGTGTATTGTTCCGGAGAAGTGGCCCAACGTAAACAAGGGAGGAGTCTCGATGCCGACTTTCTGGTGAAAGCCTTCGGACGCAAGGATCTCAAGGTCTTCGACGACCTCCAGGCCCTGCAAGATTGGGTTCGTATCCAATCAGCGTATCGGCCCCTGTTGATGATGAGTTCAGGTTCATGGTCTTCATGGCCTTGGGAAAAGGAAATTAGCGAATGGTAAACTTGGATTTAGGGCGATTAACCCTCAGCAGGCCCCTGCTGTTTTTTGATTTGGAAACGACCGGTTTGAATATCGGTCAAGATCGCATCGTTGAATTTGCGGGGGTCAAAGTCCATCCGGAAGGTACCGTGGAAGAATTGGAGCAAAGGCTGCAACCTGGTATCCCCATCCCCGAGGAGGTTTCCAAAATTCATGGCATCTACGATGCGGATGTTGTTGACATGCCCACGCTTGAGGAATTTGCACCTCAATTGATTCGTTTTTTTGATCAGGCCGATTTGGCAGGGTATAATTCCGCGTATTTCGATTTACCCTTCTTGATGGACGAAATGTTGCGCATCGATATGGATCTGGATATTTCCAATGCCCGTATGGTGGATGTTCAGGCGATTTTTCACAAGAAAGAACCCCGTGATTTGAAGGCTGCATTGCGTTTTTATTGCGGGGAGGAATTGGTGAATGCGCATTCGGCCGCCGCCGATGCCCGGGCCACCTGCATGATCCTGTTGCAACAGCTCAACCGCTACGAGGACCTGCAAGGCAACGTGGATTTCCTGCATCGTTTCACTTCTCGTAACAACAAATCGGTGGATTTGGCAGGGCGCATCGTTCGCAACGACAAGGGGGTGGAACTCTTCGCTTTCGGCAAATACAAAGGTCAATCGGTGTCCGAGGTCTTTGCCCGCGATCCTTCCTATTATACTTGGATGATGTCCGGGGATTTTCCAAGGCATACCAAGAAAGTCATCACCGGCATTCGCCTGCGCGCAATGAACACCGACAAAGGATCTAAGGCGTAGAGGAATATCCGTGAATTCGTATTCTATATCGGAGATCGCAGGGGATTTGCAGGCTCTGGATACCAAGGAGGGCCAAGCCAAGGTGGCCGTGTACACCTTGGGTTGCAAATTGAATTATGCCGACGGTCTGAGCATCCGCAAAACCTTCGAAGACCGTGGTTATGCCCCCGTAAATTTCGAAGAGGGGGCTGATGTTTACATCATCAACACCTGTTCAGTGACCGACAAGGCCGATCGCAAATGTGCCAGGGTTGTTCGGCAGGCGTTGAAACATTCCCCACAAGCCAAGGTTGTGGTCGTGGGATGTTATGCCCAGTTGCAACCGGAACAAATCGCCCAAATTCCTGGGGTACATCTGGTCGCGGGTACCGAGGCCAAATGGAAATTGCCCGAGCTTCTGGAAGAAGCAGGCTCCACATCGCCAACGGTCCAAGTGGTCCATGCTCCCATTGATGAATCCGTCGAATTTAAACCAGCGCAGAGTTGGGGAGATCGGACCAGGGCATTTCTTAAAGTCCAAGACGGTTGTGATTTTCCTTGCACCTATTGCACGATCCCCATGGCGAGAGGGAAGGCTCGTTCGGATGCCATGGATTCGGTTGTGGAGAGGGCCAAGCGTCTTGCCTCAGAGGGCGCAGAGGAAATCGTCTTGACCGGGGTTAACTTGGGTGATTTTGGACGGGGCAGTGGGGATGACCGTCGCTTGGGTTACTCCTTGGCGGCCTTGGTTCGCCGCATGCAGCGTGATGTTCAAGTCGATCGTCTCCGTCTGTCCAGTGTGGAGCCCAATCTCTTTGGGGATGATTTGATTGCAGCATTGCAGGAGAGCCCTCGCTTCGTGCCTCATTTCCATATTCCGCTGCAAAGCGGCTCTGATAACGTTTTGCGCCGTATGCGTCGTCGATACACCACGGAGGATTACCGTCGGCTCCTGTTGCGATTGGCCAACACCTTCGAGGGGGTCTGCCTGGGGGCCGATGTGATGGTCGGTTTTGGCGGGGAAACGGAGCTTGAATTTAGGGAATGTTATGAATTTCTGGAGTCCTTGCCTTTGGCCTACCTTCATGTCTTCACCTATTCCGAAAGACCGGGTACGGTTGCTGCCGAATGGACGCCTGGGGTCCCCGTGCATGAGCGTCTAGAGCGCAACCACGCTTTGACGCAATGGGCGATGGATCGTCAAAAGAACTATGTGACAGGCTTCTCCGGCAAGGTGATCCAAGTGCTCTTTGAGCAAGATACCTACCAAGTCGAACAAGGTAAATTGAAAATGAGAGGCTATACGCCTAATTTCATTCGGGTAGAATGTGCCTACGATCCGCTATGGGTGGGGGCCTCGGTACCCGTACATTTGGGAGGGTTTTTGTGCAGGGAATCGGAGGTAATGTTGAAGGGGACTGTACTTGGCTAATCCCTGGGAAGGCTCAAATTATTCTGGAATAAGTCCTTAGATTTAAGGGAGTTTCACGGGGCATCCCGAGCCCTGTCTTTTGGCAACCTTGGATGGGGTCCCGTTGGATGCCCCTCCTGAGGATTTGAGGCCTTGATTAGAATTATCAATGTTTTGCACAGGGGTTTCGACGAGTTTGCGGAGTTGATTTTCCCAAACGCTTTTGCCCGGGGCTGCAATGGGCTTTTCCAACAAGGGTCCTTGGTAAACGGTTATGGATCGGTTGTTGGTAATTAAGAGCCAGGGTTGTTGAGGAATACCGTAGATACTCAATAATTGCTGCCTGGGGTCTCTGCGCAGGGCCATAGCAAGGTTATGATCCATAAGGTATTTGAGGCAATCCTTCTCGGGAAGCATAGGGTCGCTGAACACAGCCACCCAATGCACTTGGTCCCCCCATAATTCCTGCTGATCCCGCAAGCGGTCCATCACGGCATGGGCCTGGGTGCAACTCGGATCCAGGTAAACCTGGGCGGTTAATTTTTGGGCCATAAGTTGCCGGGGTGCGCAATAAAAACCCAATGTTATGAAAATTAAAGCGAGGGTCCTGCGCAGCCATTCTGTCCACGGGCCATGAACCTGGCGGAGGTCCGCATTGCACGGTATCCGATGGCCGGGGACGCCAGCACCCTCAGCCGCCTCAATATCCCGATCTCGGTCTCCGATCATTAGGCATTTTGCGGGGTCCAAGCCAAAGCGATGTACCGCCTTTTGGACCATGAGGGGTTCGGGTTTACGGCAGAGGCAGGGTTCGGAACGGGGATGGTGAGGGCAGGCATAAACCGCATCAAGACGGATGCCGTGGGAGGCCAAAGCATCCTGCATTTTGGTATGTATTCTGTGTAAATCCTCCAACGTGTAAAGGCCTAGCCCTATGCCCCCTTGGTTGGTGATGAGGATGAGGCGGTATCCTCTGCTTTGAGCCGCCATCATGATCTCCACGATACCATCTAATAAATGCCAATCTTCGGGGCAGTGGACATAATCCCCTGGATCATGGTTGATGACACCATCCCGATCAAGAAACAAGGCGGCATCACGGACAAGGCCCTCTGCAAGGTTTGGAACGGGAAGCTCAATCACCAGGGGATATGCTTTGGATTATTATTCGTCAAAGTAAAGGTTAAACCTTTAATTTTGGCCATGGAACGAATATTGATCTTAGATTTTGGATCGCAGTACACCCAGCTCATTGCGCGTAGGATTCGTGAAATGGAGGTGTACTGCGAAATTCATCCTTTCCATCATTGTCCCGAGGAAGGCGAGGGTTGGGGCGGGGTTATCCTTTCGGGTTCACCCTTTTCGACCCATGATCGCGAAGCGCCCATGGCGCCATGGCCGGATTGGTTCGGGTCATTGCCTATTTTGGGAATATGTTACGGGGCTCAATGGCTCGCCGTCCATCGGGGTGGGCAGGTGCAGCGTTCGGTGATCCGTGAATACGGCAGGGCCCAACTGCAGGTCAACCCCCAGGGGGGGTCCCCCTTGCTTCAAGGTATCCGCCAAGGCAGCATCGTATGGATGTCCCACGGGGATACGGTAACGGAATTGCCCCAAGGGGCCCTGCATACCGCTTCCACGGAGTCCGTTCAGTATGCTGCCTTTGAATGGCCGGACCAAAAGGTGTATGCGATTCAATTCCATCCCGAGGTGACCCACAGCGAGGAGGGCATGCAGGTTTTGCGCAATTTTGTGTTAGGAATCTGCGGGATGAGTCCGTCGTGGACAGCGGCATCCTTTGTGCAACAATGCATTCACGATTTGAAAGCCCAAGTGGGGGACCATGAGGTGGTGATGGGGATTAGCGGAGGCGTGGATTCGACAGTGGCTGCGGTGCTCCTGCACCATGCCATTGGGGATCGTTTGCATGGGATTTTTGTGGACAATGGGCTTTTGCGTCAAGACGAATTCACTCAGGTTCTGGAAGCCTACCAACAATTGGGTTTGAGGGTCAAAGGGGTCAATGCCCAAAACGAATTCTACAAGGCTTTGGCTGGATTGGAGGAGCCGGAAGCCAAACGCAAGGCCATTGGCAGAGTTTTTATCGAAGTATTTGAGCGTGAGGCGAATGCCATCCCAGCAGTAGCTTTTTTGGGACAGGGAACCATCTACCCCGATGTGATAGAATCGGTATCGGTACATGGTCCTTCGGCCACTATCAAATCGCATCATAATGTAGGTGGGCTCCCTGATCGCATGAAACTCAAATTGGTGGAGCCCCTTCGTGCCTTGTTCAAAGACGAGGTTCGCAAAGTGGGGAGGGCCCTCAATATCCCCTCGATATTGCTGGATCGCCATCCCTTCCCTGGTCCTGGTCTGGGCATTCGCATCCTGGGTTCAGTGGACAGCGCCTCCGTGCGTTTGTTGCAGCAAGCCGATGCGATCTACCTGGAGCACCTTCGTCGAAGCGGGTGGTACGATCAAATTTGGCAAGCCGGGGCCATCCTGCTGCCCGTCAAATCGGTGGGCGTGATGGGCGACGAAAGGTCCTACGAACGGGTCGTTGCTTTGCGGGCCGTGCACAGTCTGGATGGCATGACGGCGGATTGGGTGCACCTTCCCTACGATTTGTTAGCCGAAATTTCCAACGAAATCATCAACCGTGTTCGCGGCATCAATCGCGTGGTTTACGATATTTCTTCCAAGCCTCCAGCAACCATCGAATGGGAATAGGTGGACAGTCCGGGCGTTGGACCCTACGCACCCGGCAAGTTTTGGAATTTTTGGAATTTTGGGCAGGCCGCAACCGAACGGCTGCCTCTGATTTGTCAGGACTTCTCAGGGAATATGCCCGTAAGTTCCCCCAAATGGGCTCACGGGATCGTAAGGAATGGTCAATGGGGGTGTACCAAGCGCTGAGGGCTCAACGAATTTGGACATCCTCCGATAGGGCAGCCGATTATGCCCCGTGGGCGCAGGCCCTAACCGCAGGGTTGCTCGCGATGCACGGGGAAGATCACCCCTGGGTCGTTTATCTGCTGGAGCAATACCCTTCGAAGATGGATTTACAAAGTGTTCTTCAAGAAAATTCCTCGAAGGGATTTCCTCACAGCGACTTTATTTCACCGCGGTTGGTCGACGATATCCAATCCCAGGATCCTGCGGAAGGTACTTACGGCATCGAAAAATGGTTGCAAGAACAAGGATTACCGGGAATGGCTTGGTTGAGAATTCGAAGAGGCTATGAAACCGTTTTGGAAGAACGAATTCACCAACAAGGTTGGGCCGCTCCGCTCAAGTTTACCTTGAAGCATCCTTCGGCATTGCAAGCATGGGCCATGCCCTTGGGTTTGGCCTTGAATGAATTGGAAGGATACAAAGAAGGTTGGTTCGAAATGCAGGATTTTTCCTGTCAAAGGTTGGTGGAATGCATGCCGGCCAACGCTGCCGGACGTTGGTTGGATGCCTGCGCGGGTTCCGGAGGCAAAACCCTTTTGCTCCACGAGGCTTATCCCGACTTGCAATGGTTTGTGACCGATTCCAGAGCAAGTATTTTGCAGGAATGTTCTCGTCGTTTTCAACGAGCAGGTTGGCGGAATTATTCCCGTGCGCTCACGGATTGGCTTAACTCGGAACCTGCGGAGCTCGGTTCTTTTCCCTCACAATTTGATGGGGTCTTGTTGGATGCACCTTGCAGCGGATCTGGATCGTGGCGGAATCACCCTCATTTGCAACTTTTGGGGCCGCCTATGAATCCCCTGGAATTTGCCGAAAAGCAAGGGCGCATGCTCGCTTGCTTGTGGTCCAGAGTTCGTTCCGGTGGGTATTTGCTGTACGCAACCTGTTCCGTGTATTCCTGCGAAAACGAGGAGGTTGTAAAGGCCTTCCTCGCCTCCAAAGAAGACAGCCATTTACGCTTGGACCGTTATTTGAACGCTTCCCCCCAAGGAGGCGATACCCTGTACGCCGCCCTGATCCAGAAAAAATAGAGAAGGTCAGGATTAGATCTGTGTTACCCAGCCGCAAAGGCTTGTTCCAAAGCCTGCTGCAAATCCTCCCACAAATCCTCCACGTCTTCGAGGCCTACCGATAGCCTGATGAGGTTATCGGTAATTCGAAATTCTTTGCGCTCCTTGGGGTCCATTGCGCTGTGGGTGGTGCTGGCGGGGTGACAGGCCAGGCTTTCGTTGCTGCCCAGGGATACGGCCTGTTGGACGCATTGTAAGCTGTTAAGGAAGCGCCAAGCGATGCGATGCTCCTCTCCTCCGTTCAGCCAAATTGAAAGCATCGCTCCGGATCCTGGATAGGCGAGACTTTGGATACCAGGATGTTGGCCCAACCTTTGGGCAAGGATGCTGGCGTTGGATTGGGCAGCCTGCATACGGAGTTGTACGGTTTCCAAACTACGGGACAAGAGCCAGGCAGTAAAGGGACTGGCGGTATTGCCTAGTTTGTTACGAAGAGATCGGATGCGTCGTACAAGCGATGCGTCTCCAACGCAGGCCCCGCAGACAAGGTCGCTGTGCCCGCTCATGGATTTGGTCGCGGAATAGAGGACCAAATCGGCCCCTTCCTCCAATGGATGTTGCCAGCACGGCCCAAGGTAGGTGTTGTCAGCCATCACCACCGGTCGCTTGCCGTTGCTTGCCCATTGGTCCACCCAGGTCCGCAATCGATCCCATGACCATTGCTCGTTGGTTGGGTTGGCAGGGGTTTCGACGTAGAGGATATCCGGGATGGGGTTTGGAGCAGAATCGTGCGATTCTGTGGGCTGGCCTTGCCTCAAGGGATAACAATGAATGCCCCAAGGCTCCAGAAAATCCTTGAAAAATTGAATCGTTCCGCCGTAGATCGGGGTCGTATAGGCCAAGACCGATCCTGGCTTGATCAAGGCAAGCACTGAGGTGGTGATGGCCGCCATCCCGCTTTCAAAAGCCAAGGCTTCGTCGGGCATCCCGCCGATTTGGCCGCGCTCCCTTCCTTCCAAAGCGACCAATTGCCCTTCCACTTGCACCAAATTGGGATGACCCAATCGCGCATAATTAAAGGGGGCAGGCTCATGCTCCAAGGCTCGACCTTGTTGCAGGGCAAAGGTGGCTGCACCGGCTTCGGCGCTTTCGAAGATGTAGGTCGATGAGGCGTACAGTGGGGTCTTGGCGGCACCAAAATGCGGCAATACCCCGGGTTCTTTGGGCTGCACGGGATGAATGAGTTTGGTAGCTTTTCTTTTCATTGTCCGGAGCTTGGAATACGGTACTCAAAATAAACCTGCCCCTCCGAATCATGGAAGCGGGTGGTGAGCAAACGCTCCTTGGCAGGTCCCGAAAAATTTAATGTTGCGAAACCTCTTTTCAGGGACAAGGACTCCGGGATTCGGAAATCGTTTTGGTCCTTGTCGGCCACGGAATTGATACCACTGGTCAATGGGGAGGAGGTAATGTCCCAGAAGACGACGCCCTTGTGTTCCATCTTGGAAATTTCGGAATGGTGTCGATCTCCGGTTAAGAAGATCACATTTCGTATGTTCTCTTCGGCCAATCGGTCCAGCAATTTGCGCCGCTCGCAGGGGTAATTGGCATAGGATTCGTGAATCGCGTGGCTGTTCAGGATTTGACTGCCACTGGCCACCAGTTTGAAGGGGGCACGGCTGAACTTCAGGGCATCCACAAGCCATTCAATTTGGGCATCCCCTAGCATTCGTCTGGTGCAGGTGTCTTTCAATCGTTGGTTGTTGCGATGGTAGCGGTTGTCCAAAAGAAAAACTTCCACATCCATCCAACGGAAGGCCGAGGTAATGCCTTCAAATTCAGGCATACCGTAGGAAGGGTTCGCCCAAAACAATTTGAAGGCCTCCAAACTTTCTCGCTTGAGGGGCCAAGATCCTGTGGCATCATTAGGACCGAAGTCATGGTCATCCCAAACGGCGTATTGAGGGCAGATCGCAAGCAAGGAGGCCATTGAGGGGGTAGCCCGGGTATGTTGATAACGGTTGACCATGCCTTGAAAACTCTCCCAATCTCCTTCCCTGAGATAGATGTTATCACCTAGCCATAACATTGCCGAAGGTTGCAGGGCAGCGATTCGATCAAAAACTTGGTAATCACCACCATAGGAGGGAGAAGGGCGATCGTAGGCAGGGTCATTGATGTAACTGCACGAACCCATGGCGATGGTGAAATCCGGAGCGGGGTAACGGTGCAACCAATGGGGCTGCGTGCTGAATTCACCTTCGGCCAAGAGCAATTCATGATCGGTGTAGGGACGACCGTCCACCGGTTCAAGGTCATCTTCATCCAGTAGGATGCGGTAGGAATAACGAGCGCCTTCATGCAGCCTGTCCAATTCAAAAAGGGCGATGTGGGCGGGGCCACTGCCCGTGCGCATACAGCGAGTTCCGTTTTGGACTGCAGAAGTCGCGACCCAGGGCTCACGGCTGCTGTCTTCGGCCTTGTTGATCAATTGGTATTCCAAACAAAGCGAAGCTTGCCTTCTGGTTTGGATCCAAACCGAGGCGTAACGCAAGCCGGCATGACCCAGCATAGGCCCTGAGGCCATAAGGGGATGGGTCGGTCGATCTTTTCCTTTTCCTTTGCTCTGGGCCTGAGTTACGAGGTTGGAGCATCCGAAGACAATCAAAATCAAGGCCAGGCCAGCAAGGGTTCTTTTCATTGTGGAAAATTAGAGAGAAAAATCGGGCTCATCGGCCTACTTTTGAACAAATTTGTTTTAAATCAAGCAAATCGCCATGGCTAACCCTATCCTTGAATGCGTTCCCAATTTTTCCGAAGGTCGTCGTAAGGAGGTGATCGACAAAATCGCGGCGGCATTGGGTTCCGTGGAAGGTGCCAGGGTTCTGGATGTGGACCCGGGCAAGGCCACCAACCGTACGGTCATGACCTTGGTTGGTCATCCAGAGGCGGTAGTCGAGGCCGCTTTTCGCGCCATCCGAGAGGCTTCCTTGAGCATTGACATGCGCAGCCATCGTGGGGAACATGCGCGGATGGGGGCAACCGATGTTTGTCCCTTGATTCCGATCTCCGGAATGAGCATGGACGAAGCCGTTTATTGGTCCCAGGTTTTGGCCCAAAAGGTTGGCAAAGAATTGGGAATTCCTGTCTACCTCTACGAATATTCTGCCAAGGAGGCTTATCGACGCAACCTTGCGGAGATCCGCTCCGGTGAATACGAAGGCCTGGAGGTCAAGATGAAGGATCCCCGCTGGACCCCTGATTTTGGTCCACATACCTTCCAACCTGTATGCGGTGCCACGGTCATCGGTGCCAGAGATTTGCTGGTAGCCTACAATGTTAATTTGAACACGATATCCTCGCGCTTGGCCAATTCCGTGGCTTTTGACGTGAGAGAAGCGGGCAGGGTGCTTCGTGATGGTCATCCGTTGACGGGCAAAATTCGCTTGGACGCCCAAGGGGAACCGGTCCGCCAGCCGGGCACCTGCAAATCGGTCAAAGGGGTAGGTTGGTACATCGAGGAATATCGAATGGCCCAGGTTTCCATGAACCTAACCCGTCTTGCGGATACCAACCTGCATGAGGCCTACGAAGCGGTCTGGGAATCCGCGAACCGTAGGGGACTTCGGGTCACCGGTTCCGAGTTGGTCGGTTTGGTTCCCCTCGAAAGCATCCTCAAGGCGGGACGATATTTCATGCGCAAAGCGGGCAGGTCCTCCGGAGCATCGGATGGAGAATTGATTGAATGTGCGGTGCAGAGCATGGGGCTGAGGCAATTAGGTGACTTTGATCCACGGCGCAAAATCATTGAATATGCGATGGAGGCGCCCTACGGTCGCTTGGTGTCCATGAGTTTGGGGGCCTTTGTGGACCTGACGGCCAGCGATGCCCCTGCACCCGGTGGGGGTTCGGTGGCCGCTTATATGGGAGCCTTGGCCGCTGCCTTGGGGGCCATGGTGGCCAATTTATCGGCCCACAAAAGGGGTTGGGAATCCCAAACTCTCGCGTTTTCGGATAGTGCGGAGGCCCTGCAAGCCATCAAAAACCAATTGTTACGGGCTGT
>Ga0194117_10003345_pt1 | contig 16189 bp, 6 predicted proteins | sample TA2MahsurfametaG_FD_160579 | JGI IMG/M metagenome (GOLD analysis project Ga0194117, IMG submission 160579) | Freshwater microbial communities from Lake Tanganyika, Tanzania - TA2015009 Mahale N1 surface | ecosystem: Environmental > Aquatic > Freshwater > Lake | place: Tanzania: Lake Tanganyika...
ATTTTAAAAACATAGTAAATTCGACATTTTTGTCTACGGAGGGTCTTTTTACAGCTGTGGAAATGTCGACGAAATTAGCAGTCGTTTAAAGTAGAAGTAAAAATCAAATGAGACATAAAAAGTAATGATATAGGAAAGATTACGTCGGAGATAGAGAAAATGTATATCAAAAATATAAAAATACCTAAAAGGTTTTTTGATAACAAATGCAAGGAAAGTACAAGAAATTAAATAAGTACAGAAACTAGAGCTTTATAAAATGTTGAAAAAATAAATCGAAGAAGAATAAGAGTAAAATGTTATTGAACTAATATTGAAGAATGCGCTCTAAGAGTTAGAAGAGAAATGCTAAAATTTGTTAATGGTCTACCCCACACAAAGTTAAGCCATAAATCGGTGGAAAAATATAAAGATGCATCAGCTGATGACCGCACAATCCTTCTTGCTTAGATAAAATCAACTTGACTTGGATATTTTCAATCTCAGAAAGGAACTATAGTTGCTTAACTAACAAGATTTTTTTCCAGAAATGAGATAAGAAGCTCAAGAACTGTTAAAATAAATAATTAATCATATTTAATGCCGGGAGAGCCAGACTACCTCTAAACTTTAAGACTAGATGGTTCTCTGGGTCCTAAATCGATTCTTGGCCTTCATTTAATGTAAAGATTGATCTATGAAGAAAGATAAGGTATTTGGGTAGAGATAGCTTCAATTCTATAGGATTATCAGAATGGAATTCGAGATCGCCCACTCATAAGAGATTAGATATACATCTAGTTTTAAAAAAGTGAGATAGTAAAAATGACATAATTTAGGGACAAGACGAGTCTTATGAAGAAGATAATTCTTCAAAACTATACATGCATTTCTTTAATAAATCAGTCATAGATCTTATCAATGAGGTAGCTTGGAAGTTTGATAAGGCATATCCTTCAATCTAATGTCTGAAAGAAATAGTGACTAGTGCAAAAATGAGACTAATGTCTGGTGAGCCCACTATTTAGGTCGAGAATAGTTTGGCCTTGCTGGATGTTTAGCATTTGATTTTTGAGTAATTATTAGAGGACTTCATCTAAGATTTCCTCGATTTTCTTTGAAATAAAATATTATCTAATCAACAAAATACTTTAAATAGCAGTTCAAAATTTTGAATATATAATTGTGCAAACAAAACCATTTCAAGCTAGTGCCTGCAACATTCTTTTCGAATTTTAATTGTTAACGTCTAATAGTCTCTTTCTCATGTGCTTGTCGAATGTCGCTTTTAATCTTACTCTATCATTTTCTTCGTAACTGTTTGGCTTCTATAAGGCTTTCTTTAACAAGTTGTTGCATAAATTTACCAGCTAAGGACTAGCAGCTGCATCGTATATTTAAATCACTCTGGCCAGTACTCCACCTTCTCTCAAACCTGCTACATGCACATCACTATGCCTCAGCATATTGCTTATAGTCGATAAAGTATTTTGTAGCAAATTTTAATCCTCGAAATTCAGACCATCTCTCAAACATCTGATAATTGGGCCTAAATCCTGTGAAAATCTATCAGAATAGTAAGAGATGTTTCCAATACAATATATAGCATTTTTAAGTATCCTTCGGCTCTGTCTGTAATGATTTAGACAATGAGAAATAGAGCTGATTATGCCGTAGTTTTAAAAGTCTTTAAAAGCAGATTAGTTATGCTTGGATAGATTACCAACCAAGTGCAATGTCTTCTATTTGATTAATTCGTTTCCTTAATTAAGGCAACGTGAGACAAACTCGACTATCTTTGCCTGCAACAAATCTATAACATTTTCTTTGCTTATTCTAGCCAAAATAGAACAGAAAATGACAATTTACAAAATTAAGTCCTCATTGGTTGTATGGAAATATTTTTTAATGATTTGCAGCCCAGAATCACTCAAAAAAGTCAAAGTATGCATCTTCAATCTATTTGTGAGTCTGTTGATGAGTCTTAAGCTTGTAAGCATCAAAAATTATCCAGAAACATGCTCATTAAAAAGTATTTGAATAAAGTTATTCTTCTACACAATCTCCAAAAACTGAGCATTCTCTTTTTCTCTCTATTCGTTCATTCGATTGAGTTGATTGCTCAGCAAATAAGAAATCAATTTGGAGCATTCGTTGGGATAAACAGACATATAATCTTCAAAAGTGTCATTTCGAATATTCTCAAAAAACAGTTGAGATAATCTGTTTGATTGCTGTTCTCCGATCTATAAACCTTTCTTTGTTTAGAATATTTCGATGATTTTTATTAAACTGTTGTTACTCAATGAAAGGTTAAGGATTTCAGTAGCCAAGGTTTGGATAGGCGTTTTTATTTACTATGCAGTATATTATTTGTAAATGTTGTGTATTACCTCTATGAGGATATCATCGAATAAATCACTCTCTTGAGCCTGAGATCCAAACAGTTCATTACAATATTTCTTTTTAATACCAGAATCTAGAAGTAACATTGTCCCAATATTATTCACCAGGAACTTTACCTTTTATAACTTTACTTTAGAGTTATTCTGATGGGCCCTGAACTTATGGTAGGCCAAATAGATCAAAAAAACATTTGTAAATTTATTTTAGGACTATTCCTGAACTATTTCGCTTTGGACCTTTTAACTACTCAGTAAAACTTTTCCTGTTTACTTCAGGATTATATACACATAGGCTAAATAGTAAATTTTAGTATTCTTTATTGCCAACAATTCTTACCAATAGTTGTACTTTAAAAATTCATTTCTGAACTAAGAAGAAACTAAAAGACACTAAAAAAGTATTTCACAATATGTTTACAGCTAAACTGGCTTTTTCCAGCTACGATTCATCAAGGAAGCATCAGAGATAAATTTATTTTTTAGTAAGATTGGGGCTACTTCTTATTTCAAAGTTTTGAAAGTAGCTCTTACTTTGTAAGTCAATATTCCATGACGCTAAATACGAGGATGAATAAATTTCTAAAGACATTAAAGAACAATGTGAGATTCCGGGATTACATTATAACATTATGCAATGCATGTGACAAGCTTTTCTTTAGAAATTCTCTGAAAATATTCGTAAGACTAACTTAGGGTCCATACTGCTTGACTGGTCAAAATTCCTAAGACTTTTAAACATTTAACTGTAAGCGATCCTCCTTTTTTCTTCTTAAGATGTTGAGACGTGATAGTTGTAATTAACTCATCATATTAAGTATCGATTTTATGGCCATCAAAGTTGATTTTAAGTAAGAAGCCTATCAACTAAAGTTCAGCTTCAAGTAATTCTTAATTTTTTTACTAGATTGCCAATGACACAATCGCAGCATTAAGTGATTTCTTTTTAGAAATATCTTCCTTTTGATTATCTTTAGGATCACGTTTAAGCATGATCAATTTGGTTGCCAATTTCAAAGTTTTCATGAGAGTCTAAGTTGGAACTTTCTTTCTGTCATGGCAAGCTTGTCCTATCATATTTATGACTCTCTACCAAAATGTTTCATTTTCTTTCAATTAGAGCAGTTTTACTTTATCATATTGAACTTATGAATCAACTTTGTTTATGTAAGCACATTACTACTCAGCATCCCATAGCACTTCTTCAATTTTTATTTTATCTTCATTTTATTCTGGAACAGGCAATACAGGAGCAGGGTTACGTATGCTTTCAGTAAAATATTTATGACTTTTGACTTGCTCCCAAGAATATCTCATTACATCTCGCTTTTGAAGCATTCCTTTTATGAGCTAGCTTAATAGAGGATTCATTGATGAAGGACATACTACTGGTTAATGAAAAATTTTGGGTTTCAGCTGCTGGATTGTAGAAGCCATAAAGGGTGGTCTTCCTGTAGCTAATTCAAACAAGATGATTCCAAAAGACCAGACATCTACTTTGTCAGTGTAAGGTTTCTCCATCAGTATTTAAGGAGCAATGTATAAAGGAGTTCCCTTAATTGACCTTAGAAACTAAGTGGAGGCACTCAATTTTTTAGCAAATCCAAAATCACATATCTTAATTATATCTTTTTGTAAAAGAATGTTCTGAGGTTTAAGATCTCTGTGCATAATTCTGCTATCTTTAAGATATAACATAGCATTGAGTATCTGCTTGGAGTAGTTTCTTAGTTTATCCTCAGACAACTTCTTTTCCTTTCGCAGAACCTAAGATAAATCTGTACCTGCATACTCCATCACAACGATAAGTTCACTCTCAGTTTACAAGCATTACTTCATATGTATGATATTGAGATGTTTTAGTTTGGATAAGAGATCAACTTCCATTTTTAATTTGACGATATCCTTATATTGGCAGGACCTTTTAGGTATAAATTTAAGAGCATAATGTTCGTTATCGCAAACTCCGAGATAAACTTTACCAAATGAGCCTTCTCCAATGATTTGTTGTACTTCGTACTTTCCAATTTTTTTCGGTGGCATTATCGTTAATTATTTACTATAAACGTAATTTAACGAACATATTAATATTCAAACTATACCCATATATTAAAATACTTTATTACCTTTTTTTACAATTTATTCATAAAATTCTCAAATAAACAAAAACCAATCTTAAATAGAGTAGTCATGCATCACTACTTAAATTCAATCATGATCTTTCCTGCATTTACATTCGATTCCATGAGTCTATGAGCCTAAACAAAAGGTTGTACACTACTCCAGTCGCAGTTAAAAGTTTTATAAATAATGGGCTTCAACTTTCCATCATCAAAGCCATCCAAAGCTGTTTTTTTGAAGTCATCAACCAGCTAGGATTTGAAATGGTCACTACGAGTTTTGAGTGTTGTTGATATCAAACTAATACGTTTTCCGATTATAGAGGCAAGGTTCATATTACATTTCGCACCCGAAAGCAGTCCAAATAAAATCCATTTTCCATCCAGACCCAGCAACTCGATAGTATTTTCACAGTTATCAGCGCCCACACAATCTAAAACAGCATTGAATCTTTCTTTTCTTTTTGATAGAAGTTCTTTAGCCCAATTGGGATTATCCTTATAATATACTACTCCACTTGCACCTAAAGACTCACATATTTATCCTTTTTATTTTGTAGATACGACACTCCAAACATGAGCGCCCAGTAACCTACCAAGTTGTATGACAGCTGTGCCTACTCCACTTGCACCTGCATAAATTACAATATGATCTCCAGATTTTACCTGTGCCAATCTTAATAATAAGAAACCTGTTAGCCAAGCTTCAGGTATAGCTCCCCCTTGAACATAATTTAAAGATTTTGGAAGTGGTAAGATGTGAGAAGAGGGAAGAGAAGCCCATTGAGCATAAGATCCTCCAGTCAGAAGAGCGATACCATCATAAAGCTTCTGACTAAATCAATAAGATGATTACTTTGTTTGAGGATCATAGACTTATCCTGCAGCTTATAACCCCAAAAAACTTTCCACTGGCCGATTGATTTTATACTTCCCCTAACGATGTAGACATTCTGCACGATTGATCCCTAAAGCCTTTATTTTAAGCAGTAGTTCGCCCTATGAAACCTAGATATCTCTCTCATCAATAAACATCTTTTAGGGTGCTCCTGGCGAGTAATTTACGAACTTAGTATGGACTTTCTTCATAGCGAATCCAAAGCTTAATCTGAAATATTTTATCATATTGATGTATTAGATAGAACATCATTTTGGGTATATACCTCCATACTTATTTCTGCTAAATCCTGTATTGGTCTTACTATTATGGTAGTCGTTATGTACTGTTGGGATCTTAATGTGTCCAGAATAACAGATTGTACGCACTGCACCTCCTTAGACCAGACCCATTTGTTATAAAGATGGCAATCTTTGACTAACCTGCTCTAAGATCTCTGATTTATTCAACCTCAAAGCATATTTCAAACGGAAAAGAGGTTTTTGAGGTGATTACTCTGAATTTTATACATGTTAGGTTTTGAATCGTCTGCATTCGCTCTGATTATGAAGTGGAGGGAGCGTCATTTTTTTTCGAAGATTAGGCAGAAGCAGAGGCTACTTGGCTGGTACTGAGTAAACTTTGATTTACATCTAATATAGAACCTGCTAACTTAAGAAAGAATAAGCTATCTAGGTTTTTATAAAGAACGATCAGTCATAAAACTTATTTTCTAAAATAAATCCTAATGATATTACTATTAGATCACATCAACAGCTGAAGTTAAAATCAAGTTGAAATAAGTAAAAAGATAAAAGCGATTGCAAATCACTTCAGTTGAACTTGTAGTTATACTCTTTACGAGGTAACTGGGCCAGCTTAGCTAGATGGGTATTCCGATGAAAAGGATGATCTGCATTCAACCGATCGCGATACTAAGAACGATTATTGTCTCCTTTGAGAACTGGATCAGGTTTCCAACCTTGACCATCCTGAAAAGCATGATTTGTGGCAAATCCACTGCTTTTTGTCGGTAATTTGTGAGTTTGTACATGTTTTTATGTTGGCCTATATGTTGGATCTAGCTGGTTTTGAGGTACCTTGAATGTTTAATGAGTTGTTGATTTCCAAAATGCCTAAGTTATAAAAGTCTTACATTCCAGCCAGGATGAGCTTTTTGAATCTAGGATTTTCCATATTTGCTACTAGAAGCTATTTTGTTGTGATCAATCACAGCATTTCTATCCAAATTAAAACCAGTAGTGGCAAGACCATGCGGATTACGACCAAGTTTTTCTTGATTGAAACTTTGCTTAGCCATAACTGAGTATCCTTTAGCATGTACATTCTATGCTTTTATGTAAGGAATATACCCTCCATATCCTGGTACAGCTGTATTTTTGGGCTCAACTGAGTCCTATTTAAAAATCTTTTTACTTTGCTATGATAATGAGCGTATGAAGATTTGTACATATTGGGTTGTGTCCATTTTTGAAAACCTTCAGAAGATATAGTTTTATGTCTGTAGTTGTTGAGTTTATTTCTATCGAAGTTATAGCTTGCAGCCATTTGTAAGATTCCTCCAGGCTGTTAACTCATGAAATAAAAAAATATAAATTTATAGAACTTTATAATAAAATATATCATTATTGTTCGTTACTCTTTTAAGATAAATCCATATCCTAGGCCCCGCTTTCTCCATACTACACTCTTCCATTAGAATAAACTAGCACTTTATTTGAAATTTTTTGATTCCTCTTCATCTCTTTTAGAAGATTTAGACAAAAATTATCTATCATTAAATCACGTACATCTTTATGGCAAAAAGGACACTCCCATTTTCTAGCCTCCATCGAGTACATAAGGTTAATATAATTTTTCAGATCAAAACATCTCAAATGAGTGCATTTACTACCTTTTACAGGAATATCTATTAGTTCACAAGAGAAAGGATCTACTAAACTTAAAGACTCTTTTTACAATACACAGTCTTTTTGAATGTTAAAAGAGTGATTGTTATTGTTATTTAGCATTATGTTTATAGGATTCATCATTTTTTATTCGATTTCTTTAATCAAATCACTGGGTGTTAGGGTATTTACTAGGAAAAAGTCAATAAAAAATTAGCCAGAGCGATTGTTACGTCTTAATTTTTTCTAATCTTATGACAATGAATTCACTTAAATTTTAAACTTAATCACATTATTGTTGTTTCCACTCTGTATAAACTCACTTATGTAAGATGTTATATTGAGAAAAGTATCTATTCTTTTAGATCGATTATGAGATACAAGCAAAGCAGGAACTTCAAATATTTATCTTCCGTTAAGAGAAAATACAATATCATCAGGCCAACAAACTCCAGAAAAGGAAGGATTTGCAGAACTGACCATAATTTGATCGTTTTTATTATGCTAGAAAATAAACCTATAAGGTTGTAGGTCTATTGTTCCTTAAAAAGTTAGATTTTGTTAAAAATCAACAACAAACTATCCTATGACAGCTGTTACTCTATAAAAAGGGTCTACTCTAATCTGTTTACATTTGAAACAAAAAGATTAATCTTGGCTACAATCTAAATGAAATCTTCTGCCACATACACAAATTTTCATTTTAGCACTTTTTTTAAGTCCCTTACAAATACACTACTCTAAAATCAACAATTTATTTTCTTCTTATTTTTAGTATTCCATTACATTCATTCGTAATTATATTTGTTGTTGCTATAAACTCTATATATTAACTCTCTCATCTATAATTTTCTTTATTTTTGGTGGCCTACCTCTATTTGAATTTTTAATTTTTACTCCCGGGACTTAAGCATGCAATGGTTATTCTACAACAGGAGGTTTTGAAGTACTGAGAGGTGGTCTACCTCTAGCTTTCAGTGGTTAATTTTGAATGTTTTGTGTGTTTAATATAGTTTGATTCGTTATATTTGCAACAGGATCATAGTGTGTGAAGTTATTTGGTGTCATATTGTTATAATAAGGTTGAGTTACTTGATTGAAATTATAAACACTTAGTGGCCCGTAGTACATGTAATGCAATTTCTTTTTTTCCTAAATATTTGACTATTTACAAATTAATCGTCGAGAAACTGATTGGGAACTCCCCCTCTTTCACTCAAAGAATGCAGAGCAGGTTGTTGGAAATGTGATTAAAACATTTCAAATGCACGAATTGAATTCAGAAAGAAAAATTCGTGCAAAACTTTATGCATTAAAACTTTGGTTTAGTTCGAAATGTTATTAAATTTTTCTTGTGATAAAGCACTACCTACATTGTCTCTAAATTACAAAGAGAGTACCTATAGGCTAGATTGAATTAAATTACTCCCTTGAAAATCAACTCCTGAATCTATTATGGTTTTTGGGCTGGTCTTTGTTGAAGTAGATAAAGAACCTCCTGAACCTGATTCATCTCTAGTCTATAAATTTTGTGTCTGTAGAGTATGTGATGGATTAAAGTTTTCATTTAAAGGGTAATTTCTTCCATCTCTGGATTATAAATGTCTAAAACTATTATATCTTTACGTTAAAATAAAACTATACTACGTTAAGAAATCAAACATCATGTACGAATCTAATTGTGTCTAAAATCAAACATTACCCAAACATAGAAGACTTAAATAGTCGAATGCTTCCTCAAATAGCTCCCAGCATCTCGACATAGAGTACCTATAAATCAGAGATTAAATCATGAAATCGGAGTATTATAAAAGTTTACAAACACAAGCTAAAATTAGACTAAACGCATGGATTACAAAACTTGATAGCATTATAACGAATTCTGTTTGGAAAAAAAACCGTAATCACTATGCCAAGCTCATCAACCTAATGTGCTAATGTGAAGTTCTTATCCCACCCTTTACAGGACTCCCTCCACATTCTGATATTTCCACACTTACCAAACATGAAATCAATGCTTTAATTGACAAAGTTGAGCTCGCTGTAAAAAACAATACCCTCAAAGCTTAAAATTGGCTTAAATAGCAGTTAAAATAAGACAATAATGAGAAAGAAACTCCCAAACAGCATTGGTCAAGGGTGAGGCAAATGAAAGAAAAATATGAAAGCGACTGTCTGGATTAAAGTAATATAAAGTAAGCAAGTTCAATGAATTTCGCATCAAAATATTCGTAAAAGAGAGTAAAAGTATTAAATTAGTCAATCAATTACAGCTAATATTCAATCAAGTCCATGCCTTTGAAAGTTATCAATCTTATGGAAAAATAAAACATTAAACCAGTTTCCAAAGATTCAATTGCTTCTTAGAAAAGTAAAAAGATATCTGAGTATAAATTACTTTAAAAATAACCTTTAAAAGATGAAATCCCAAGGCCTAACTAGAGTGTTCAAATAAAATTGAAAACCAAAGTTACATAAAATATTTGTCCAAACTCATTCGCCAAAACCAAAAGAATAGCTACTAATCATACTGGGACTTCATAAGTATCTGAGCCTTCTTTGAATTTTAGAGAGCAGTTTGAATCAATTTAAATGGTTGATGATACACCTCTAAGTTAAGTTTGTTACAATCACAGTTATGAATCCTAGACTCAAAAATATACACCATAAATGAATGAAAGCTATCTGACGTAATGTAATTTTTCAGATGATTTTACCGAAAGATGTAGAAATAAAGAGGAAGTTTTAATCAAAAATTACTTCTCTTGGAAAAAGAAAAATCAAACGACTTAAGTCAACAAGCCTTTGACGTAAATTATAATCAAACCAATATAGCATTTAAACTTGCCTCCTGAAAGTGTACAACCATCGAATTCCGTAACAATTGATACAATCTTACTAAATGCCAAGGATACTACCTTTAGTGATGATTCAAAGATGGTTTAATTGAGCCAATCGTATCAAAAACAATACTGGGAATCTGATAATGTTTCATGCGATTTCAACTATCGTCAAGAAGCAGAAACCATATAGATCAATTAATCCGAATAATAATAAATCGCAGAAGAAGTGACTCCTCATTATAGTAAACACCTTGGAGACTGTACTTCAACCTGATGAATTTTATATTGATTTCTTATACACCTGCTAATCAGACTATGATACAGCTTGCAATAAATAACTATAATAATGTTCAAGCTTAAAGAAATTGTTACGGCTATTAGTTCTAAAACGGATCGAGCTTTTTAAAATTTAGCAAAGAGATTAACGGATAGAGTGGGAAGTTAAATACTCAAAAATAGGAAAATTCCATAATTTGGAAGCAGTTATCTCCATGATTCTTTGCCATCCATCAACGCGAATAACAATAAAAAAAGACCCATTGATATAAACCAAAGAAACAGTTAAAACAAAAGCCAAAACTCTTTAAAAAACCCACAAATAAACCCCATAGTTCGTAACAGCGCCAGCATATCAGGTCACCATATCTAACGATAACTCCATAAAAAAAGATAGAAGTTGATGATAGAAATAAGATAGATTGACAACTAGATAAAAAATCAACATGTAGAAAATATTATATAAAAAATAAAGCGTAATAAAACCTAAGCTGAATTTGATTTACAAAGCCATGAAAAAGCTGCGAACTTGGTTGAAAAAATGAATCAACAAAGGAAACAGATGATGGAAAAGAAAACTAAAGATGCATTGACACTCAAACAGACAGTTGAACAATCTTTAAAAAAACTTTAGGAAATGTAGGAAATGAAAAGAGATTAACAGTTAAAAAAGAAATTGTAGATTTAAAAAAGGATAGAGAACAGAAAGTATAAAGCTTTGGAGAGAGACAAAATGAATAAAATGTCCAATCATATCATCAAATAACTCAATTCCTACAAAATATGTCTACCTGAAATTTATCACAAGCAACATCAGACTTTAGAAGAAAAAAGGGACACTGATGGCGATGTTATGCTGACAAACATCGGAAATGATGTTGACACATTCTAAATTTCCAGCCAAAAACATAGTTTAATTCGGGATTCTAGGGTTTCATCATTCCTGAATAATGTGAGACTTGAAGAAGAAGAAAGAAAAAGATTAAGCAGATAGAAAAAGTAGTATCAAAAAAATGTGAGGGACAAGCAGTTGTAGTTTGGGAAGAAAGTGAGATACCAGCAAAAACTGAAATCGGATAGGAAGTAATCAGATCCTAGACTAAAATAAGTCAATAAAAAACTTCGAATAATACACAATTCTCAATAAAAGTAATAGCAGTATCAATACAAATCTTCAGACTACAACTAGGTTCAAGAATTTTATTAGTTATGAATGATATTTTATTAAGTTTTTTCGCAATTTAGTTCGATCAATCTTAACTCTGTATCAATTGTTTGCCCTATTTATCTTTTATCTCAGTAGCTTCGATTGCTAACTCTTACAGATTCTGAAAATCGACATGGGGATGGAAATGCTATTATTCGTCATGTTCACTTGGTGATCTTAGCAAAACATTCTGGCTATAGTCAACTGCCTTCACTGGTTTGAAGTTATAAAAGTTTAATGAATCTAGCTGTTGATTAGTATGGGCTTAAGTAATAGGTGATTTTTAATTATTACTTTGAGCTTTATTCATCAGATATTCAGGAACATAGTCATAAGGTTTATTCTAATCATACAAATCCTAAGTTTTTTATGATTTTTTTTTGGCTCCGAAGAGGCCAAACAAATTGAAGCCAAAACCTTCTTTTTTTGGTGTTTATAAATCTTCATTTGAAGAAGTAGGTGTAAGATTCAAATCATGAGGGATAAAGCTATATTTATTTTTTTTATTTTACTCATTTTATACTTACACACTTTCTGTATTACTTTTTTTTGAAGAATTTTTAGCAAGTGCATCCTCTTCTTATTAATTGTCTTTATTACTTTTCTTTGGTGTTTAAAATACTTCGATAAGAGCTTTGTTCATTTTTTCTTATTGTTGCTGTTTTATTTATTGGGGAATTTTCTAAATTTGGGTTGGAACGAATGTCCCTTAGACAAATTCTTCATCTTAAGTTACCTCAGGAAGTTTTTGATTTATATTGTTTCCTAACAAATCTATATTTGTAGATGCTGAAGCTTCACTTTCTATTTTTTTATTGGGTGTAGATATTTTTTTTGGAGTTGCTAATTTCTATTCAATCACTTCTTTATTTATTTTATTTTCTTGAGGTTGACTAACTATATCGAGAAGATCTATTGTATTGATTTATGTTTTTTTGGTTTAAGAGTTAGAGTTTTTGGAAAATTGTTTTACTTGGTTGGGTTCTTTAATTGGAGTGGAAGTAATTTCTTAATTTTTAGGTGTAAGGACTTCTTTCTCAATTTTTTTAGGAGTCATTTTCTGCTAAACAAAAGCTTGCTATTATTTGATCGAATTTTTAGTTTCAAGTTTGTTCTGGTTTATTTTTTACACCTACTTTAAAACATTCCTCAATCTTTTATACAAATCCTTAACTGTATTTTTCTGCTTATCGTTGAGGGTACTTCCCTTTTGGGTAAATTAAAACAAAATTTTTGACTTGTATTTGATCAACCTCACATACTAAGTATTCACAACTGATTTTAAATTCTCTTTGAATTGAAACTATGTTTTTTTGGTAAACTCTTCAATATCATCCAGCACCACTTGAGTGGTTTTATCACTTGGAGCATTATCTTAGGACTTCAACTGCTTTTTGAGATTATCGTTGGGTTTGATTGTTGAATTATCTGGAAATGCCATCTTCCTGTCTCTCAAATGTTTATAGCCAACAATGAAAAACTCATAATCGCACTTCTATTATCTCGCATATCTATCAAACCAAAACATAAACATTCCACTTACTCTTAGCCTCGAGTACTCATCTAATTTAGAATTAAATGTTATAATTTTGGGCTGAATACCGTTATCAATACCAGAGCTACATTTATAAGAGCTGTAACAAACGATTGGTTGTGCATGGCTGGAGTCATGATATCCTAAGCATGTGTGAGTAGATCTTCAATGATCTGCTTATACGATTGTTTACCTTGATTGTTCGATCTATTTTCTATGGACTATGTAAATTTTAGTTGAGAGAACTTGTCAATTTCGTTACTATAACATCCGCTCTATGTATTTTATGATGTTTACAATCTATCGTCAGAGTTAGGATTGGATCCGTCAGCGGTGATAAGTTCTTTGAAGAGGTAAGGTCTTACCTTAACATACCCTACAGACAGATCGATTTAATTTTGTATTTGTTAAAGGTAAATTGAAGTAGAGGTATTTTATGAGCTTAGTTTCATTAACAAATTATAAACATAACCTATATAAATTTTAGCCATTTGATACCTCGAAAAAATGCACATTTGAAAATATGGTTGAATAGTAATTTGGTAAGTATACAATCATTCTGATTTGAGTTTTATAATCAGTTTAGGCAAATTCAATATGGTTGCATCATATAGCTTAAATCTTACTTGAAGCTTAGATACCAGAAGAACATCGCTTTCTTTAAAACAAGGTAGATAAAAATATCGAACTTAGTTTATTTAGATTTATTATAAAAATGACTACTGCATCATCTCATCTCTCTAAAGACCTCAAATAACTAATAAAAAGCATCGGCGAAACAAAATCCAAGCAAGAAGAAGACAGAATCATCCTGAATTAGCTAGCAACTCTCAAACCAAAACTCAGCTAAAAACAACTCACCGCCAAACAGATCAAAGAACTCCTAATTAGAGCTCTCTACATCGAAATGCTAGGTCAATCTGCCCCCTTTGCACACATCCATGCGATCAACCTCACACAAAATAAAAATCTTATCCTCAAAAGGATCGGATATTTAATGTGCTCTCTTTTCTTTGATAACAATTCCGATCTCTTGATCATGCTTGTTGCAACTATCATCAAAGATCTCACTAATGGAGAAATACATGAAATTGTTATCTGTTTGACTTCGTTAGGGAACATCATGAATTCAACAATCGCCTCAGCTGTTTTAGAGCACGTAGTTAAGTTATTAACACACAAAACCGATCTAGTTCGCAAAAAGGCTCTTTTGGTCTTACAGAAGATAAAAATGACTACTGGAACCGATGTTCCAGAATACAAATAAAAGTTAAAGAAAGCACTTTGTGATAGGTAGCCCAGCGTAATGGCAGCAGGTCTCAATCTCTATTATGAATAGATAAAGGACAATCCTAAAAAGTATAGAGAACTTACTGGTAGTTTCGTAATTATTCTTAAACAAGTAGTTTAGCATAAACTTCCCAAGTAGTTTGACTACCATAAGCTGCCAGCTCCATGGATCCAAATCAAATTACTACAAATTCTTGAGATTTTAGCCAAAGGAGACCAAAAATCATCATAGCATTGCTATACAACACTGGAACAAGTTCTCCGACATTCTGCTGAAATAAATAACAATATCTCGATAGCAGTCACATTTCAATGCGTTAAAACTATCGCAAATATCTATCCGCACCAGAATTTGCTTCAATAAGCAGCATCGATACTGACTAAATTGTTGTAAACTAGAAGTCCAAACAACATGAAATATATCGGAATTCATGCATTAAGTATGCTTTATAAATAGAGCCCTAAACTTTTGGAGTAATATCAAATGACAGTTGTTTAATGTCTTTAAAGTAAGGATGAGACTTTGAAGAAGTAGACTCTCGATCTTCTTTTTAAGATGACTACGCAATAAAACGTTGAGATCATTGTTTCGAAAATGTTAAATTCTCTTCATGGAACAACAGATAATCATTTCAGAAATGAACTTGTATTGAAAATTACTTAGCTAGCTTAAAGGTTTTCAACAACTCATGAATGGTATATCAACACTATGCAAATACTTTTCTAGCTTGGAAGCTAATACCTCTCCTAAGATATTCTCAACAATTTTTTACGACTTGTCAACTAAAACTATCACAACAACGAGCAATTCGGAGAAGAAATCATTATAAAAATGATAGAATCTGTTGATAAAATAGTGCCCACTGATTTTGTTATAAAGGCTGCAACTTGGATCATTGGCGAGATAGGCTCATCAATTTACCAAGATTCATAGAAATCTAACTAACTGTTTCAAAATATTAAAAAATGGCTTGAATTCGACTTCTAAAACCAATCCACAAAAAAATGGATTATTGATGCCATGATGAAGCTAGCTACAACCAAGGAATTTAAAAATCATGCCGATGTGAAACTACAACTTTAGAAGTTTAGCAGAAATGGAGATCTGTAAGTTTATTAGCGTGCTCTATGTATCTTTTTTTGTATACAGAATCTAAAAGATTGGCCCGATATAATGTCGCACTGAGAAACTCCTCATAAATGCAAATCAACTTTCAAGAAGGCCTTCCCTTCTTGAGCAAATATGTTTAGAATGCTCGAACTTTGGGAGCTAAAGAATATCGAAAAATGGCTTCATCTTAAAACATCTAGCCAGAAGTTAAATTAACACCATATCCAGTCAAACAAATGACTTCTTCATTCCAAAATTTCTTGAATCAGTAAATGGCATCTAATATAGAAAATAAGCTGAGTAAAAGAAACCATAAAAACCAGTACCGGTAACTTCTTATGAATCGAGATAACCTAAAGCGCCTACATTCACGAGTCCTGTTGATGTTGTTCCAGTTGAAAAGAAAAAGTTTATAGCTCCTGAAGAAAAAGCTAAGCAAAAGATGGTCAAAAGTTTGTTCGGTGGTGTTAAAACTCAAGCTGTTAAGCCTTCAGCACCTGTTTTAAAAATGAGCTAGCCGCAGAAACCTAAAAAGAAGATTTAAAAAGCCTAAACTGCCGATTTGATCTGATTTGGATTATAAATATTATTTCTTGATTCTATAATTTTTAATAGAAATAGGTACAAATTATTTGTATTT
>Ga0194117_10003349_pt1 | contig 16177 bp, 7 predicted proteins | sample TA2MahsurfametaG_FD_160579 | JGI IMG/M metagenome (GOLD analysis project Ga0194117, IMG submission 160579) | Freshwater microbial communities from Lake Tanganyika, Tanzania - TA2015009 Mahale N1 surface | ecosystem: Environmental > Aquatic > Freshwater > Lake | place: Tanzania: Lake Tanganyika...
CCCCACCCTTTACATCCCTAAGAATTTACAACAACTCTAAGAAGCAATATAATAGACCAAAATAAAAAACAATTATTTAGGAAAAATTTTAGATATGAAGCAATCTAACTTGCTTCAAAATTATAAAGAAGATAGCTATATTCCAAATTTTATTTTCAACTTCTTAAAAAAGATCGATACCTCTCTAGCCTTAAAATCTTAAGACAAAATTTAGGGGTAGCTTAGTGCCATCATATATAAGAAAGTTTATAAGTTTTATTGTCGTCATTAATTTGAGTATTAGACAAAGATTCGCTACTTAGAGATCAATATTTAAGGTACAAAATCGCATTCAAATATCATAAATGATTACTTCAAAATTTATAAAGAAAAGAAAAAGTATTAAGGTAAACAGCTCGAAGAGTGCGAGGAGTGTAGATAAACTCGCTATACATACTATTATCAATTGTTAAATACAGGTCCTGTGTTGATGCTTTAGTTGAAAGGCAGAGATAAGACCAATCTTTATGTGTAAATTCCAAAAAGTATCTAGCCTAAGAAGATTTTAAAAGCATACTCAAGCTAAAAATACAAAAATAAATGTTACCAGCTCTCAGCTGTTATCTAACGCAAATGCAAGGTAGATAATATTTAGTACTTCTTGTCTTTTTTTGATTTCTACCAAAAAGTATGGTACTAACTCTTAGACAGCCATGTGGTGGCAGTAGGTAATTAAAAAGTAATGCCTTCCTTTTTTAACAGCTGTTTCCTGATTTATGAACTAAAAGAAAACAAATGCAAAAATTGATATACATACTAAGTATTTCAACTTGTCTTATCGATAAAAAGCTATATTATTAATTTTCAAGTCAAATAAATATAAAGTGTATATTTTTTTGATAACTTATTAACCACTCACAATCAATAAGGTTTTCTTACTGTTGCCTAAGAATAAATTCATTTATAAAAAAACGTGTAACAAATTTTAAAAATCTTTTGAAGGAAAATTTTATATAAATCGTGTAATCACCTAAATTTGAAAGAATTGCATTTCACCAGAGATATTTGCTTAGAAATTATTAACAACACTCTTACCGGTTGCTATGTCTTCATATTTACAAATTTTAATTTTTTCTGCTTTCTACAACTCATACTAATAAAATGTCTAAACCAATTTGCAATAGCAGCAAGCTCAACTGTCTCTACAATCGCTCTTATGAAGATTCACTTCTGAAGTTATCCTCAAGTAGTATCATTTAGAATCGTCTACATGGTTCTCTCTATCAAAGTCAAAATTATCAGAGTAAATCTCGAATAAAGAAAAACAACTAATAGGATGAGTTTTAATAGGAGAGTCGTGAAAAGAGTGAATTCACTGAAAAACAAAGATTTACATCTCCAACAGATGAATAGTCTGCCAAGAGAAGCAGAATGTCAAAGTTTAGTTCAAACTAAAATTTGAAGCTTGACCCAAGGGATGAAAAAATCTGCTTACCCTTTTAAAGTTAATACTATCCCTTGATGGAGAAACATAATTTTCAAATATCATTCTAGCCTTTTGAAAATGAACTCAGAGATTGGATGGTGGATCTGATAGAAATATGCACTTCAATAGGCTTCAATCACCTTAAGCAAGAGACACTTGTTGAAAAATAAGTCAAGGCTTTCATTTGTAAAAATATTTTGGAAAATATTAAAAATACTTTTTAAAGTTACCCTAAAATACCTTTAGAAAATAGATTTAAACTTGTAAAGTTTATCAACTTGTAAAGTTATCAAATTTTTGATCACATTGCCAAGAAATATCCTCTAACATCTAGTAAAGGTGTTAGTAAAAGACTTAAGTCTAAAATTCAAACTATAAACAATCGCTAAAATTATTAATTCGATCTTTTGTTCAGAAACAACATTACTATTAAGTACAGATAAGATGGGGATTACACTTAAGACATAATGAAAATAGTTAACAAAATTATAAGTTTTTCTAATGAAGTCTTTGACCCACAGATGGAGATGCAGTAATCCAACTATTAAATTTTCACTTAAATCATGGAGTTTATTTTTTACAATGCAAGTGTTCAACCAGTCAAAAACACTGCAGAATAAGTTTTACAGCTGCTCTGTAGCAAGAAACAAAGGATTGATTAGCAAATGAAGGAGTTGTAAAAGATGGGATTGCCTTTCACTCCTCTTAATGGAAGAAAAGTCATCTCAAGATACAAGAAAATATCAAAAAGATCTATAAAGACAAGTACTTATTGGTCATAAGATACCTACAGATGTCCCTTTGTTTAGTGAAGAAGACATCGAGTCATAAAATTTTAGAATCTATGACTCTTCCATTCTGAGAATACTAACTAAATGGGCTGAATAATTGAGAAGCAAGATAATAAATGCCTAGTAAAGTATTCTGAGGAAAATGCATAAATTTAAATGTAATAATGGTAGATTGTTAAACATAGAGCCCAATATGAAACAAATACTATATGAAGAGGCAATCAAAGAAATTTAAGCTATCTAAAATGTTTTAAAGGGATTGAAAGAATAAAATTATTTTAAACAAACTATATTTGCATAAGAGATAAACAAAGCAAAGTATGCTAAAAATGATACTAAAGTAGGTATTTTTTTAAAACGAAAAATCTAACTTTGAAATAATCATTTTGAGATACATAGTTATTTACATATGTGTTAATGTTTGAAGCAGTATCACAACTTGAATCTTTGGATTGATCGCAGGCCATTATCTGTAAATTCAGGTATTCATAAGTTTTGGAACCTGCATAACCAGATAGAGAAATGCTCGTAGTTTTAGGGATACATAGCATTTGAGTAAAACCAAAAGCACCTGCTTGACTCTAAAAATTGCTGCCATATGAAGTCCAATCTGAAACTTGACAGGGACTTAAATTTATAGAAGTACTAGTTTTGGTAGGTGCTCCACTAGAGTTGGCTACAATCGAAGTTTGCCAGAGCTGTATGATAAATTTTCGAGGTTTTTATCCTAGATTAACATCTTGTATAGATATAGTAAATGGAAACTAGGTAATGGATGTAGAACTTTAGATATCGTCAGAAAGACCTTGAGTATAGGTAATTTGTAGATGGTTGAGCATGCTATCCATTTGTATGTATAGGAAATAGCTAAAAAGTACCATGATGATGAAAGATAGAATACCTCCGAAGATAGTCTCATATTGAGGTTATTTTCTAGCCCTAAAGCTAGGTGAAGTACTAAGAAGATCCATTGTAAGTACTGTATTGGTTAGTAATTCTTTGAGCGTCATTTTCTATGGAATTTAAATAATAAAGAAAAAACATCTTATTGCCTAAATTATAAAAAATGCGTTAACCTCATATTTGAACAATTATTTGTGAAAACTACTTTTATTGAGCCAGTATTTGTCCAGTAAAATTCAAATGAAAATTTTATTCTTATTTTGATACTAAAACACATCACTTCAAGCTGTGTTATGTAAATTTTATTTCAAGGAGTATATTTTTAGATTGGTTTAATTGTCAAACTAAATAATCTGATTTAATATTTGTTCATACATATTCATTACTTACTAATTTAAAAGATATACAAATGAAGTTGCAAACATTGCTCCTTCTTATCACCATAATAAATATCTCTTTTGTATCCACACAAGGCTCCAATAAACTTCAGCCTACCGCAGTAACTTTGGATAAGACAGTAACTTTGGATAAGACCTATACGGTAAAACTTGAACCCAATCAAACCCAAACTTGGATATTGAAGCTGCAAGATCAGCTCATTCCTTCGACAGATCTGTTTGTAACTATTCAATCACCTCCAAATGATCCACTGCAGCAGCCTTTACTTACTATTTCAAGTTAAGGTAAAGATTTGCAACAATGCTACTCAGCTAATAATGAATTTAGTGGAGTATGTCGTTTGGATGCTTCCAAACTTAAACCTAACATGACAATAACAATCTAAGCTGAATGTTTAGTCGAATGCGAACTTGTTATGTATGCTCAACTCAATCAACGGTATCTTCTCTCTTTGGATAACACGCTTTACCTTAAAGCACCTCTAAATGCGGCTGCAGAGTTCGAATTCGAGATTCAAGTCCCATCAGATTTGAATTTCACTCAGATCGCCATATATGCTCAAATAACTGATTTCTTAAATGCTACAAAAGGATTGGAGTTTTATGCTAATGTAGGAGATTAAAAGGTAGCGATTCCTGATGAAACTAATTATAAAGTAAAGGGATAGCCTATATTTTGGGGAGGATAGGGCCTTTACTTTTCAAAAGAAGATTTCTAAAAGGGTAGAGTCATAAAAATCTACATATCTTTATCATAAGGAATGCAAGTAAAACTATACTCTCAAGTCACAAATGGAAATGATTTTGTTATAGATCTCGGGTACTCATACTTCGATTTTACATCTTCAAATCAACCAAAACGATATTATTTGGATTTGAGTGGCAGGTAAAAACAAATTGAAGGGAAGACTATCGCACTTGGATTTATTGTCTATGGTGGTAATCCTACTATAAAGGTTTCATTTGATGTTGATTTTAAAAATACTCTTCAAGGCACTGATCACTTTGGAACAATGAATTTTATCATAACCTAGACGTTAAGAAAATCATTAGGTTTCAAAGGAACAATATTTGTAAGCGTAAGTTCAATGTGGAATTCGGACTATTTTATAGCTTCTTCTCTATTCTAAAAAAACTATATTAGTATAAAACCATAGATTTCTTACTATAACGAGGCTCTTGATGGTGAAATATTTAACTTTTTCTTCGATTAAACTCATTATTTCCACTCAACCTAAACTAACATTTCATTTAATCAAACCTTTGATGTTAAAATTGGTTTAATAAATGGAAGTGGAACTTTTGGTATAAGGCGATGCAGGGCTGCTGAAGCTGATGAGTCACCATTGAAATGCATACTGAGTTCGACAAATGATTTGTCAAATCAGACTATTCTCCAGGATTTCTATTAAATACCTGTTTTAGTCAAGAAAACAGACGAATTTCATCAAATGCTTTTTGATTATGATCTAAGCTCCTGTACACGATTTGAAGTCAATAAAAATCTATCTGCTTTTTACTGTTTCTTCCATATTGTAGCTGCAGCCAGAAGTGGAGCCATTCAATACACTGTTTCTCTTTCAAAGAGAAAATATTCATCACTTTTGAAGGAAGGTCATGTTGTAAGATAAACTATTTTCAAAGATCAGTATGTTTACTATAGATTTGCACTATCTTCTCTCTAAGATGTGGAAGAAATTGCAGTTTACATCACTTTGATTGAAGGAGAGGCAGAGCTTCTAGCTTCAACTTTTGATAATTATCCAGATTTTTAATCAAAAGATCCCAAAATGAAAACAAGTAACTCAAAAAGAATTTTGTTTAAAAAGACTGAGCTAGCTAAAAACATATATATTTCTGTATTTGGAATGGAATTGTCTCAGTATACCATAGGTGTTGTTGTCAAAAGAGTAAAAAGGCTTCCCGACAATAATTCTAGCAATCAGACTAAAAATAATATAACCGAAGTAACGAAAATGAGATTGCGTTTGGGAGTAACACAATAGTTTATATTAAAAGTCGGCTAGAAAAGAGCTATATTTGAAGTGAACTCCTTGCAAGAGGGTAAATTCATTATTGAAGCTGTCTAACTTGTGGGAAATGTCGAAATGTCAGTTGCTAAATCTGATGGGTCATCGATTACTTGTTAATAGAGTCAAAAAACAACAACTAAGATTTCATGTAGCTTAACTTTGAAGGCTAGTGAAAATGTATTTGCTACTGTTAGTGGATTGCAGGGAGATCAGCAAAAGTTTGTAATAGTTTATTATAAATCCTAAAACTGTATTACTTATAGTTTGAACTTACCTCTCTACAGGGAACTAGCTGCTTCAAAGAGTTAATGTATTTTATATGAAATAACAAAAGCTTACGATTTATAACTCGCTATTTCAGCTTCAATAGCTCAAATTTTGCATGGAGATTTCCTTACACAGATCTGCATCAATAATAAATGTAAAAAGACAGAGAGCTCAAGACATTATTAACTAAGCAAAGCATAGTTGGAAGCGACTTGTGATTTCAGCACAAAGAGCGCATCAGAGGCATGTAAAATAGTTTTGAATTTTACAAATAATTCAACATAAACTTTACATTTTAGTCTTATCCTCGAACAGAAAAGTGTGGATGTTGCTTTGTTTGACGGAATAACTGAAACAGTGACATCTTCTTAACTGAGTTAATCAAAAGCTAAGCACTTCTATTTTTAAGTCAATAGCAACACTACTGTAAGAGTTTTCTTTACTTCTTTCACTTCTAACGTTTTCTATATTTTAGCCCACTTTATATCAGAAAGATAATTTATCAACAATAGCAGTAACATATACATCCCTTTTAACACAAGGTAGACATACAAAAAGAATAAAGGCAATTACTATTAATTTTATAAATACAGTGCAGGTACAACATTATACCCCATTTCAACAGATACTCTCAGTAGCATCTGTCAAAACTGTATGTTAACTCTTTCAGTTTTTAGACTTGATAGCATGAATAGCCATAGTTTATCTATCTTTTAGGTTGAAGTTAGTCAAGAGGAAACAACTTTAGTTGTTGGATAGTCTAAAATTGGATTTGTTTAGGAAGATTAAATATTTGTATACCAACTTTAGCAACCGACATTTAATGATGCTGTTGTTTCCATTAGAGATCTCAAAAAAGAATCTTTTACACAAAAAGATTGCTTTAAAATCAGTTTGACTGAAGCAGACTCTTTTGCTTCAACTTCTATGTTCGTTGTCTCTAAAAATTCAAAAAAACTTACCCTTTTCATAACAACGTATTCAAAAGTTTGCAATTTTGAGATAAGCTATTCACTTTCAGGAGGTTCTCTTATCCAAGCAACTGAAGGTAGATTTTATAATTTCTAAATCAATGCTAAACAATCCGCTTACTTCGTATTTAATCATAGAAATGATAAACCATTCAAAATTGTAAGTATTCTCAATACTGGCTAAGTTCAGCTATCAATTACAAATCTACAAAAAAATAAAACTTGGAAAACATTATTACAAGAAAATCCTTTAACTTATCCTCTAGTTGGAGATGCTAATGAAGGAGAATTGATGATAGATACAAACTCACCTGTTTATTGCGAGAAATGTAGTTACATAATAGCTGTAACAACTCAAAATGGAGCCAAAGGATAACTCTTAGTAACATAAATTAACTAAACTATACCTTTAAGTATCAACGGTTTGATAAGAGAGAAAATTAAAACCGATGTTCGAAAGGTAAGAAACTATACTTTTAGTTCCATAACTACCTTCAACATATCCGTAACCATTATTTACGGCAAAATTAAATTAACAATAATTGATCCTGATAGTAAGATCTATAGAGAAATGATAATAACTAAATCTTAAGTGATAAAAGTTCGGCATAGCAAACAAACTGAAAACTATACTTTCGAGTTTGATTATGTGTCTGCTACTTTTAAGATTAATGTTTAAGCTGAAATAGATTCTTCATTTACCATCAAAGCATCCAAAATAGCCATTTCTTAGAGGATATTTGAAGGAATAAGTAGTTATTTCGAAGTAAAGAAGAATAAACCTTTTGTTATGGAATTTTTGAATTTGAATAATCCTCCAAATGATAATGCAACTATAAATGTTCTCATTTAAGTCATTAAAGTAGTAGATAATCACAATTCAAATGTCTAACCAATTATAAATCTCGTTGCAGTCTACTCTCAACGTGAAGGCAATTAAGTTGTTCCTCTTCCAGCAAAAAGGATAAATTCATAAAGTACCATAAATATTCAGTTTCCATTGAAGAAAGGAGATTACTACCTCAATTTAACTTGTGATGTGCAAGCAGTACTTAGTGTTCTTTTGGTGAAAGAATCTTTGATACATCTCAAACCTTAAACAAGTGTTATGATGTCTAAGCCTGGAATTTTTTAGTTATATTCTCCCTTCAAATCAGTGATGATTTAAATTTTTAGTTGTGAAGGAGATTTATCAGTCGAAGCAACCAGCGATTACTCTAATTTTTAGTCCCCAGCTTAGAAGAAAGATAGTGATGAAATTGTACTATAGCAAACCAACTATGGCGGTCATTATGTTATCAGTTCTACGAATGTTTTTGGATAGTATTTCATAAAAGTTAAGAATAGAGCTCATCAAAATACTTCTTTACTCTATTTTTTGAACTACTACTATTATGACTCAAAAGATGTACTTCCCTATAAAATAATTGCACAAGGCAGTACCTCTCTAACATATTCTTTAAATGCAGATTCAATTGTGTTTACTATTGAAGCTGTTTCGATTAAAGATGATTATAAGGATTAGATAAAAAGAGTAGCTATTCAATATTATCTGTATGTTGACACATAGAAATCTAAGGTAAGCAAATTTGCCAACTGTAGGTTGGAAAAAAGTGTAAGAGTTTTCAATGCTACTAATGTTAGAGCTGACTCAGTTTATTTCACAGTCAATGTAATTATTTTTATATCTAGTTAAATGATTTGTAAAAATCGAAAGATGCCATATTTTTTGTGGGAGCCGAAGCAATCGTAAATATAGAGCCTAGCTCGTCAAAAGATGAGCATTACCCCAGGCAACTAAATATGATTTACGATGTGATTGAGATAACGAATTCTAAACTGCCTGTGATGAAAGATATTCGTAATGGTTTTTCAGTCAAAAATATTATTTTTTGGATTCTGTTTCCTTTCGCACTTGCTGGTCTCGCTCTATTTTTTGCCATAAAATTCTGCATTAAAAAATATAGAGGGATGGTTCCTGATAACTTCATGTAAGAATAAGTAGGTTAGTCCTAGCAGCAAGTGGTATAGGGTAAATAAATTAAAAGCAGTTCAAATGCAAGTGGAATATTTAAGTAAGAAATTTAGTGATAGTTGTAATTGTACTCAAGTTATCAATTTTAAAATGAAATCTTTATAATTGTATTTACTTATTTTAGCTCCACATGTACGAAATGCTCGCCATTTTGATTTCTGTTTTATTCAAGTATGTGATCTCTTGGACAAATAAAAACAGCAAGGCAAACTTCGACAAAATGCTTGCAGAACTCAAACCATATCAAGCAACCTAAAATGAGGAAGTTCATAATTTAAAAACAAAAAAGAAATAAATCCAGGACAATATGGAACAGTTCAACACTCCCTCTACCTTTGCCAAGTATTCAAAAATGCAGAGAGATCTTATTAAAATCGACAAGCAGATATAAGAACTATCCAAAAAAGATGAGACTGAAGGTCACATAAAAAGAAAGTAATATTAGAGTGAACAATAGCAAAAGAAAAATGCAATCGAAAGCCAGAAGAGTCAATTCAAGAAAAACCAGTTTATAATCCGCATCGTTTTGAATATCATTTTGATGAGAATAATGAGCTATCATTATAGTTTGCCCTTCGAATTGGCAACTTAATGGCCATTGAACATGCTAGCTAACGAGTTTGGACAAATCAGTTGTGGCTGGATCATGTTAGCTTGTAACTTGATTATTGATTTCAGTTGAAATGTAAATTAATTTTTTGTTGGCAAGAGTACTTTCTATTTAATAATTGTTAATATTTGTAAGAGCAAAAATGAAAATTGATGTTATTCAATGTTCAATTTAATCACGCAAAGGTTTCAAGCCCATTTAAGTAAGATCTATGTGAGGTACTCGAGTGAATAATACTTACAGGGACTATTGCTCTGTTATAATATATTTGCTTCCTTTTTACATATTTCTTTCTTTTTGGGGGTTTATTTTTTCAACTTTGGTTTTGGGATATAGGGGTATATCAATTTATTGCTTTGAAATTGTCTATATTTTTTTAATACCATTTTCCTAGTTTGTTACTTTTTGTTACAGAAGAGGGAAGTTCAATTAGTTATTCTATACAAACAAAGAAGGATTTATATTGTTACTCCAACTAAAACCATTCACAACGTTCTCCTCATTCATATAATCTAAAAACACTATATTGACTTGTTTTTTCTTACTTTTTTAGATTTCATTCCAAGAGAACAGCAAGTATTCTCCCCAAACTTAAGCACTAACTATTTTTTTATAGTATTAAATCTAAAATTTCTAGGTTGTTACTTATAACTTTTAGTTGATAAATAGTATTTTTCCGGCTGAATCTAGAATCATCATTCTGTAGTTCGGCATCTTGAAAAAAAATTGATTTTGTCCCACTTGACCTTCGATCTGTTTGATCAAATGTAGTTCATCTCTATCTTGATAAATAACCTCGAGGACTGTTGTCGATGAATATATAACTGATTCCTACTTGATTTACCATATTTTTATCAATGAATCTCCACCTGAAGACACAAGATATGGATAGTAGTAGGTTAAGCTGTAAACTGAACCAGGATGCCCGAAAACAACACACTAAATTTATTACTTTTTCCAGTCCCAGAGTGTGATACAGCAATCGTCGCCTCCCAGAGCCAAGATGTTCTGATCGATTTATTAAATAGCTAGTAAAGGATACAGACCTTCAAACAGAAACTTCTATTTATCGAATTTATTATGTTGATGGATTCCCCAGATTCTAGCAGTTGAATCATGACTTACTGAAGCTAAATGCTCACCATCTTTTAAAAAAATGACTTTGCTTATTTGTTTTTCATGACCTTTGTAACCTTGCATGATTTGAAGAGATTACCTCTTCCAGATTCTTATCAACTGCTGTTCTTACTGTGGAACGACGACTAGAAAATCTTTTACTGCGACTATAAATCTCACAGATGTGCAGTGAGGATATAGTTGAGCCACTTTTGTAAGGACCAAATTCTAATCATTACCTTCACTATGTGTAATTTGATAGACAAGAACTTTAGATTCGTTTGTTCCAATGTATAGTAAGTTTTAATAAGTTTATAGGTAGGTGACTTGTTCTGTAAGTATTAAAGTTTGAGAAACAGATTTGACTTTTGTGAGTGATGACATTCTTTTCAAAAATTTATGCTTGGTTATTTATTCTTTGTCCATTTATTTTTTAAATCGCTTGCTTATTTTAGTAATATAGCTATCTTATTATAAAATAACCTCAAGTTAATATATTAAATTTCCTCTCATTCAAGTGTTAATAATGAAAAGTTAAGTATAATCTATTATGTAATATTTTAAATTGGCTTATATAATTGAACAAATCATTATTTGTGACCAAAGAAACCGTTCTTTTCTTCCGTTGTTTGGAAAAGAACATGATCCAGCAACTTGAAGAGCAGAAGCTTCGATAACAGTGATAGCCTCAAATTTTTCTTCTTTATCGAGTTTAGCTTTAGTTCTGCCAAAATCTCAGATGATGTGGGTTATGCCAGTCTTGAATCCACCGAAAGCTGCGAAGTGAGAGGGGCCTTGATTCGTTTATCTTTAGAGAATTATCTTATTCTACCTTTGATTTTTAGTTCTATTTCTGGGGAGAAAACCGAATTATCTTTTCTAGGAGGATATGATACTATAGTTCATAAAATTAATATATTTTATTAAAGAATAAATCCTTTGGAAAATCAAAGATCTCTTTGATTAGCATATTGTATAAAATTGTTTCATCCAAATTTCTTAGAGCTCTTTTTATTTAAATGAAGATAGCTTGAAATTGCATTACTTTCATGGAATAGCTATGTTTGCTTATTTTTCAACAAACCTTATCACTTTTTGGGGATGAATACTAAATATCTCACATTTGAATCTTTAAAGTTCAACTTTTTAATCTAATTATAAGTGATTAAAAATACTTAGTAGATATTACTTTTTACCTTTCCACAAACAAAGTGATTTATAAAGTAGCAGATAAAGTTATCAGAGATGAAAATCTTACAAACTATAGTCGGGTTGAGGAAATTACCGTAAAACTTATAGATCCTTTGTTTTACTACTCGATTTGTGCAAAGATTAATTACTTATGTTTACTGGAGACTTCTTAACAAAACGACCGTTTACTCTCTAACGATTGTCCGCAACTATTTTGCGGCAATCGTATGAAATCTTCCGTTTCCAGATTCTTCTAGTTTTCTTTGCCCGATATCTCTATATTTTTATCGCCCTTGTTTACTCATAGTAGGAAAGTTTATTTGTTTTCTAAGTCCTTTTTGCAGGTACGGGCACATCTTAAAGTACTTTTAGCTCAGAGTGGTCGATCTCTTCTAAAATATCTTCTCCTACATATTCAAAAAATCTTTAAGGAGGAAAAGAATGGCATTATTACTTCTAAGTTGTAAAAATCAAAGTACCTAAAGAAGGTTAATACTGAGTGATGAATAAGCTTCGACGTTGGAGTCAGGTAATTGCTATTCTATTTACTACTTGATAGACTATAGGTGTTGTTATGGGAAGAATTCATTGTCTAGGCAGGATTACTCCAGTAAGCGGTCGACGTAGTAATTCATTTAATGTGATTAATGCTAGAGAGGCGGATATTCTTCTTGGTTAATCATAAGGCCAAATTTATTATTGTAAGAATCAAACTAAACATAAGAACAATCTCGATATACTTTTAAAAAGTTTAATTAAAATAGGCTAGAAGTTGTTTATGTTTAATTAAGAAATGTTTTTGTTTATTAAATATTTGTCTTAATGACAAAATGGGGTGAAATTGTTAGTATGAAAAAAAGGCAGAGATTATGAATAATCTGAGCCGGTTTTTTGTTTTTAAAACTCCAGCAATCCAAAATGGTAGATTTTTCAATATTAACGTATTGTGGATACATGTTTAAGTTTAATTTCTCTAAAATAAGAGTAGAGTAATTAAGGTCGTTATATTAAATTCAAATTGAAGACTATGTGTTACGGCTAAAGCAAGATAAGAACCATCAAAATTAAACCTGAAAATATGACCAATAATGGTCCTCTCATCAAAGACAAAAAATATTTACCTGAAAATAGGGACAAGGAAAACGAAAAGTATCATCCTGAACATACAAATAAAACTAGAATACATTACAACAACTAAATCAACACCACCACAGAGTTTGAAAACAACAAATTTACCAATAACTATGTTAATATACCCTATAGTCACACCTCTATACCCAGAGACAGATATGCGCTCTATGGCAATAATCAGAATAACTATGTCCAAAACGCCAAAACACTGACCTTTGCTACAGTTAAGACTAACAATCCACGATCAAAGTAGCAGGAGCAGAGTTCATTGATAATTAATCAGTAAACTAAAAAGATACAAGTTCCAAAAACAAACGTTTTGATGTAGAAATAAAAATATGTGAATGCAAATGAGAGAAATGAGAAAGTGAACATTTAGAAAGTAGTTGAGAAGAAGTAAAATACATTTAAGAATAATTTTAATAATAAAAATTTCATCAATAACAACAATACTCCAATTGATGATTTTACATGTAATTAGTAACTAGAGTATAAACCTGTCGAGAAAAAATCGATTGTGCCTGAAAAAAAGTATACTCAAGAAAAAACTACTTCCAAGTTTGATTTCGCCAAACCTAAGAAAATCGAGAAGAGGAATGATTTGAAAGACCTTAAAGAGTTTGAAGTTGGGGAAAAAAATATCAACATGACTTTTGATAGTGAGTCGCTAAATTTTTTATGTCAAAAACAAGAATAGTATACTGTTGATTCTGGCTATCTTTAGAAAAACCATAAGACGTTGATTTGGTGGAGTAGAGCGATTCTAGTCGACTGGATGAGGCATATTTGTTATTAATTTGGCTTGCAAAGAGATGTAATTAGGTTCTTAATTAGACTTATCATATAGCTGTGATGCTCCTGGATAATTACCTGGCGAGAATTACAAACGTACCTAAATCTATTCTGCAAGCTATAGGTGCAACAACTCTTTTTATTGCTTCTAAACTATAAGAATTCCAATGCAAAGAATCGAAATAGTTTGCAAAATCAACGAATAATTCCTGTACTATCCAGGACATTCACTAACTTTAAATCAAAATAGTCAAGGTATTTATGATGAAACTTAGACTTTGAAATTTAAGATCAACCCTCCTACTCTATTTAACTTAGCCAACAAAATGATGACCCAATGGGATATTTTCGTCTCCTCGAATGATTATGGCAAGAATCATCCTCTATTCACAAATAAAAATCGTGTATTTTTCAAACAGCTTGATTAGAATTCCTACAGAATGTTCAGAGAGGTCATGCAGCTTATAGATTGTGCAGTTTTAGACATACAAACTGCTCAATATAAACCGAAAATGCTTGTATGTTCCTTTATGTACCTGCTAATTGGAAAAGAACTTTAATTCTTTGCTTAGAAGTAAATTGTTAAGTAATTTCCGAATAGCTCACTGTATCTCTTGGATGAAAGCAATAAACTTAATGATTTGTTCAGGTAATTCATTCTGCAAGTCTTTGGTTTATCCCTTTTCGATTTATTGCCAACAGTGCAGTATTGCGCCACTTACTTTGATCTTTCTTTCACCTATGAGAAACCACTCCTCAACTAAGAAGATGATCTAGAGTCAATGAGTTTGTAATAGTACTGTTCTTATCAGACTTACAACAGCACTATGATCAAAACAGTGAAAAGCCGTTATCGTGGCATCTATCCTGGTATATATTGATACTATTTGCAATCTAATTATGTGATCCACTTCATATATGTCTTATTTATTGCTATTATACCATTGAAAAAGAAGAATAAAGCAAAAATTAATTATCATTATCTCCATAGGCTATCCTAATCATGTTTAGGCATAGTTGATTACAAACCTCTTTTATACTTGGTCCGTAACTATGATTGATGCCTGGTTGGACCCATGTACTTGTTTATTTACTATGAGATATTTTCAGTGAGATCTGTATCACTTTCATCCTATTTTACCAAAATTTTACACTTTAGTTCTAAATCTGCTTGACTTTTTGTCCAAATGAACGAAGGAGAGACTTCATTGTACTTATCTGCGATTTATGATTGTTTATTTTCGTGAGTGCTTGAGTTAAAGCTTTGACTAATTCTGATATTTTGGCCTTGTAAGTCTTTTACCTATTCTTGCATTGGCTAGATAATAACAAACGTACATTAGATGACTTGAAACTTAGTCTTCCAATTCATCAATCTTTTACTAATATCTCTTTACTTTTTTTTTCAATTTCATATTCTCTTTCAAAATGGACTGCAAATTATACTATAATTCTTCCTCTTATGACTACCGATGTTTCGATCTTTCAAAAGAACTGACTACAGCTTTCATTTTTTATATCAGATACCCCTTCTCTTTCGATTTGCCAATTTTACTTACAGAACTATTATCAGACATCTTTCTAGGATTGGATTAGAGACTTGAGATATAGTTGTCTATTTAAGAAATGAATGTGTTAGAAATATTTTCACGTTGGGATGTCTTATCTTAGATAGTCTAATCATCTATGGATATTTTTCCTTTCTATTACTCGTATTAAAGATAGTGAGTATAGTATTTTGGTCTCGTCAAGTTAAATGACTTCTTTTCATCTCCCCACCTCTTCATCTACTACTCTTTTCGCATTCTGCTTTAAAGTTGTTGAGTATTGCGAGTAAAAGACATTGTTTTCTGGTCATTTTTCAGATCATCGTCAACATCATGAGAATATCTCTTTCCCTTTTTTTATGGTAAATTCTCTCTTCTTTCTTCCAACTTATTTTTTTTATTCTTACTTTTCTGAAAGGAGTCCTACTCCGAAATCTTTCCCATCTTACTTAAAATTTTCTGTTGGACTTCATTAGTACTAATCATTTTGGTGTCAGTTTCAGAATAATGGCGATCCCTAGAACTTACTTTTGTCGGATAGTTCTTTGATTTTTGTAGAGTTTATTCTTGATTATTTTTTTCAAAAACTTCATTATCTGATGAACTTGATTCTCTATGTGGATGGTTGTTATGTTTGATGGGAGTTTTGGAGTGCTTGACGAGATGAGTGATATAGTTGAGGTAGTCATCCCCGAATGTATCGAGTACTGCTTCACATATTTAATCACCCTACTTGAGTTCTTATAGTTATTTTGTTAAAGGTTCATTTTTGCGTTCTAAATTGATGATTTTTTACTTCCATACTTGATTTTTTTCATCCTCAACGTTAAACTATTATATAAACATAAAGGAAGGAACGGGAAATACTAGGAGGATAACCTTCACAGGGATTCCAGTAGACGATCCTTCAGAAAGGATAGAGTCCCC
>Ga0194117_10003369_pt1 | contig 16113 bp, 8 predicted proteins | sample TA2MahsurfametaG_FD_160579 | JGI IMG/M metagenome (GOLD analysis project Ga0194117, IMG submission 160579) | Freshwater microbial communities from Lake Tanganyika, Tanzania - TA2015009 Mahale N1 surface | ecosystem: Environmental > Aquatic > Freshwater > Lake | place: Tanzania: Lake Tanganyika...
ATCAACAGACGATTTAAACGGGGGGCATCTAAACTATTTATTAGCAAAGTCTCAAAGGTCTCTGCCTCGCTTTTATCAAGCTTGAGGCTGTCAAAAAATATAAGTGTTGCTCAATTACCGAGATGATAGATGATAGCCATGTCCTCCATCATCGTAACATCCACATACGAGAAAATGTGCCGAGAGATGATCAACATTCATCTCTATGCTTGGTAATTCTTTAAACATGAAGAGAGATTGCTTTGGGCAAAAAATGGAAAATGTCAAATTTATTGTTAGTCATGAGTTTGATGAGTCTATAACAATTCAAAATAAATTAAATCATGATTTTTCAAATTATAATAACTTCAAAAAAAATAACCCATATAAATAACTTATCCTCTTTGTTTTACTTCAAAATTTATCATCATTTTCAATCATACAAACAATATCTCTGAATCCTAATAATATTTTTGAAATAGAATAATTAGATCTTCATTTCATTATTTTGATTTCTTCTAAGTAGCTCTTACTGGGCTTTTCGATTGTCTTAAAAATTTCTGGAACTTTCTCTTTCTAACCAGATAAGGCGAGGGTAATTCTAAAAGATAAATGCTTTCTTCAGAATTTTTCCGAGTTGACATATAGTCTGAGTAATATTAGCTAAGATCGTTTGTTTTTATGATCTGAGACAAGATTTGATAGACTTGCGCCAAAAGGACTGTCTTTTTATCTTCGAAGTTTTTCACGAAAAATTCATTCGATATGATATATCTATTGGGATGGTTAAGATAACAACGCTGAATTCTCCAATCAAGATCTACTGCCTTAGTATAGCAAAAATTACTAACTATGGACTCTATTTTCTGACTTTTAGCCCCTAATTACCCTCCTAACTATCAGCATCTTTGCTTTATCTTTATTCAGCAGTGTAATTATAGTAATTTTCTGCGCCTTTGGCTGCAGTTACCATATGAATAGCAGCTTTGTATCGATTCAAAATGTCCGTCTCAGTGATCTAAATCGTCTAATTTTTACTGCTATTTATTTCAACATTTTAGCCCAATTTTATTCACCAGCGTAAGCTTTGCCATCAAGAAGTCCTCTATCACACAAAACTATGGGGGTTTTTTCAAGTTTTTAAAGATTTGTAGCGATGCTCAACACAATTTCTTCGAGGTTGTATTGCAATCGCATTAGATAAATTTGAAATAGCTAAATTTGCCTAGGTTTAAATTGAGAAAGATCAAGAGTGAGTCCTGCAGTACCAATTATGGTTGCAGCTTAGGGTACAATAAAGACTGGAGCTGCAATACTAATAAAAGAATGGTAGATACAATTGATTCCTTCACTTTTGCCACCACATCTATTTTATGAATATGATACGGGCCTCCGGTCAAAAGAATTTTTATAGTTTGGTAGTATCTCTTTTTCTAGAATTTCTGTCGCTATTTCTTTTTTACTTGGTAATCATACAAAGCTAAGCCGAAAGTAAACGCAAATGTTAAACAACTTGCGACCAACATTAAAGAATATTTATTTTTTAATTCTAAATAAACTTTTTATCAATTTCTTTATTTTACTTTCAGATGGATATTTCTGGATTATTTGTAGCCTAAATTTTGCCTTTCTTTAATAATATAATTTAGTATTAAATGTCAATGAACAAATCTCCCATCTCCTCCAGGTACAACAGAAAAGAAAATTACGAATCACTCAATTATCCTTCTTTAACCCAACCTTTGTCACCAGTAATATCGACATATCAACCCAATGAGTCTGCTTTAGCTAAAAAAACGCTTCAGCAAAAACAAATTGAAGATCTTGAACTCAAGGTAGATCTCATACTTCAACATAATGATAAATTGGCTGCTGAAAATGCAGATCTTAAGCAAAAATTGTTGTAATCTCAAAAAATTATAGCTACAAACAGTCAAAAATAAAGATTCAGTCGTTACCAAATTGCTGAGTAGAGTGACTATACAGTCAGAAAATTAAATTCCTAACTCATTATGAAATCAAGATAACTTTAGCTTGTTATCACTGAACTTTAAGCTATAAAAGAAGTGACAAGAAAATAGAGCCTATCTATGCAAGATATAATAACCTCATTAACACTCAGCAACTAGAGTTTGAAGTCATAAAACCTGAGATTGAGTCAATAACAACATAAAATAAGAGAATAATTAGAAGCAGACCATCGCTTAACGATTAAATAAACATAGAGAAAGGTCCAGTAAGAAATTATTCGTTTTCAGAAATAAAAAAATGAATAGTTGGCCCGCTAAAAAGTATATTGGAATAAAGTAAATTAAGAGTTAAATCAAAAATTTGATTAATAACGTAAGTAGCTCCAAAATCGCAAAAATATTTTGATTGCTAAGCTTCAGTAGAACCATAGCAAAGAAATAGAGGAATTAAGAGAAGATCTACTTTCTCAGTTCAATCAATAAATTTCAAAAATAGAAGAAAATTCGACCAAAAGATGTCGAGAGTAGAGATAAAAAGCTGATAAACTAATTAAGTAATATATGGAAAACTTTGGATAAGTTAGCAACACTTAAAATGAATAATTTAAACAACAAATCAAAGCTTTAAAGGACTCACTATAGAGCCGCAGAAAATTCATAGATGAGCTCATTTCAAGTGATAACGAGAGATAAAATCTTCAGTGCACATTTGGGTAGATCGAATAGATGAAAAATAGACTGAAAGAAGAAATCTAGCATTTAATGAGATAGAATGAAATGTTGAAAATAAAAATGACTGAAAAGTATCAAGTAGAGCTCAAGGAAGCCATTAAAATCTATGAAGATAAAATTGAGGTTCTTTCGTTTTAGGCGACTAGTTTATCAGATCAAAATGATAGATTGAGGCATAATTACGAAGAATAAGTCACCAGCAAAATTCGGCAAAGAAGAGCTTTTGAAATTTAAATCAGTTAACTCAAAAATATTATCAGAAAACTAAAAGCTTAGCTTAAAGGTGTCCAAGATGAATTCAGGTTGAATATAGATGGTGTAAGAGATCAAAATGCTTCCTTTAGTATGACCCTCATGAAATCAGTAATATTTGAAAAAGATAAAACCAGTTTTTTGGAAGAGTAGAACAGAAAACTAAGAGAATTGTATGATAGTCATGAAAAGTAGGTCTAAACTGAAAAACTTCAAGCCCAATAAAAGGTCAAATACTATGAGAGTAAGCTCTAACATATGAAAAAACTCATCGAGTAATAAAAAAATGAGATCAGATAAAAAGAGGTAATGCTTGAGAAAAAATTGAATGAAAGATAAAACAATCTACGCTAAGGTATCAAAAAATAAAGGTAACACTTACAACATCTTATTAGCTAAGCTGATGAAGCTAGATAAAATTTAGAAAGAAGATATTTTGATACAAAGTAAAAATGTACTAACCTTGAAGCCTAACTTAAAGTGGCCCAACAAAACATAGAACACTTAACATCAAAAATAAACTAAAATTAAGGACATATTTAACGACTGAGGATGGAATTGTAAGTTGCTGGAACCGACTAAACCGAAAAAAAAGCAACTATCGACCATTGGAAATAACATTACGAAGGAATCATTCTAAAACTAGAGTCAGACAAAAAATAATTGAAGAGTATAATTGATCATTTGAATGAAGGTAACGAAAAACTAACATATAAGGAGGTAATTTTAGAGGAACAATTGAAAAAAGCATATACCTAAATGTCCAAACTTGGTGAACTCGACAAAAGAGTCATAAAGCTGGGCCTAGACTAGAATTTAGTGAAGAACATGGGTGAGGTTTGGGCTCGTGATGGGTGAAAAAATAAAATTGATATTTATAATAAACAGAAACTATAAATATTTTCTTGCTTTATTAAACGAAAATACTTCTTTTTGTTGTTTAATAATCAAAGAAATCCAGACTAGTATAAAAATTAAATTAAATTGTTTAAGTAAATATAAAGAATAATTGAAACAAAACAAAAAATATTTTTTTTCAATTAATCCCATGTGATAGATGATGTTGGAGCAAGATCGTAGCCTTCTGATGATTTGGTATATTTATTAAATCCTATTTATATAAATGACGTATATTATGACGTTTATAAAATTTTTACTTGTTGTTTGGATTTATTTGAAATAAAAGTAACATAATGGACCATAGTCTTACAGATAACTTTTCCAATACCACAGACTAAATACAAAACAGAAAAACTATGCAAGACATTCGTCCTTGGCTTTATAAACCAAAAAAAAGCAGGTTTGGCACTCGGAGAAATTTTAAGTATAACGATCAACATTGGACCCCTGAAGAGAACCAAACATATGTTTAATTCATCACTATTTACTTGGATTTAGTAAAAAGTGATCCTAATCAAAAAAGGAGGTTCCACCTCAACAGGATCCTCAGTAAATTTATAGGAACTCGCTCGCCTGTCCAATGCCGCAGCCATCACCAAAGAATGATGAAAACATACGGCACACCATAGAATTTATTGAAACAACTGGGCTAATCTAGCAGCAAATTCTCAGAAAAAAAATTTTAAGTGAAAATTTAAGAAGATAGTGTTTAAGTAAAATAAACGTTATATCTGACTTTCCCAGATTTTTCAATAAATCCCTCATTCTTAAAACATTATTAAGATGATTCTGAAATATCGCTTCAAATGCTAGACTCAAATTAAATGGGGCCGCCTCAAAAAAATGATGTGTTTGAGTTTTGATATTTAAATTATGTTGCCATGAACATCGATGGTGTTGGGTTACAAAATTGGTAGAATTGAATGGAGGACTTTTCGAGTAAAACATGGTACATATGAAATATTTGTCTAATAAGTTAGAGAGGATAAAAATGTTGCAATAATCTTAAAGTATTTATCGTTTTACTTTTTTGTAAAAGTTTGATTATAATAATATCTTAATCATTCAATGATAAAATACAAATCTCATGATAAAGTCACTTCATATTAAAATAATGCTCAAGATAATTTCATTTTAAATGAAGCAGCTTATTTATCATTATCAAAATACAATTTTATATGATCATACAATATTGTTATTAGAAAGGATTTTCTTTATGAATTCCACTTGCACCAAACACATCCCCAAAAGAACCACCAGCTCAATATAACTGAAAATGTAATAGTGGTCTAACCTCTTCATCAAACTCTCACGGTTAGAGTTCTATAGACCTGATCTCATATTCACACTATCGTATCTCTAATAAAGCTGCATCTGGAAGATTTTGATACGCCTACTATGATCTGCCACATCATTAACAGTGACCTTATCGGCTATATGACCTTTCTAAAATATAGTACTGACACTCAATGCTATTAATTTATGGAAGCTGGGGTTGTAAAAGCGTAAGACGTAGGTGCTATTTTCGTTGCCCATAAAGGAACCATAGTATTTGAAATAAAATTCTTTTTGATAGACCATTCTCTGATCGTTTTCATAGATCCTCAAGATAATAGGCTAGTGTTCTTCAACATCTTTGGTAACGGTATACACTCCATCATAATTTTCATACGTGTATCCATGAACAACAATCCTCTGAGCAACAGGTATAGTGATTCTAAATGTTTCTGTCTGGTCAGCATCGAGTTCAAAGAGATAGTCATTAAAGGCAATCAGCTAATTCTCATATTTTTTTGCTTATTTTTAAAATTAGTCTGATTCTTTAGCTGACTCTATGTCAGTTTTAGTCAACTATTCTTCAACTTAAGCGTATTACTATGCATACTCTAACTATTCTTGATGTTAATGCTAAGCGTCTTCTGCCATAATTTGTCTGTAATATTGTCTAGCTTCTTCCTATAAACCATCTTAAAAAGCTGCCAATTATTATTAAGTCATTTCACTCAACATCTTGCGAATTTACTATATATATCTATCTTTACAGCGCGTGAAGGCTCTTATTAATCATGATGCTCAGAACTTTAATGATGTTCACCAGTCTGCTCTCTTTGTTAATAATTTTTTACTGGCTAACTTCATGATGTTGTTAATGATCCATTTGGGGATCTACATGAGATGATTGAGGAACTTGTACTTTCTGTTGAGTGTTCTCCGTTACGATATTTGAATTATTCGTTACAATATTTGCTTAGTTTTGAGAGTTGCCTGAATTGTGAGAACTTTAGTGAGATGGAGACTTCGTCTATGCTACTTCCGGAGCAGACGAAAGTGGAGGCGGAGTTTGCTGAGCCTGTATAAATAAAGACTGACGAGCTAAGGAGTAGTTGGTATTTGTGGGGAATCCTGGGCAAATGAAAGTGCTAACAAGAAGGCGAAGAAAACGAGGAATATGAACCTGGGGCGAAGAGCCATGTATAAATTACAAGTGTAAATCATATAAAGCATGATATAAAGTTATAAGTAAGTAATCTACATATTGAAGGATGAATTTGTGAGGTTAAGTTTAACCAGGATGAAATCTATTTATAATTTAAATGCTGTTGAATAAAAACGCTAAAAAGAAGCAAGTTGATAAACTCATCAAAAAATTCTACATTGAATAAGATAATCGGCTTTATTCCCGTACTAGTACTTTAATTAAGCATCCTAAAATTTAAAATCGTAAGATCTACAACTCCTCTCATCCCAAAAGATTCTTTAAGGTCTAAGAAGCGTGAAAATATGTCTCTTTTTGTTAACTCAGGTACAGCCTCTGTCACTTAGCGAATAACCTCATAGGTCCATAAGGCGCGAAATTCATTATCCAAGCCAATTGGATTCACCTTACAAACTTATAAATAAGTAGCATAGAATCAATATAGAAAATTGTCATTTAGGCTCCAAAGGAATTAAAATTTTAGCCAAAGGAAACTGGTAACAACTGATTCAGCTGCGCCTCGGTATAAGCAATCATGACCTAGGTTTCAATCAAATTGGCAATTAGGGAATATACTATCTCACTTCATGTAATTGGCCGAAGTTGCAGAAACTCTGGCTACGTGATTATTATTGTATGCAGAAGACAATCACATTGGGCTGAGTGGCATGAAAAGATTGACTACTCTTCAAGCTCCAGCTCTTGAGCACTTAAGTTTATGTATATGTATTATAATAGAGGGGAAAATAAAGTTTAAATTTAAGCTGGAAGATATATAACCCAACTGTAAATGAAAAAATTAGCCTAAATCGATATAAGTATTTAATTTTTTAACGGAGCCTTCATTAAATGCCAAGCGAGTATCAGTAAAAGTTTAAGAAAAATTGTTTAATAACGTTTTCCTGGATCAACATCAGAAAAATGATTTACAGCCTTATTCTAACTTTATCTATTGTTATCATCCAAAATTATTATTGTTTGAATTTTGTAAAGTAATAACAACAATCTTTGATGTTTATTAGTTGAAAAAATATGGCGATGTGAGAAGTCTGAGGATATGGAGCTTAAATTTAGAAGATAATATAGATTCATAGCAAAAATACAAGTCAAAATTGATGAATAATTTAAGTAAAATTGCAGGCTTTCATTTTCATATTTAATCATAATTTATTATTTTAAATAAGCACTTAATATCACTCTTCTTATTCGTTTATAATTTACACCTATCTCCATTCGCCAGAACGATTCTTCAGGTCGAACCTTAACAACTTCTTCTCGTTTTCAATACATCCACCATCACTATCCTCAATATTCTGCAAAACGAAGACACCCCGATCATCAGTCATCGCTCCACAACTATCAAATCCTTCGGATATAGGGAGTTTGCAATTCAACCTATTTATGATTACTCTCGCTGTTTTTGAACTTTAAATAGATACTTTCCAGTTAAAGCAAATATCAGTAGAAAGTGATTCATTGTCATATCCTCCAAACACTAACAACTATCCTTCGTTTAAATTTGCATAGCCTGCACTTTTGAAGAAAATATACTCAGATAGAGGTCGATTTATTATGTCTGCAATGATCCACTGCTTTATTTTTGGGTTATAGAGCTATACTCCTTAGTCACAAGCTTTCAAAATAAAGTTTTTACAAAGAGCAGATAAATTTGATCCACCCCAATTACTTGGAGTTTAGATTTAGACTTTGCCATTACGTTAATTCACTCTTTAAACTGTGTTTTCAAAAGGAGTGTCTCCTCCACTCATCTCACTAGACCCATATCCACCTAAAATATAGACATCACCATTCATATCTTGGCATAAGCTATGACTACTACGGGCTCTTACTCTTGCAAAATCTTTTTTCGTAGAGCCAGTTCTGATAGAATATCTTACAAACATAGGACTTTTGGCTCCTCTATCTAGTTCAACTATTCCTCCTGACAAAAAAATATATTCTCCAGAAAGTGAAGCAAGTGAAGCATGAAAAGCAGGTACAACAAACTCATTGATTTCAACAATTCTAGAAATTCCTCTGTTTCTATTTTCCACTTCAATCAAATGTAGTTTGTTTGATCCCGTTTCGAAAAAGTGTAAAAATGATACATTTCCTTTAGAAACTATTTACTATGGTAAAAGTGAATCTAATTCTTATTATTAAAATCTTGGGGCTTTTTGGCGAACTGCTTGCTTATTGATTGAATATGAAATATTACTTGCATTCAATCCATGAGGAGCTACGATCTTTACTGTTTCCGCCAAGCAACTACGAATTATCTCTAAATAACTTTTTTTTTACCTTTTTGGAAAGAAACGTCAAACTAAGTTTTTTTTCTACGATTACCATAGGTAAGAGCTTAATTTTGGAATGTACTCAAGAGACTTTCAACGTCAAGAGAAAGAGTACGTCTTATGCAATCCGGAATCGCAGTTCCTCCACTTTTTCCACCATCTATCAAAGCAACATGGGTTTCTCTTAGTTGTTCAATGATACCTTACAGTTTTATATGTATTTCAGCCATTTCTTTGAAAATATTTGTTGATTATGCAAGTTTTATTCTCAAATATTCCCTAATTCTACTAAATTCAGCTTCAATAAGCTAGTGTAATTCATTCTTGACTGCCTCTAGTTTGATCTACAAATTTTAAAGTTGTTGCTAAGGGGCAGGTGGAGCCTCAAATTGATCCAATCTTTTCAAAAGTTCTTCTATAACTTTGCCCAATTTTAAGATACAGTTCTTTCGTGTCCCTTTCATTGATTTTATTCCGAGATCCGAGTATCCATTTTTCTTATGCAATATCAGATGATCCTAAATGCATTAAGAACAAAGTGGCTGATAACATTTTGGTTATGTACAATAATTCGAGTACTGCTCATCGCTGTGATAAGTGCAAGGAATATCAATATTCTTGAATCCATAGTTATTGGAGCTTACCTGTGAGACGCCATCCATGGATCTTGTTGTTCTTTGAGGATAAGATCCTCCGTAACTAAAGGAATCCATAATTTAAATTTGATAAAGTGCGATCCAATCCATAACAAGCAAGCTCACTAAAAAAATCATACCTAACTTATTTTATTCTCAGTTTTTTTATCAATTTTTTAAATTTACTGGCATAGATTTATTATTGTTAGTTAAAAGCATCCAAAATAAAATCAATATATTCTTTCAATATGTTTAAATTACTTCACTTAATCCGATTTAATACGAAAAAAACGAGCATGCATCAAATGTAAAACTAATAGCTAAAAGAACAGTTTAATGATTAATTTTTTAGGAGATTATTATCTCTCTGCATGTTAAAAAAACATTAATAAGACAGGTTAATCATAATATAATTATTTTTATCATTTCACTCACTTTAAATATTCTGAGTCGTATGTTTAGCTGATAGCTTTCTTCTGATGGCTCCAAACCAAAGGTAAAGAAGGAATCTATCGACTATAAGCTTTGATGACCTTTTTCAAATCAGAGAGGAAAATTTTAATATTCTTTTGTTATCTTTTGACGAAGATGAATGCTTTAGCCATTATTGATAAACCTTTGATAAATATTTATGTTTATATTATAAAAAAATGAACTTTTATTTTTTACTTAAGAGAGTAATAAAAATAAAAACTACTACTTTAATTCTTGATTTTTACTAAAAAAAAGCAAAAATCCAAACTTTTATCTTTCTAGTTTTTTATGAACTAACTTTTAATTTTTTGGAAAAATTAATCAAAAAAAAGTATCGAGTTTTTAAAGTTGGGAATACTATATCTTTATCTAAAGTAAGCAAACTAACAAATAGATGAATATCCTTACGTAGTAATATAGATATGGTGAAAAGTTGTGTGTATACGATGATTTAACTTGTAATAATATAAAAGATAGTTGTCAAATAAATTTAAATATTATACAGCAACTACCTTAAATATAGTTAAATACATCTAGAAATTTATTTGCCTCGATAGAACATTTTTAGTATAGTTTGATTTCAAAATAAATATTAAGTTTACTAAAATACTAAATTTAATACAAAAGTTAGTTGAACCTAATATCATCTCTTGATAACAATTTTTATCTGTTTAATCCAAATCAAAGGAATAAAATATTATACAGTAATTTATTTTTATTCAATATTGTCGAAACAAAAATACAATCAAATGTACATCTTACATAGATCTTTATAATATCATTCAACTATCATCCTTTTTAATGCTCGTTTTTGAAGTATTGAATACAGATGAAATTTTATTTTTGGCACTCTAAAATATATCCCAAAGAGTATAACTCAAGAGGAAGAGAAGCACAAGTAGGCTTACAAGATTTCCTTTGAAGAAAAGTAAACCAAATAGATTCATTACTTTTGACTACTTTTTCTATACTAATACCTACTTGTAAACTTCAATAACTCTCTCAAATATTCTTTATTTTGGATATAAATTTAAGTTTTTACGAATTGCCAGGTCAGAGCCAACTTCTTTTATTATTTTTCTCTAATTTCGTATTTTCGTTGCCACTTCTTCAATTTTGCTCAGAAAAGACTCCATTGTTAATTCCACAATATGTAAGTATTCAGGTGGCAAGACTTCTACAACTCCTCCAACATCACCAGAAATGACATGAAGTCCAAGACTAGCTGCCTCAACTAAAGCTATTCCAAAAGATTAAGTCAAAGCAGTATTTAAAAAAATCTGTGACTTCTTAACTACTTGAAGTGCAAGTTTATTAGGCAACCCACCATGGATTACAGTCTGTTTTTATAAATTTTTAATGCGAACCATTTCTTTTAAAGGCTTCATTTTAGCTCCATCTCCCACCAACTCGACAATCACATCAGGATTTCTTTCGCAAAGAATCGGTATCAATTCAATTAAAATATCGATTCCTCTTCTAAAGACCATCCTACTCACCAAAACTACTCTAATTTTATCATCCTGCTACTGCTAACCCATTCTACTTATAAAACTTGTTTCAACTGAATTCGGAATAACTACAGATTTGCTACATTTTTGTTTGTTACGAATGAGAAGATTGTTCCTTGTAGCTCGAGATACACATATGAATTTATCATAAAGTTAGTGCACTGGACGGATAGTCCAGGGATAAATGATCCCATCTATCCTTTTGAATTCAAAAAGAGAGTGTTAAGTGTGAACTACTCGCATCCCAAGATGATATCCCTGCATTCCAAAAGCTATACCCAAGGGACTTGTCGACTGATGAGTATGTATTACCTCTATTTTTTACTCCACAAGAATGCGTTTGGCCTGAGGATAGTCTGTGAGAAAATTTGGAAAACCAATATTAGTTGTAATAACTGGAAGAGGAAGGTAATAAGTTTTTACACCATCTATCCAGCAAACCCCACAATACTATGGCGGATAGCAATGAGTTATAACGATGACTTTATCTATCCTATCCCTGAGTATCATACTGAGTTATTTGATTTGCATTTCTACTCCTCCGAGACTGGGAAAAAAGAAATCACTGACAAGTGCTACAGATAGACGTTCTTTTTTCATGATTTGTATTCTTTATTTTATAATAACTTAACTTCAATCCAAATTAAAAATTAAATCAAATTGTTCAAACTTGAATGATTTAATACTTCCTTATTAAACTCCCATCGTCTAAATGGAATAAATATAATTATGCGAAATAGAGTTACTGAGAAAATAAAATATCCACAATAAATATTTGTCAATTATTAATCAGTTTACAACAATAAAAAGCTATGTCTAGTAATTTCATCAAGTCCTTCAGTCGCTTTACTTACTCCCAGTTCTTCAGGTTTAGAGAGTAAACAGGAGTCAGATAGAGTTTTGGTGGAGTTCTTTCTATTTTAATCTTCTTTTCTATGGGCATTATCTTGATAACTCAGATGATCAAAGTTTTCCAAAAGGAAACATTAACCTTTACAAGCCATATTCAAATGAGTCCTTAGCCACCCATGACAACAATTAGTACCTTCCAAAATGACAAGAAGTATATGCCTTTCATGTTTGCTATTGACCTTCAAGGTGCAAATCCTGGAAAAAATATTTCTAACATTCAGATCAAAGCTTGTATTAGTAAAGTTTAAGGCCCGTTTAGTGATACAAAAAGGATATAAAACCATGATCTGATTGATTTAGAATAATGCACTTCTAACCATTTTTCTGTTTTGGACAATGCAAAATCAAAAATTTCTGAATGGGGTTCTAAAAATTGGCTATGCCTTCCTCTCAATACTACCTATATGATTGGAGGGTCATTCACTTTAAGTAACCTATTCCGGGCAGTCAACATTCTATTTAATTGTAGTGGTGAATGTATGAAAAAATTCGACGGCCTAAATGTCTGGTTATACACACTGAGTTCATTCATAAACCCTACAAACAGTAAAAAGCCAGCTGAGTACTACTTCACTTAAACGACATTTCCCATCTAATTTTAGATTTAAAACGAATATTCCTATGATCTAGAATAAAACATAATCATTACTGATAATGCTATTTTACCTTTCAAAAATGAAGAAAGGATACGCAGTATTATAGCAGGCTAGTTCAAACAAACCAACCACTTAATAAGTAAAAACTATTCATCCACTTTGATGTATTTTCAGAGATCAGCAAAATCGACAACTTACTATCGGAGCTATTACAAAATAATGGATGCTTTATCGTTTGTGGGAGGTACATATAACTCTATCTTTTTACTTTTCTTCTTTATGGGCGGTTTTATGACCTTCTTCTTTGAAATGGAATTTGCAGCCTATTACTTTAAGAATACTATGACAACAAAATTTAACTTCTTTACATATCTCGAATAGATTTTGAATAGCTTGTTATCACTTTTTAATTGTAGACTTCCCAATTGGCAGGAAATTGAATCCCGGCATCAAATAAAAAAAACAGTTAACAATTTACTCGATGTCGTCTATTTACAGAAAAGAATAGAATTTCTGTAAAAAGGGATCTCAGTATTGTTTGAATAACACCAGCTCAAAGGTCTTCATCTCATAGATCGAAATACCAAAGAAGCTTCTGATCAAAATTACAAAGAGTATCAATTTCGATAAAGGATAGATTACTATTTCACAATTAACAGTGAAGATTTTATCGAGGATAGAGTTGAAGAGATCAAATAAAAAGATTTCGATGAAAATAGGCTTAAAAAATAGTTATAGAACTAGGTGAAGAAGTTTTTAAAGGAAGCAAAAGAGGAGAAATAAAGTTTGAGTTATAAAATTTATAACAGGATAGATTAATAAATAAAAAGATAGCTATAAAGTTATTTGAACTTGAATCTCGGAGGATAATAAATTCAGACTGCAAAAAAAATTACTTGATTTTAATAAGGTGATTAGTATTCATTCCTAGGCATTTAAAATGATAAACCAAAATTATTTGTTATTATTACACAAAGATTTATGATTTTAATTTATAAAAATTATGTTGTATAAATTGAAGGTGGTATAATTTTCTAGTAGTCAGCTTTGCAGCTTAAAAGACAAAGCAAAATCTTAGGCTCTGTTCCCTTAGCTTTATAATCTCATCTGCTGCTCGCCCAGTTAATTTTAAAAACATCTGCATGTATTCGTCCAACTCCTTAAATATCCAGATGTATAAGAAGAATCATATTACTACCTCAAGACTATATACTTCAATTATATTCTCATTAGACTCAACTAAATAGACTCCTAAAATATAAGAAATGAAAGGCAATTTGTAAGCGATATCTTCAAACTACATGAATTTTTCAATGTCAGATTTGAGTTTGATCATCAATTAATGCTTTATTTAGCAGGCAGACTCAAAGATATCTGTTTCGTTTTTGAGCTGATGGAGGAACACATAATCGAGAAGTTCGTTAGTTTTAAATAGGAAGATTAAAAAACATTTATCAAAGAATTTTTAGCGAGAAAAATAAGATAGTTATAAAAATAGTAATCTGCTCTTCCCCATGAAACTGAAAATAATTTTTAATCCAAAGATCTAGACCTTCATTTAATTCAGTTGAAATGCATTAAGCTATACTCTTGGATTGTGAATAATCACTAAGATTAGATCCTCACAAAATGCTCGTGGCTTAATCACCCTTCGATTATTCAAATAGAAGAGTTGGTAATTTAATTTGTACAGATTAAATGCATTCAAAGTCATTAACTCATCAAAAAAATCATGAAAATAGAGATCAAACAACCATAGTAGTCCTTTCAATTTGAAAACGACCTTCCAATCAACTCTAGGCTGCTTGACATTAAGTTGTTCAATACGATTTTTAAAACTGCCAGTGAGTATCATGACTTTCTTAATTACTTTTCGTAAAAATAGAATCACATCATCTTACACTTTAATTTGTTAAAGTTGTCCTCCCAAACATTTGCCAACATCGCAGATCACTCTCTCATTTTGAAACATGATGAACCATCTCAAATTTAGCAAGCTAAAATTTTTCTAACTATTTTCAAACAACTGATATCTCTTTTGTAAAAAATAGCTTCAGGATACAAAATTTCAGTTTTGAATATTTAGAAAGGAGATATTTAGACAAAATAGCTAAGCAAAGCATAAAAATAGAAAGTTATAATTATTTGTCTGTAAGTTTGGAGCAATATCCATAAGCTCATATAAATATCAAGCTAAAAGTTCAAAAACTATAGAAACTTAAATAATATATTATTTTTAAATTATCACTATACTCCAGCAAATATTGCCAGAATTTTCAATGCATTACTATCATTTTGTTAGAGTGAAATCATGTAAATCGTGGACAAGATTTGTTTTATCGAAAAACACTTAGCTAGAATAAGACCTGAGTCTGTGTAGATTTTCAACACACTTAAATTCGATAAATTCATCTTTATTTTGGAAAATTATCTACCAGAATAAATCGGAAAGTCTATTTTGTTTTTCTGGTGCAATTATTCTCAAAAGTTGAAAAATAAACTAGTTAAAAATAATCCTTTCAACAATGAAAACCTAGTCGCATTTTTATATGACTTAGTCTCAAACTAACTTCGTAAATATCAACTTTTCAGGATTAAAGGTCCTTATTTCTTTAATAACTCTCTAATTCGCTAAGATATACCTTCGATCAATATTCTTCCGAACACATTTCCTGTATTTTTAAATCTTATTGAGTGCAAATACAATTAAATTCTAAACAAAATTAAGAACCCTGACTCGTTAAAAAGCATTGTTTTGTCAGAAGAGTTAAAATATTTACTAAAAGATTAACATATCTTGAGATGTTAAAAGATACAACTTGATAAATATAAGGACAGTCTCAAAATTATCATTTAAGTTAAACCTGAGTACCTTTCTGATTGGCCAGGCTAAAGTCTCAGTGATTTTTTTCGCTACGCTGGTGTCAACATTGAAGAGTCAATAATTAAAACATGTAATTAATTACTGTAATTCATGTCGTAGTAAGAAAATCTAAAAATTGATAACTAATCAGCTAATTTTTGGTAAAAAATACGAAGTTAACATTTGAAACAAACAATAAACAAATTGTATTTATTAAGATAATTGACTCTAATACTAAAATCGACTAAAATGCCTCTTCCCGAAACAACTATAAATTTGTTACTTCTGGTAATCAAAAAAACTCTTACATTATTTAAATAAAATAAACGTAATCTTTAGGAACTTTACGAGCATTTGGGACCAATCAAAAAATACGATTTTTTAAAATCATTATAAATCTTAGATTCGGGCAACATAAGATAAAATACATTCGATATGGTCAATAGGATCCATATCCTCAAGGAAAATACCTATGAATTGTTTCAATTATTCTTAAGATACTTGAATTCTCAAAACCCC
>Ga0194117_10003374_pt1 | contig 16106 bp, 8 predicted proteins | sample TA2MahsurfametaG_FD_160579 | JGI IMG/M metagenome (GOLD analysis project Ga0194117, IMG submission 160579) | Freshwater microbial communities from Lake Tanganyika, Tanzania - TA2015009 Mahale N1 surface | ecosystem: Environmental > Aquatic > Freshwater > Lake | place: Tanzania: Lake Tanganyika...
TTTTAGTATATTAACGTAAAATAATCTATCTGTAAAAAATACCTTTAAATACTGATTAAAATATTATCATTCAACTGTTTTAGACTATCGTTTTGATTTATTACAATAAATCTATTTTTATTAGGCTGTAATGTAAGAAACACTTGAGAAAGAAATCTAAACTTCTTTCTAAACAATAAAAGTATAAATAACAATTGCTGATAATGAGCTTTAATCGAATTAAGGAGTAAAACGTATAGTAAAAAAGTATCAGGGAAGGATATCTGAAATGTATTTGTCAATTAATTGAGGTTGAAGTTGATCCAAAAGCAAAAACGGCAAAATGAAACACTCAAAGAGTAGTTTAAACAACTTAATGAACAACTCAATTCTGTTTTGAAAAAATTGCAGCAAAGACCTAAATAATAAGAACAAAAGAACAATGACTCAAGACTTGAAGTAGCTAAAAAATAACTAGAAAATGAGATCAAAAAGAATGCTATACTCAAAAAGTAAGTTGAGCAACTTAGATATAAGTGTAAGTATTTAGATAGTGAGAAAATAGATTCTTTTAAAAATTAGATTAAAGAAAAATAGCGCGCCATAGAAGAGCTCAATGCACAGATAAAGCTCTTTTAAAAGCTAGATAAACAATATTAAAATTGTGATAGCTACAAAAAAGAGTAGGAACTTTCTCAAAAAATATTGCAAATGAATGAAGAGATCATCCATTTTAAGAAGAAGCTGCAATAATCTAAAAAGAAGTAGTAAGAACTGGAAAAGACAATAAAGAATCTCAGACAATAGATCATTCAAGCAGATAGTAAAACAAGCAAGTCAAAAGCGAACCAAAATAAAGAAAAATCAAAATTGGAAAAGTAGCTTTAAGAAGAGATATAGAAACTAAAATAAAAGTATAAGCAACTAGAAAATGCTAAAAAAATGAATGATAAAAATAGCAAGCAGGAGGTGGAAAATTTAACACAGAAAGTAAAAGCTTTGGAGAGATAATTGAGTGAAACTAAAGAAACAATCAATCGTAAAGATAAATAAAGCAGCATCTTACTTTTTAAATTGAAGTAAAAAGAACGCAAAACATTTAATACTCTATAACCTATCAAATTAACAAGGTACTCTTAACATATTTTACATGCTAGTGGCAACTTGTTCGATGTGAGAAAATAGTCAAAAGGACTAAGTTGGGGCCAAGGAATTTTTAGTTAGTTTGATGACATTTCAAAACTGCCCATCTAAAAAAACTATCGTATAAAGAAAATAAACTTTATGTATTTTGAATAACATATCTTATCTTTAGCTACACTGTATGAGATAAGTGAAACTGATTCATCAAAAAATACCAAGAAGTAAACGAAGTTGATTGAAAGTTTTGCCATCCCTGCACAATATGCCAATACTAAAACAGTGGAATACAATTTTGCAGACTATTAATATATAAAGATTATGGATGTTTACTGCAATAGAGGTATTTAGTTTATCAAGATAATTACATCAAAATAGTAAGTGCTAGAAATTGGGAATCAAAAGAGTATACCGAAATGCAAATAGCAGAGTTTCTAAATTGGAAATTTCTAAAAACCTATAGCCTTCTTTGGGATAGTTTAGAATAGAAGACTCGGAGGTGAAAATCGATAAATTTTAGTTAGTATAGGTATGGAACTCAAAAGAAAATAGGTGTATATAAGAGGCAAAGGAAAAAGATTTTAATCACTTAATCGCTCTGTACTCGAAGTGAGTAGAGGGAAAAATAGTGTATTAAAATAATACTGATATTGATTATTACAATTCAAATATTATCACTATATTTGATATTCTATTACATGTAAAAAAACAAAAAAGTAAAGAGACCTGAAGAAGAATTAAACGAAGAGGGAGAAAAAATGCATGAAGAAGCAGAAAAACAACATCTAAGATTTCTTAAACATAAGCATCCTGACTGCATTCCCATTTATTTTATCAAACATAAAGAAGCATCTGCATCTCTCAAAGATCCAACAACTTCATTGTAATTCTTGGCTTATTTAGCATTTTATTCAAGAAAGATCTTAAAATATAGCAAGCGATGTATCGTTTGTATCAACAGATTGAAACAAAAGGACTTCTTTTCTTTTGTTTACATGCTTAGAAAGAAAAAGCGAAGTATGTAAAATTAAAACCTGGGCCAACAATCGAGGATATTTATAATCGTTATGGTAGAAACTAAATGCTGATATTAATCTATGGGGATTCTGAAATGGGAATGCAGGGAGTGAAAAAGATGGAGAAGTGTTTAATATGGGTGTTAATAATTCTGGCACTTATTTGGGGGACTTTATTTAGTTATAACTACTACCTTGGGCTGCAAAATTCTACTCCTGATCAGAATATTCCGATAGTGTAAGGAGAAACTGGCCTATAGATAAATAAAATGTAAGATCTAACTTGATAAAATATGTTTTTGTACAACTAATTATTCATGTAGACTATCAACTTTACTATTCCATATAGTTCTTCTTCAGCTCTTAAATTAATGGTTTAATTCCATTTTTTAAGCTTTACTATTCGAAATTAAACTACTCCAAATTATACTATTCTTTTAATTATTAAATAGTACTGCGCATTAGTTTTACCGCGACTCCACAAGCCAATCTTTTTCTGAAAGATTAAATCTATAGATGTAAAGTTGCATCCATCATTTTCTATACAAATATGTCCCCTTTTGCCATTATTTTTTAGACTAGCTCTGCCTCCGATTCTTCCATAATGTGTTTTAGATTTTGATTGGTCCGAATGGGTACAATTATTTTCGCGGGTTATTTCTCAGCATGCGACTCAATGTAAGTCTTCATAAATTCAAAACATTCTGCAGTTATCTACTCTAATTTAACAACTCCATCTTTTTGATTTTCACTTAAAGTTTTAATACGTGATGAGTATTTATTTACTAACTCTTCATTTAATTTGAACTATGTTCCCTATGCAGTGATGATTTTAATAATGCTGTTTTGTGTTTTTTAAGGTGGAGGTTGCGGAGGAGGTGGAGCAGGAACTTATACTTTCTTTTTGGCTCCCATTATTGAGTAAGATTATAAAAGATTATATATCATAATTTGTTGGCCTGTATGAACTTTTTACTAACTCTTAAGAAGTCATTTTCCTGATGAGTGGTTTCTTGTACAATATTGAAAAACGTATTTTCCATCACGATTTCAGTTACATCCATAAACTATTCGTTTAATAACAGCGATTCATAGTTTGTATAGTCTCTCTTTCCTTCATTTTCATTGCTTGAGACAATCTATTTAAATATAGCATATACCTTAGAACCGATACCAATAGGAGGAGAGGTCTACATCATTTAAGCAATGGGATTCTCTTCTGATTCTATTTTATTGATTAGATCATCTATATCATCGTCATTCAAAACATTTGTAAAGATACCTTAGAAAACATGATCAAATAATGATTTTTTGTTGTCAGTCAGAGGAGGAATTGATGGGATTTTAATTTTAGACTAAATTATGAGATATTTACTGTGAATGAGGGAGCTTTTCTTACTCTCAAGAATAATGATTCTTTTTGAGCAGTCACAAGAACATCTTTTTGGGTTACATCATTATCCTAGATAGCATATTTATTGCTAGACCATGTAATATGGCAAGGAATCTCACCCTAGTAGAAACTAGGTAGTATGCCTGCTGATAAAGTTACTTTTAGCTCAACAAATTTTTTAGGTTCTATACTTCCTTGGAAGGGTTAAATTGAAAATTTATCACCACAAGTAAGACCTGGTTTTGCAGAGCTCAGATTTGATTGAGTTGGGAAATCAAAATTGAAAGAGTGGTCTTTAGACATATTGTAAAGAATAACAAGACGATACTTAGTTTCTTCAGCCTGCATATCCTAAAAATCAATGTCTTAAATTGAGAAAAAGACCTTTGATCCAATATCACTCACTGTTGTTCTTTGCCCAGGAATCGGTCGATGATTTTCAGATTGTGAAGATTTGCTTTCAATCAGTCCTTTACCTTGTATATGTAGTTCTATAGTTTGTATCTTTTTATTGAAATCAAAGACATGCAACAAAACTGTGAAGTTGTAGACCTTAGCTATAAGAGGTTTATATAAACAGTAGATATAGTGATTTTAGCCTGCGAGTAGAAAATGGCTGGGATTTTAGATTTTAAACACTTATTAAAATTCTCCTTCTTCATATTTGATTTATGTTTTGTAATTAACTTTGATCGAACCCACATTGTTGAGCTAAATTGGGAATTTAAGAGGAGTGTGCAATCCGATGGGAGTTCCTGGAAGTTAATACCTTGTCTTTTTCACAGTTAGCAAACCTTAATTAGGTCCAAGAGTTGTTCCTTTAAGCGTAAAAACTAGGCTTTTACCTCCTTCAATCTGGAAAACGACTTTTAAGAAATGCATTTAACTAGAACCACTTGATTTTAAACCTTATAAATGAACAGGGCTATATATTAGCTATATGTCTTTGATCTCTCCAGGCTCTAATCTACCTTTTTTTGGAGTAATTTGAAAGATTTTGTGTTACAGAATTGCCTTTTCATATGCTTACTATTCTGTAGGTTATCCGGGATCTGCCCAAAGTTCTTATTAAACTTTATTATCCGATGGAAATTTGAATGTATAGTCGAGTGGTGCTCCTCCTACATTTCTAACAGTGATGAGTACTTTTCTAGGTCTAGCCTTATTTTTGGCAGACACATATCCAAGATTCCAATCATAATGTTTCAAATTCTCTTACAATGCTTTAGCTTCAGCAAATGTTAAATTTTAGACACTTAAATATTTCTTTTAACTTGTATCTAATTTACATTTCATTTCTGTATTAATTTTCGCAATCTGGAAATTTTACCATAAAGCAGCAACACTCAATGTATCATTTCTTATATCGATAATTTACATCAAAGGATAGTTACCTTATGCTTTTATTTTTAGTTCACATTTTTGGAATGATTATCCTCGACTTTTCAAACCTGTATTTGTGGGAATTTTGTCTCGTGCTGTAACAGATAGCTTTAAATCGTATTTTTGGACTTAATTTGGATTGAAGAATATGACTACATTTATTTCAGAATTGGCTGGAAGTATACCTTCTCTAAAGTCTAAAGAAAAAACTGAAAGTATTTGAGCTTCGGTTGGAGTTTGATACTTTTCTTAGAAGTTATTATTTTTGAACTGTAAATCAACAAAGAAAGCACATCCTGAACTATTCTTGAGAGTAAACTGAAGTTTTTTCTGCTATCCGATTTTTACTGTCTTAAAATCTAATTCTTCTTGTGAAATTTGTATACTTCCATCAGCTCCTTAGCCGTTGACTTCGAGCTCAAGTACTTTTTTGGTTTGCTATCTTTACGAAGAATCAGATATTGCTGAACCTGGATTATGATATCCTAGATCTAAGTTGAATGGTAAAGAATCTTAAACTGCTTAGATAGGTACAATAATTTTATACTTTCTCTTTTGGCTTGGAGCAAAAAAGGCTTGTAGATTAAAAGACTAGTTAGCTTATAATTCTTGCTCTCTTGGCTAGAAACTAAGTTAATCTTGATACTTCTCAGGCACATTGATTCTATAGGTTACTTTCGTTTTCGAAAGATTCTATATTTTAAAGCTCTTTTTGGTACACACTCCGGTAAAAGTAGGAGCAAAATAAAGTTTACCTTAGTTTTATAGCTTTAACTGTGGTTATGTGCAAATACCTGTGAGGATTAACTTTATGTTTGCACCAGGTAAATCATTAAGTAAAATTGAAAGTGAAGATTTATATATTTTGTACTCTTTAGGACTGAACTAAAGCATAATCATGGAAAATCCTTTGGGTTATATTAAACCTATTTTTGGAAACGCTTTGAAAACTCTATGTGGATCTGCTCCTATCTTAAAGTAAACAGGGGTATCAGAACTGTTTGTAAGTGCTACACTATCATAAATTGAATGTCCTCTGAGACAAGGTTTAAATGTCACTTTGGTAGGTTGTATTTTCAAAATAGGAATAAATGGTAGTGAAGATGGTCCAAATGAGTGTCCTACACATCTTATAATACCAGAAATAGGAGGCAAGACTTCAGTAGACTCAATATCCTCTTTAACTTTTGATTGAATAGTTTGTGTGAGTTTTACATTTCTCAGTAAGGTACTTTCAGGCTTTGCTTTTAGTTATCTATACTAAAATTCTTAAAGAGTTTTCTTAGATATTTTAGAGTTCTGTTGAGTGGCAAAAAATTGTAAATACTGGAAATAATAATTATTTCCTTTTAATGGCCTAAAAGAAACATTGAATTTAACAGTAGCATTTGGTTTAATCACTGCATTTTATGGAAAAACTTGAAATACAGTCATATACTCACCATTTAGATTTTATCTCTTTTGGGTTATCCAACTCAAAGACATTTTGCATTGCATTTTGTTTGTTATTTAGATTTAACGTTGTCCGCTCATGGTTAGGACCTAGCAATAACCAAAATCCAGGTTATCATGGCTCATACTGATCAGCTGATTCTTTTAGCCCTACAAAAATAACTATTTCTGTAGTACTTCTGGGTGCTATCTGATTTGCAAGTTGCTCTGATAAAAATTTTATTCAGTGGGAGCATCATCTGATTTTCTTTTGGCTAGTTTTAACAACATGTTATTTTAGATATACTTTAGTTCTATTGCTGAAATTCTTCCTTAGATGACTCTTTTTCTAAAAGTGTCCACATGCTGTTGGATCAAAGGTAAAGGTCGGATGAGAAGATCATAGCAGGTTCCAATCAAATCTACATAGAGTAATGAATGATTTCTGACCAAACAATAAATTCTTTCATAGTAAGCAACTGTATTTTTTGGCCTAAACTAGATCACTATCTTCTTATAAGTATTTCTTTGAATAGTACCTTTCGTATCATTGAACAAAAAGACGTTGTTTGCATCTGTAAAAAATTAAAAATCAGTATCAAGTTATGAGTCATTTGTAATTGTGAGTACTTTGGTACAAGAATTATCGAGTTTGATTTAACCGAAGTTGATAGAAGTCGTATTGAAACTTACTCTAAATCTATGTGAATGTCCTTTAAGTACTAAAGGTATTTCATTGCCACTTTAACATTTTATCTTGAAATTTGCAATGGTTTTTGAATCAGCAAAGCCAGGTGAAAAGTTGATCTTGACTGCAAAGCTCATCTTTGAAGGAATTACACCATGATCTGGCGAAAATCCAAAAAAATGTTCATCAAAATCAGCTTCACCAGCTTTACGTTCAACATGAAACTAAGCAGGTACTTCTGAATTATTTTTTAGGATGAGTTCGCGTGTGGCTGTTTTGGTTACTAGAACTTAGCCGAAATCGATTTATTAAAGGTTGACACTTATATAAGGATATTTTCCAACTGCACTCAATTTAATAACGCGTTGATCTTCACCTTCAACCTAGAGAATTATGGTCCCTACGATGACTGTTGCTTATTTGGGGGTAAATTCGATTTTAAATTGGCTATATGAGTTTGGAAGAAGGACACCTTTAGAAGGACTGACTATAAACTCGGTAAATTTGAAGATATAGTTAAGAGCTTTAGCATTTGGATTGAAGATGGTAAAGGGAAATTCTGAGCGTTTGGAGACTGGACAGAATCCTAGCTAATATGCATTTGGTATCGATAGTTCGACTGGTTTTTTGAATTTAGACATTGTGTAACTTCTTAATTATTTATTACAAGCATTTATGACTTGATTCTTAATAACAATCAAATACCATCTTAGATAGAGATTGATTAAAAAATGAAAAAATGATTTTAGTATTTTTCTCTTTTTTGGGATTTGTTTTTGATCATTTGCTTTATATATGTTTGATAAATTTAAAAATAGTTCTTAGTTTTCATTAAAGAAATATGATATTTAATGTTTGATGAAACCCAGTGAAAAGTTGAAAAATAACACATTTGTATATGAATTTTAATTCTTTTATAAACTCCCTCTTTATATTAATTTCATATGTAGAGTAAATATGACTCCAAGGAAGACAAAACGGATAAGAAAGACAAAGATAAAAGCAAAGAGAAACCACGTAAAAGGTCAGAATCACCTGTAGCCACAAAGGAGGAACTCATGGCTAAACGTATTGAGCTGATTGTTTATGTTGGAAATCTACCAACAAGTTGGAAAGAAGATGATATATGGAAGTTCTTTTAGGAGTTTGGGAAAATTTTGGATGTCAAACTTATAAGAAAAAATTCTCTCTTCACAGGTTCGGCCTTGGTGAAGTTTGCTTCACTCAGTGATGCTTAAAAAGGTATTTAAAAACTTAAAAATACAATCATTCCAGGAGCAAGTCGACCTGTAAACATCAAATGGCTAGACACGGAGGAACAAAGACTCGGACTAGGTCAACATGATGATCATAAATTATTTGTAGGATCATTACCAAGACAAGCAACGAGGGAGTCACTTTATGAAGTTTTTGCCCTTTTGGGAGAAATTTAAACTATCCGTTTATAAGAGACTCAATTTTGGGCTTTCGTAGATTATAAGAACAAAGAAAGCGCGCTTTTGGCTATAAAGTATCTAAACGGGCAGACGTATCTTCACGGAAGTCGTATTCCGATCGAAGTCAGATTTAAATAGAAAAAGTATAACTCTTATATGTCCAAAAAGCATGAAAAGGAAGACCTTGATCCTTTTGCCTATTCTATCGACAACATTTATCATTAGATTTACCATGAAGGTCAGCATTATTATTACAACTACAAAACTAAGCAGAGTCAGTTCGATCCACCACCACCTGGTGCAAAAGTGTTTAATACCAATGCTGCAGACGGCTACTACATTCAGCCTGAAATCAATTCTCTGAATGACATGCACTCTCAAAACAGAAAACTTGGCCCTCCTGGCTCAAATCTTTTCCTTTTCCATCTGCCAAACAATATGAAAGACTCCTAACTTTACAACCTTTTCAGAAGATTCGGAAATATTTATTCAACAAGAGTGATGACAGAGAAAAACGGAAAATCCAAAGGTATCGGTTTTGTGAGTTTTGATAATCCAAAATCAGCTCAAGAAGCCATCTAGGAAATGAATGGATTCTAAGTGAGAGGAAAAAGGCTAAAAGTATAATTAAACAAAAAAGATGAAAAAGCAATCACAAACAACGTGAACTCCCTGATTCAAGCAAGATACGACTTCTGATGATATAAGAATATACTAGATCTTTTTTATTTATCATTATCATTGTTTCGAAGCTTATAGAAAAATATTTTAGAAATATTGTTCTCTAAGCTCTATCAGAAAATTCGCTAAATTTATTTTAACTTAAAATTTAAACAATAAACACACATCGAAATAAATAAATTGTTCATAAGTTTAACAGCTCCTACCATAGAGAGTATGGCTTCTTTCGAACATCGAAATCAATCTCCTTCATTTATACATCAGCTGGAATCTAAGTTCTTTCTGTTTCATGAACAGGAGTATGGCATTCAGTTTCATGATCACTACTTTTTAACAGTTCTTAAAGTTTATCCGTTTTTTTATTCTTTTTAAGTATATTTTTGGTCTTGGTTGAGGTTTTGGTGGATCGTGTATTGTATTTATTTGATGGGGTGGCCATCTTCCTTTTAAATTAAATTATAGTGTTCTAAATTTGAAATTAGATTTCAATCTAAAGTATTCTATTTCTATGCTTTGGAAATAAAAATAAGAATATTTTATTTTCTATCCATAAGAACAAAAAAATATTCTAAAATTCTATGTATTATACAAAATGAACTATATAAGTTCGAAAGAGGGAGTTATTAAAAAATCGACTAAAGTTAAGAGATCTTCTAAAAATTGAAAAAAACTTTTAAAATTGATTTTGAGTATCTGATTAATACAAATGAAATATAAATCATATTAAGACCTCACGAATAAAAGCATAAATATCATAATAATAAAATAACAATGTCCAAAAAAGAAATATTATCTCTTTAGGAGTACTACAAGCATGTCTAAAGACAGGCCAAAAAGCAGGAAAAAGAGTCAGTTCCTTCAATTGATGACATTAAGAACTAATTCATCAAAAAACAAACAATATACAGATAAAAAATATATTTCATGACCACAATCCTCATCATTTTCGTTGGCTACCAACTCTATCGCATTTTTTAGCATTATTCTTAGCAATGATCAATCCGATATTTCTTTATAAATAAGACTTTAGACTTTTATCAAATAAAAAACATTATTTAATCGATGAAAAAGATTTTATGTTTTATTTTTTGTACTTTATTTAGATCGGGGCGTCGCATTAACTGAGTAATAATATTTAAAATGGCTGAAAAGTCGCCTGTAAACTTGATCACCTTGCAAAAAAATATACAATAATCACTCAAAAAACCATAAGCCAAAGAAGCATGCCTGTCTTTCTAATAGTAACTAATCATCGACTTAGCAAACTGCTTTTGTTGTATTCTTCTCAATTCGGAATCTACATTATGCCCCAACTAGATAAACTAGAGAGTAAAATTATAGATATTCAGTTTGGCATGGAGTTTTATTTATAAGGTATGGATTGTACAAAGATGCAAAACTTAAGTTTAAGATAACTTTTTAGCATTTTCCACGTAAAGCTCCACAAGTCATTTTTGTAAGCGAAGTCTATCATCCAATGGTCGATCCTGAAAGCGGATAACTCGATTTGGGAGAGTAGATGACTAAAAATTGGAATTATGGGACAGAGCATCTCATCTTTACAGTTGTAGAGCACATTCGTTTGATATTTTTAGATGTAAAAAAGTATGAAGTGACAGAATCACGAAACAAAAAAGCAGGCTAACTGTTCAAAAACAATGTCGATTAGTTTTTCATAAAAGTGAGGGAATGTGTTTAGACTTCTAAAAATCAAGTCTATAACAACTATCCCAACTCAAGTTTGAAAGTACCTAAAAGATTATTTAGTTTTTGCCTTTTAATGAAAAGCATAAAAAAATTAGAGACCAACTTACTCAACTATGTGAAGACCAAGGACTAACAATGGATTAAAGAAAAAAGAAATTAATGAAAGTTTTGAAGGAATGATTATGTGTATGTAAAAAAGATTAAATAAGTTATTTTATCATATTGTTGTCTCTACTTGATTATTACTTCCGTTTCTTTCCTATAGAATACTGTTTTCAGTAATAAGAGTGTTGGTCAACTCTTGTTTCCTGTTGCGATAAATGTAAATTGTTATGATGAGTACTATGAGCCCAGTTGCAGCAAAATAATCGAAAGGACCACTTCTATCTACGTATTCGTAGAGAAGTGCTCCAATCAAAGTTTGGAATAGTATTCCAACTACGCCGAAAAATGTTTGGATTCCTGTTATGAAACCACGTGATTCGCAGGTAGAGTACTCATTTACAAGGTAGAGAGAAGCAGTTAAAAGGCCTGACATACCAAGTCCAAGTACAATGACGGATACATAAGCCATGTAAGAGTTATAAGTATTGGCAAAATTGATAAGCAAGGCTCCTAAACTTGCCAATGATAGCATTGCTATCATTATTTTTGACCTACTATAATTTTTTCTTTCATAGTAAAATCCATAGATAATGCAAGTAAACATGATAACTAGATAGGCGAATCCACTTAACATAGACGCGTGGCTAAATGCTTGTTAATAAACCTAATTAGATCTTTAACTTGGATCATAAAAACTATAAGTCCAAAGGACAAGATAGAGAGAAAGTAAAATGGAATCTCCCCTGGCTAAAAAGGCAGCAGTATAGCTATTAGTAATTTCTGGGCATTTGATTGATTGTTTTGCAACAGAAACCAACTCTTTGAAACTTCTGCGTTTATTTCCTCCTCGAATATAGTAGTCATTACCAGATTTAAGGCAAATTCCTGTATATAGCAGTCCGAGAACAATGATAATTGAAGAGATAATTCCATATTGTAAAAAGATTTTTTTATCACTACTTACATTGTTCAAGAGGGTAAAGTTAATATAAGCTGAGGCTAATGCTCCCAGTGATGACATCAAAACTAGAAAAGCAGCTGAAGTTCCTCGACTTTTATGGCTGACATAGTCGGCTAAAAGAGGTATTACAGATATAGCGATAGCACCTCAGTAATTAAAAATGTACCAGTGGCATAGATGCATCTAAGAAGAACGTAAAACCAGTAACTCGGTGAATATGGCATTAAAAACATGGAAGCACTTACGCAGATAATACCGTAGAGATTAATTTTCTTTCTGCCGTAGCGATCGCAAAGATAGCCGAAGAAAAACTTGACAAAGATGTCAAAGAGAATGACTAATGCATTTTTGAAATTTTATATCTGTTCTCTGCGTTAGATGTTAAACTATTGTTGGAGGAGTAGAGGTTGTAAAGAATCTACACTTACGAATACAAAAGAAAGCATGAAATAGTGTAATAAGCATCCTATATAGTTTTTAGGCACAATATTCTCGTTGAGAGTTATCTTATTGAAGCAAGTTTGCATCAGATTTATTTATAATCTTTACAACAGTTATAAAATCAAAGCAATAAGAAAAGATTCTAGGCTCGTAAGAAGTAAGCTATGCAGTTGAGCTTTCATATTTTTACAGATTTTTTATGATCAAATGATTTTTGTAAACTGAATGTATTTGGGAGAAAACTCATAAGTAAATAATCAATAATGAATTTCATTTGAGTTTGTTGATGGCTATTTTTTGTGTATCTTGGATCATATTTGACACTTTTTTAGAAACCATACGGATTATCTATGTTTTTTCTTTTTAGAGAGAAGAATCAAGTTCCAACTTGGGTTCTTAATCATCAAATTCTTCAGAAATCTATATCTAAATTTTGAGTGGTTTTTTTCCTTTCTGCTACTCTATCTTTTTTATTTCTTTTTGGGATTACTATACTTTGGGTTTCTAATTATTCTGCTTCCTTTCTTATGTCCTTGATATCTTGTAAATATTCTGTTGGAGATAAGAATTGCTATAAGAATTACTACTAGAATTGCTATATGATGTGCTTTCAGGTAGTGTTTTTTTAAAATTTTGTGAGTTATTTACAACATTTTATGTGTATGACGTATTTTTCTTCTACTTTTGATCTGTATTGCTGTTTTTCGACCTCATATCTTGCACTTTGATAACTTAAATCTTAAGTTTTTCACTGCTCTTCTCTCGATTATACATTTTATTTATCGGGTATTTTTACTACATCTTTATTTACTTTTTTTCATCACTAAAACGTGGAGAAAGTCTTTATTTTTTTATTATATTAAGTTGTTCTTTGTTATTTTTGCCATTTTATTTTCTTCTGATATTTTCTCGCTAATTTTTGACTGCCTCTTTTTTATTGCTTTTGCTGTGTGAACTTTGAAAAGAGTTTGCTTTCAAGTTAGTCAAATCAATTTTTTGTACTTTGATGACTTCAAGTGTCGGACTCCTTGATCTTTCATGTTTTTACTGTTTCTCAGTTTTATTAGGTGCCATTTTATTACTTTTGGGAGACAAATCTGTGCTTTTAACATCAGATTCCTGGATATCCGACAAAAACTATGTTATAAGTTCATCAATCTCCTTTTTATGTGCCATAGGGGAAACGAACTCTTTGCTACGACTATTTTTTATGACAGTTTAATATTACTTAAGATAGTTTTGATACTCACTCTCTTCGTCGATAAAGGTTTGTTATGTTTTATTCGTCGTTTAGACGAAATGATATTTATGATTTCCTGTGGTATTTCTAAATTTTGGCTGGCCTTAGACAGATTTCTTTGCTGCATAATAACCTGTAAGATGGTTCGCCAGGGGGAATTCCTCATGATTCTGGAGTGTAGTCTTTTTTTTATGTTATAAGGCGTTGCCTAGTAGGTGATTGAGGTTGAAAAAAGATTGCATAAATTATTCAGCAGATTACTTATCTTTGAGAGGTTCTTTTTTATTTTTATGATATTGTAGGTTTTCTCGTTTAGGATGTGGTGAGCCCGTATTTACCAACCCAACTTGACCAAAACTAATGTTCCTCTTCTGCATATTATTATCAGTTAGTCAGAATCTATCTAATACTATTGTTAATTATAAAAACAAGTACAAAGTCAGTATCATTTCCATATTTTTGACATCTGACCGCAATGCGATTGCCACTGCCTGCAGAATTACTGGATCATCTACTAGTACTACTTCTCGAACTTTGACTTAAGATTGTTCCAATCCTCGATAAACCGGCTATCGAAAATTTATACTCTTTAGATTATTGTTAAGCCTATTCTTGCCTATTCTTACTCGAGGGAGTCCACCTTTTGCAGCAAAGATTTACGATATTAGATTTGTTCCTAAACCTGTGCAAAAATATGAACGAAGTAGTATATTTTAGAAAGCATTTTATCTTCAACCCAATTTTTATTAACTTGGTAGGCTGTTTTGCTTGAAGCCATCTTGCTGCTCAATTTCAATACGCTATCAATACTACTTTCAATAGGTTTCATGTCGATATTACATTAATAAATTTATGCTAATTTTTAAGCTTTGATTTGAATGTTGCTTGTAACTAACTTATTTTTTTATAACTCAACGATTATTTCATCGTAGTTGACTTTGAGGGCTTAGCATTTTCTCTTTAATTATGCAAGGAGGGCTGAATTTTGGACATTTTTTTGATTGTTTGAAACGTAGCTTTTAAAGTATGATAAACCTGACATTACGAGGTTTTTTATGCTTTTGTAGTTTTACTTCAGTCTGGAAGATTCGAATTTTTATTATTACTTTTCAAATAAGTTTTAGAGGTAGCTGATATGGCGAGTGAAGTGTTCATCTGACTCAGAAATGAATGTGAGGAAAATTTCACTATTTCCTAACTATTTATGATTGAACAAATAATTCAGGTACTTTTCGAGTTAAAGCAGTCTCTTTTCGATAAGGATGGCTTTTTCAAGTTAAGTGCCTACTGAAAGTTTGATTTTATTAAAAAATTCTAGACTGTTCTAGGGGAATGGATAAAGTATGTAACCTGGGTATTTTACTCTGATTAGTTTTTGTAGGAGAATAAAGTCAGCAAATTTTCTGTTGAAAGTGTAGGATTTATGGGGAGAGGAAAACTAGATCTGATAGACTTGGGTTTCGATTTTGAGGAAATATTACTTTTAATAGCCTAAGATCTTGAGCTTTGCTTCCTATTCTTGCTTATCTAATTTAGAGTTTTCTCGTACCCTTTACTGGTGTATAATTTACTACGCTTGTCTTTTGGCGATGCGAGGTGCTTTCAGTTTCTCTTCATTTTTTATATCCAAAAGATCCTCATTTTTAGCTACAAATGCATTTTCTCTTTGAAAAACCTTTTTAATTTATAAATTCTCAGCCTTTTAAATGTTTTTAAGTTGCGGCTTAATTTATACTTTTAATTATGTAGAGTTTTAACTGTTCGATATTTCCTAATTTTGAATTTACTACAACTGTTGCTTAGGCAAATGTCCTTCATTTGCATCATAGGACTCCTCTATTAAAGAAGGGTAAGCAAACTAATGTTGTTAATTTTGACTTGGTACTTCCTAAGATTATAATTTTGATGATAACCCTTTTTACATGTACTCTTCAACACTCATATCCACTTCTTCGTAAATTTGTGTAACTACTTCATCCTTGGGTTTGGTGTCTATTGCGCTATTTTGAAGTGGTTGTTTTTACGATACCTCTTCCCCCATTTTGATTTCCATACTAAAATACTACTTGTCCTCTGACTATAATTAGTCTTATTATGATTTGCGGGACATTTGATAGACACCTGAGCTTAAATCATTGTACATATCTTCATCAAAGTCTTCTTATTGCTATTTATTTTGATGGAGATTATGTTGGTCCATTTTTTATTGGACGTTTTCAGTTACTTAAAGAGTACTATCACTTTTTTTGCGGGAGTTAGAGGCAAGTGGGCTTTGCTATGTGTTTGGTAATTGCTATTTTTAGTATTGAGACTGAAGCGACATTTAATAATAATACTTTTATATCGAAATCACAACCTCTGGAAAAAGAATAACCTACTGCCAATTTTGATGTCCTCGAACACTTCATCGATATTTTGTAGTTTTTATCGAATTCATGTCGATAATTGATAACAATTAGTTGTAAGAGAAACGAATATTTGATTAATATATTTCGATTTAAAATG
>Ga0194117_10003378_pt1 | contig 16099 bp, 13 predicted proteins | sample TA2MahsurfametaG_FD_160579 | JGI IMG/M metagenome (GOLD analysis project Ga0194117, IMG submission 160579) | Freshwater microbial communities from Lake Tanganyika, Tanzania - TA2015009 Mahale N1 surface | ecosystem: Environmental > Aquatic > Freshwater > Lake | place: Tanzania: Lake Tanganyika...
GTGTCTTCGTCTTCGTCTTCGATACACGAAGACCAAGTACATCCTCTTGATATGGCCGCGGCTAAAATTTACTTTAATACATATAGAAAATCAAGAAAATCAAGAAAATCAAGAAAATCAAGAAAATCAAGAAAATCAAGAAAATCAAGAAAATCAAGAAAATCAAGAAAATCAAGAAAATCAAGAAAATTAAGAAAATCAAGAAAATCAAGAAAATTAAGAAAATCAAGAAAATTAAGAAAATTAAGAAAATCAAGAAAATAAAATAAGCCAAAAAAATAATATAGTGTTACAATATAGAATGTCTCATCTAAGTTCACCAATGTCAATTGCCATTATGATTTTTTACTCGTTTTTAACATTCTTTATTGGTCCATTTATAACAAGACCCTTTTTAAAAGAGCACCCTGACCATTGTATAGCTGGATTTTTAGTAGGTTTCACAATTAGCATACTTTTATGGATGAAAATAGGAAGACACTATTCAAAATAGTCTAGTAAAAATAAAAATAAAAATAAAAATAAAAATAAAAATAAAAATAAAAATAAAAATAATTAATAAAATAGTTATTTTTATTTAATAATGTTTAGCAATATTCAATGTTTAAACAAATTTTGTCATAACTTTTTGCAAAATATATATCATAGATGCAAACAACATGCTATTAAAAATATAACCATATAAATTAGGATTACCATCAACATTAAACATAAATGGTAATAAATTTTTATTGTATTTCTTAATAGCTGGTAGTTGAAATAAAAAATATACAAGTGCTATTATTATTGGAAGCTGTCCTTCGCCATATAGCATATCATAAAAATTAGAATTGCGCATTTTTCTGTTATTTTCTTCAATCAAATAGTCTGGTGTTTCGTTGTTTTTTATATAATCTTCTTGAACTGGTGGTGGTATATAATTGGGTTTTGTTTGTTCATCATTTGAAATTTGTATAGAATTGTTTGGAATATCTCGTGATGGCAGTGCTGTTGAACCATTTAAACTTGCTTTTTGTATTTGATTTACAAGCTCATTATAGTTTGGTTGTTTATTTAGCACATTATTTTCCATTGTTATTTGATTACTGTTTTGTTGCATTGGATTTTGTGTGCTATATGTTCCTGATGGTATAAATTGATTCATAGCAGGGCCTGGCATCTGATTATTTTGGTTTGAAACTATTTCATTTTTATTTAAAATAATATTTTGCGGTTGTTGTTGCATTAATAGTTGTTGTTGAACGCTATTAATTTGCATATTAGAATTTGGATTTGGATTTGGCAATTCATTTATATATGTTAATCCACTTGAAGACATTAATTAATATATATACCTAAATATTTATTGAATTAAAAACGCAATAAACATTTAAAATTAGTTATTTTGTTCTTTTAGTCAATTTCTTCCATATTAGATTCTTCTTTGTCTTCTTTGTCTTCTTTGTCTTCTTTGTCTTCTTTGTCTTCTTTGTCTTCTTTGTCTTCTTTGTCTTCTTTGTCTTCTTTGTCTTCTTTGTCTTCTTCATCTTCTTTGTCTTCTTTGTCTTCTTTTTCTTTGTCTTCTTTGTCTTCTTTGTCTTCTTCGTCTTCAATAGAAAGACCTAATTGAATAATACGATTAATTCTATTTACAAATGTTGTTGGTTCTTCTAGACTAAAGCCACTATTAATTAGTGCCGACTCAAATAATAGAGTAATTACGTCTTTTAGGCTATTTGTATTAACTTGATTTGTAACCTGTGTTTGTAAAGCTTTAATAATAGGGTGACTTGGGTTAAGTTCCAGTGTTTTTTTAGATACCATATAAGAATTCATATTTGGATCGCGTAATGCTTGTGCTTTCATGATTCGTTCCATATTGGCAGACCACCCCGTTTCGGCAGTTACTAATACACACGGACTAGTAACAACACGCTCACTTAGTACCACTTTATCAACTTTGTCTCCTAAAATAGATTTAATGCTATTTGTTAATGGCTTAAAATCCTCAATCTTCTTAGTCCATTCTGTTTTAGATTCATTGGTTTCATCAAATTTTAAACCTTCTTTTGTTACACAAACTAGTTGCTTTCCATCATATTCTCTTAATTGTTGAACACAATATTCATCAATTGGTTCAGTCATAAATAACACATCGTAATTAAGTTTTTTACATTTTTCAATAAAAGGTGAATTTTCAACAGCTTTTTGCGTTTCGCCTGTAATATAGTAAATAGCTTTTTGTGTTTCAGGCATAGCCTCCACATAGTCTTTAAATGAAATCATAGATGTTTTAGAGTTTGAACTATGAAACATTAATAATTCAGAAAGCTTTTCACGATTTGAAGTGTCTTCATGAATACCTAGTTTAATATTTTTGCCATATTGTTCATAAAACTTTACATAGTCTTCGCGTGTTTGTTTAATTTCGCTAAATAATTCTAAACACTTCTTTACAATGTTTTTCTTAATTACTTTTAGAATTTTGTTTTGCTGTAACATTTCACGCGAAATATTTAGGGGTAAGTCTTCGGAATCAACAACGCCTTTAACAAATCCTAACCACTCGGGAATTAAGTCTTCGCATTTATCACTAATAAATACACGACGCACATATAATTTAATAGAGCCTTGTTTCTTTGTTTTTGGTTCAAAAATATCATATGGAGCGCGCTTTTGTACGAACAATAGACACTTAAACTCTAGCTGTCCTTCTACTGAAAAATGTTTAACTGCTAAATAATCTTCCCAATCGTTTGTAAGTCCTTTATAAAAAGCAACATATTCTTCTTTACTAACTTCTTCTGGTTTTTTAGACCAGATTGGTTTTTGTTTATTTAATAGTTCTAGCTCTTTATGAACTTCTGTAATCGTTTTTGTAACTGTTTGTTTTTTGTCTTTGTTTTTATCTTTTTCTTCGTCTAAATCTTCAATAGTAGGTTCGTCTTCTTTGTCTTCTTTGTCTTCTTTGTCTTCTTTGTCTTCTTTGTCTTCTTTGTCTTCTTTGTCTTCTTCCTCTTCTTCTACTTCTACTTCTACTTCTTTAGATACTGTTTTTTCAACACTAAGACTAATAGGATAATTAATAAACTCAGAATGTGTTTTTACAAGTTCTTTAATTCGGTGTTCTTCTAAATATTCAAGCTGGTCTTCTTTTAAATAACACACAATTTTTGTGCCGCGTCCTAATTGTTCTTCACCATTATCTTTTTTCACTGTAAAAGAACCACCAGCATTAGATTCCCATACATATTGGTCATCATCATTATGCTTTGAAATAACTACAACACGGTCGCTAGTTAAATATGTTGAATAAAACCCGACTCCAAATTGCCCGATTAAATTTACATCTGTTCCTAGCTTCATTGCTTCCATAAAACCCTTTGTTCCTGATTGCGCAATTGTTCCTAAATTTGTTATCATATCTGCTTTTGTCATACCAATACCCGAATCCACAATAGTTAATGTTTTATTTGCTTTATCTGGAATAATATTAATATATAGTTCTGGATTAGAAGCTAATACCTCTTTGTTTGTTAATGATAAATGCCTCACTTTATCTAGAGCATCAGATGAATTAGAAATTAACTCGCGTAAAAAAATCTCCTTATTTGAATAAAATGTATTAATAATAAGGGACATAAGCTGATTAATTTCAGCTTGAAAAGCAAATGTTTCTACATCAGGTTGGTCGGGCATAGTATAATATTTTTATAACTCATTTTGCTTTTAAATTAATTTCATAAATATATTTAGTTAAACTATTTATTATACTAAATAAAAAAATTAATATATTATATACTATATAATATATAATATATAATATATAATATATAAATGATAAATAATGTTGTTAAAAATATATTACATACAAGTATGGGAAAAATTATATTATCAATATTATTGGGTCTAGGACTTTCTACACTATTTAGGCAAGTATGTAATTCTAAAGATTGTTATAAGTTTATTGGCCCAAAACATAATGAATTGCGTGATAAAATATTTGCAAGTGACACTACTAAAACAAAATGTTACAGCTTAGTAGAAGAAAATATTCCATGTGGTTCAAAAAGTAAAACACTTGACTATGCTACTGATTTTACTTAAAAGGCACATTTTCAATTTAAAGGCACATTTTCAATTTAAAGGCACATTTTCAATTTAAAGGCACATTTTCAATTTAAAGGCACATTTTCAATTTTGCTTTTGTCACTTGGACAGTTTATTTCTTGCACTTTGTAACCAAAGCAATTTTCAGCCTCATCTTTATATTCTATTTTGTCAATATTGTATCTATTTGGATATACTATTACTCTTCTATTATAGTCTATATAATAAATATATAATAATCCTAATAAAAATGTTATTAAAAATACAGTTATATTTATATATTTTGATATGCTATTAAAAAAGTTAAAGAATACCATTTAATATAATGTAATACTTTATATTTAATCATTTATTTCAACAATTAATTCTTCTAGACTATAATTATTTTGATACAATATATATTTGTCTTCTTCATTTTGTTCAACATAACATGACTTATATTTTAAATTCATTAAATCTTTTCCAATAACAGCTAGTTTACTCTTGTGTATTTCAATAGCGCTTATTAAATATACAACTTCTCCTGAAGATTTATATAATTCAAGCGCTTCGCTGTATTGTTTTTTATAGGTTTCAAATTCACTAGTTTTTTCAAGAATCATTGTTTTTAATTCTTCATTGTTTGTTATTGAATTATAATAATTCACTAAATTATTATAACTTTCTTGACTATTATTTAATTGTTGTTTTAATGATTCAAATAATTCAACTGCTTTTTCTTCTTCAATATAATTAAATAAAAAATCCAGCTTAGTAGATATAATTTGTTTTTTGTAATTTATTACTTCATTGGAAGATTTTAAAATACGACTATTAATTTCTGCAAATTGTTTTCGCTTTATTGACAAATCTAAATTACACGGATTAGTGCGATTTCCACATGTAGCGCGCAATAAAACTGGTGTTTCTGTGAAAATGGTGCCGCCATCTGCCTTACAATTTATACATTTTGGCTTATATTTAGCAAATGTTTGTTTTTTTTGGCTATTATCAATATTCTTATTACTAATTAATTCGGTAATTTTTTTTTGTTTAATATCCTCATATTTGTTTTTTAATTTATAATATTTACCTACTTCATCATAATATGGTTTTAGTGAATCCGCACTCATAATATTATATTATAAAGTTATAATATAAATTTTATTTTATTTACTATTTTTAATTTTATAATAGTAAATAAAATTAAATAAGCACTGTGTTTTAAGAAAAGTATACTGTTTTGTGTAATAAATTGGCTTCTGGGTGGTTACTATAATCGGGTAAATTTGTTATCATATTGTTTCTAATTTTTTGCTGATGGTCAATATTTTGTCGATTATAATACACTAATTTAGACATTATATATTCTTTGTCTTTAAGTGTTTTTTCATAATAAGATTTATAATTATGCGGCCCCTTATAGCGACTATATAATAATATAGCTAAAATCAAACAGAAAGCAGCAAACATTAATATATTATAAAATGTATTGTAATTAGCTTGCTTATATTTATTACAACCCTTTAAAACTTCTTTAAAAAATAACTTCACACCATTATCTACTAACTTTGGATTAGTTCCATTATTTACTAAATTTGTGTTATGTTTTATAGAATTATATTGTAAATTAGTATAATCAAGTATATTAAAGTTCATTATACTAATATATTAATCACTTTTTATAATTTATTGTTATACTTATAATTTAATTATGTTTTAATTTATTTTAAATTATATTATAATATAAGAATATGGCTAATATTGACACTCCTGTTCCTGGAAGCTCGTTAATTTTTTTTTTTTTTATAACATTAGGGTTTTTAATTTTTACTTTGTTTAGTATACAAAGCGCTAAGTCAATAGAAGACATTGAAAAAGCCAAAGATGGTACTATGTTGACTATTATATATGTATGTATACTAGTAATTGGATCGTATTTTATAAATAGTACAGTGTCTAAAGCGCTATGTAGTAGCCAAGCTGTTCGCTGGACCGATATTTTATTGGCTACACTATTACCTTGGATAATTATATTTTTTAGTTTATTTATAATTTTAAAAATTTTTCCTGGTTGGATAACGCCTTTTTCTAATACTGTTGGATATCTAGTAATAAGTATTTTGGGAGTTGAAACCACATTAACAAATATACTTAATAGTAACCCTGGTGTTAGTAATGATTTAGCAAAAGCAATTGCAAATATTACACACAATAAATCCAACTTTATTAATCAAATAGATATTAATAAAAAGACTTTTTTAAGTTTCATAAATGACTTAATAAATGCTCAAATAATAATATTAGGGAAACCATCAACAGCAGAAGGACAAACAGAAGGAGCAGAAGGAGCAGAAGGAACAAGAGCAGTAGAAGGAGCAGAAGGAACAAGAGCAGTAGAAGGAGCAACAAACAGATCAGAAACAGATAAAGCTATATTAACCAATCCTGATATTCAAAACTTATATAAACTCTTAGTTATTAAAAATGTTCTTGGACAAATTACATGGTATATATTAGCAGGTGTATTAGTTAGTTCAGTTAGTTATAATTATATAATAAATATGTCTTGTGACAAATCATTAGAAGAAATTACAAAAGATTTAAACAATGCTGAAGCAGAAAGTCTTGAATATGCGCAAAGGAGTATATAAAGAATGCTAAATGCTAAATGCTAAATGCTAAATGCTAAATGCTAAATGCTAAATGCTAAATGCTAAATGCTAAATAACAACTATTTAAAGCTATATTAATAAGGCTTTAAGCTACATATTTATTATAATTTACATAACACAATATACAAAAATATACAAGTATTGCTAAAATTATTACCATTAACCATAATGGTAATATTGTTTTATTTTTATAACCTATTCCAAACTCGCGTGGCTTTCCGTTTTTATCAAACATTAGTGTTGGTTTAGTTGCTAATAGTATTGCAAATAATACTAAAAATATTATTAATGATACTAACATTATATTATTCACAATAAATTGTCTTAACATACTTAATATTATATATTATTTATAATATATAATAATAACCCTTATATTTTTATAATTTTTTAACAAATTATGTTTTATGTTTTATGTTTTATGTTTTATGTTTTAGTCCTAAATATACAAAGACATTATTTATTTAGTATAAAATAATTGTCTTGTCTAAGCTTTAAATTTTTTTTATAAAGGCTTTAACCAGCTTCTACATTAACTAAATTAGTTGGAGTTCTTGAATTAGTAATAATTTGAGTTAATATTTCCTCATGACGTCTTTCAAATCTAAGTCTTTCTCTTATACACCTATCTCTCTCTGCTAAATAAGTTCGCGCCAATAATTCTTCGCGTTCTGCTATTTGTGTTAATCTTGCCCGATTAAAAAAATTAGCATGGTTTGCTCTTTCTCGTGCAGCTGATGCCTTTATTCTTTGATTTTGCCATTTAGTTCGTGCATTAGTTACTGCTCTTGACAATCTTGTCCATTGAATATGTAAGCTAGCTATATTTGCACGATGTGATTGCCTAGATGTGTGCCGATTACGAGATGTTCGATAAATAGTATGCCTAGTTCCAATATTATTTCGATTTGTAGTTTGATTTGTAGTTTGATTTGTAGTTTGATTTGTAGTTTGATTTAGTACTGGTATTGGAGCTCTACATAATGGACATCGAGCATTATAATTATTATCAATAACTGGTTTAATACATTTTGCGTGAAATTTATGTCCACAAGGCAAAGTGCTTATTAGTCTGGGAAACAACATTTTAGCTAAACATATAGAACAAACATCGGCATCTACTGCTTTAGCTAATGTGGTTTTAAATGATTTTTGTATTTTCTTCGCACTGTTTTTTTTATATATGCTGTCTAATAGTTGTCTTTGCTTAATAGTTTTTCTTATATTTGTTAGAAATTGACTAGCAATAAGCTTTCGTTTGTGTGTAAAAGAATTACTTTTGCTTTTACTTTTACTTTTGCTTTTGCTTTTACTTTTGCTTTTACTTTTGCTTTTTTTTCTCGTGCTTTTAAATAACGAAGAAATAAAGCTTGGCATTACTAAGATAATACTATATAATAATTTATTTTAATTTATAATATATTATATTATAAAGTAATACATTATGAGTTTTAATAACACAAGTATCACAAACATTACAACTATTAGTAATAAAAAAATTGCTAAAACTAATTTTTCGCAATTGTTTAAGCTTTTATATGTAAAAAAATTCTTTTTTATGTTAATTTTAATAAACTTATTAATTCAAGTAGCCATTACTTATTATGTTCATATAAATTTTAACCGCGTTGAACTTACTAAGGATGATAAAGTTCGCCGACTACTTATTATTGGAGCGCATATATTAAGTTTTGTTTTTATAATTATTTTAGATATTGTTCCTATGCCAAATTGGTTAAAGTTTATACTATTTTCTCTCTTTTCAGTAACAATGGGAATAATTTTAGAAGACATAAAACCGTATGTTGATGAAGACATTATTAGAACAGCTTTTATATGTTCTATTAGTATATTTGTTTTGCTGTTTGCGTTTGCTATAGCTCTTATAGGAAGTGCTATACAATTACCTTATAAAATTAGTCTTAGTCTATTTTTTGCCTTATTAGTTTTGTTAATTAGTAGTATAATTCAATATTTTATATATTTATCTTCTATACTTAAAAAGACGTTACTTGGTTTTACATTATTGTTATTTTCTGTATATGTTGTATATGCTACAAATATTATAGCACAACGCGATTATAGTGGGGATTTTATAACAGCATCTATGGATTATTATTTAGAACTATTTAATATTTGTGTTGCACTCTTATATAATATTAGCATGAAATTATTTTATAGTATTAAAAATGTTGTTAAAAAGGATGTTAGCAAATAGTCTTATACTATTTGATGAGTTATTATTTGGCGATCATTGTTCAATTCTGTAATATATTTATAAGCAATATATTTATCTTTTTCTATTATATTAAAGTCTAATGCCTTAGTATACATAGTTAGTGCTTCATCACTTGCTTGAATAGCTTTTTCTAAGTAGCGTCTCTTATGTTCTACAAGCTTGGGATTGTCTGAATTATTTGCTATGTCCTGATTAAGTTTAGTTACATAGGCAGATGCTTCATTCCACATATTTCTTGTTATTTCAACATTTTCTTCGCTAGCATTATAGTTAAATTTAAGAACTAACTCTTCTTTAAGTTTACTTGGGTCTAAACTTGTTAATTTAATAGGTTCTCGACACGAAGGACACCTTAAGTCATCGTCATGAGTATTATTTACATAATTATATAAACATCTACTATGCAAAATATGACCACATTTTAATGTTGTTATTGGTTCTTTTAAGTCAATTTTTGATAAACATATTGGACATATATCTGAGTTTTTTATAATAGTTATAGCTGAGTTTAATTTTGTTTGTAGTTTTTGTGTTAGAGCTCTTGATTTTTTAGAACGTTCTAATACTTTTGATTTATAACTATTAAGCTTACTAACAAATCGTGTAGCAATAAGCTTACGTTTTCGCGTAAAAGAATTGCTTTTACTTTTGCTTCTACTTTTGCTTCTACTTTTACTTCTTAATATTATTTGTACTTTTTTTGTTCTATTTTTAAATAGTGGCATATATTATATAGTAATATAATATAATGCATAGAATTATTGCATAGAAAGCGGTATATTGCCAAATGTTCTGTCATTTAGTAGTGTATTGACTCGAGTTCCGGTTCTATTAGGTTGAACGCGTCTACACGTAGGACATACATTATTTACTTTGAGCCATGCTTCTATGCACTTATTATGAAATTTATGGTTACAATTTAGTGTTTTTATATTTGAACTATTAAACATAGAACCCGTGCATATAGCACATATTCCATTAACTAAAGCCTTTCTAAATGTGCGTTGAAGTGTTTTTGCTGCGCGTTTTTTTCTAAATCTTGTATATGAATTTGACTTAGAACGTGACTTTGACTTAGAATGTGACTTAGAACGTGACTTTGACTTAGAACGTGACTTAGAATGTGACTTTTTAGATGACACACTTTGAGGCATTATATACAATCTAAATAATATATTATTTTGCTAATATATTATTTTGCTAATATATTATTTTGCTAATATATTATTTTGCTAATATATTATTTTGCTATTTTTGCTTTGCTACGTTTATTGTGTCTTTTGCGTAGTGTTCTTCTTTTTTTACCTTGTGCTTCTGCTAGTGCTTCTGCTGGTGCTTGTATTGGTGTTTGTCTTCTTACAAATCCATTTTGTCTATATGGGAGCAATGGAACCGTTATACGATCATGTAACGGGACATTCATTGCTCTTATAATTGAATCACATATTTCTATTAACTTGGCAGTTTCTGTTTCATTTACTGGTGGAAAATGATTGGTTAGTAAATTTCTTAATATGTTTATATCTTCATACAGATTTGGTAATCGTAAGACACCTGCTATAGTTCTATTAGGTATTGTTCTTAATATATCATCTTTTACAGCACTTAGCGTAATTGGATCTGGGTTTGTTCTTCTTAAAACAATTACAAATCTTATTAAATTATTATAAAAATTAGGAACACGTGTTTTAAACTCATTTTTATTTACCATAGTTTGTACCATAGTTCGTCCACTTTTCTGGATTCTGGATGATGCATAATTTTGTAATACCTTATTTGTTACATCTCGGTGTGACCCATTATACATACTGGCTATGAGTACTTTTCTTTCTAAAAATCTATTGCCTGCTTTGTTGTTTAGCTTTAATGTTTTGCGACCTTTTTTACGCATTTTATATATAAAAATATTATTTATAAATATACTATTTTTATATTGGAAAACTACTAAATGAAAATGTAATTGAAATAACAATAAAAAATTATGCGCTTCAATATTAATCTTCGTGGTTTCCATTCGCATAATCGTCGTCATCATTATCATAATTAAAATCATCATCATCGGGAATATTAGACATACTATATTCTTCGGCATCAATAGCCGCATCGTTGAGCATTTGTTCTTCTAAATCTAAGTCATATATTTCTTTGTTCATTGCTGTTACATTATTGTTGCGCTGTAATTTCCGCTCTTTTATTGCTTGTTTTTCTAATGCTTCGCGTTCTTGGTCGTAGTTTTCTTTTACATATTGTGTAAGCCCCTTTTGCATTCCTACATTCCATTTTTCTAATTTGTTATTTTTCAAAATATTTTCAATTTCGCGCTCTTCATCAGAGAGATTTTTCAAAAAATCAGTTATTAAGGTTTTCTCTTTTTCTTTTGCCATAACAATTTTCTCTTTTACTTTGGCATACCCGTTGTTTATTAAATTATAATGTGTGTTCATTATGTTTGAATAGCACATTATATAATTTATGATGGTCTTCATAAATTCGTCTTTGTTGTAAGTGCTAGAGTCAATATTTTGCAGTTGTAACATAAACTCTTGGTCTTCACTAATATTTAACAATTCGTTAAGTATATTATAAAAAATGTAATTATAAAAAAGGCTTACTAATTTGTCATCAAATATACTGTTTATTTGATTTAAAGCTGGCTTTTCTGGGTCAACCGATTTTAGCAATGACTTATTATACAAAAATACTTTCATCATTTGTGTCAATAGTTGTAATTTTTGTGCTACTAATTTGAATGCTAGTGCTAATTCGTGCTTATTAGTAAATGTATTTAATGATACATAATATTTTTGTATTATATTATAAATGTCAGAAATATGGATTGTTGATAAATTCCAATGTTTAGGAATTGCACCATAATTTACATTACTATTAATAATGATTGACGGGAAAATGTATAATATATTGTTAATATAATTTTGATAAAAAGTAATGTTTTCAACATCAATTGACAATGTTAGTGTTTGACTAAAGCTGGCAAACTCGCTTTTACTAATATTTGTTTGACTGCTTACTATTTGTAATATTTTTTGTTGTAATGCATTATTTGTGCGACCCAAGTAATTTTTTAAGTCACGTAATTCACGATTATCGTCAGCAATAATAGAAAATGTATCCAACATTAACTCCAATTTACTAACAAATATGTCGTCTAATTTGTAATAACTATTATTTGAATATGCATCTATTATTATTCGCAGTGCTTCTACATTATTAATAATGGTAAAGTTAATAGGAACATTTATAATATTGTTTTTGCTCACAATATGTATTAATTCTATAAATGACGCAAAATTATAGATTTTTCCATCATTTTTGAGAGATACTATAATTTCTTTTATTGATTTACTAGAATCAAAAGTTTGTGGTTTATCCATACATAGCCCTTTTAGTTCATCATCGATTGGAATTTGATTCGCAAAATTACAAAAATAGATAAACGCTTTATATACTAACTCTTCGCTAAACGCACTATATTGTGTTATGATTTTTTGCTGAGTGTTTAACGGCACATAAATTTGTGATGAATATGTTAAATTGTCTATACCTTTAAGTATAGAATTGTAAAAATTTGCCAAGTTATTATAATCTATTATAGCGGGATTAGCATTTATAAAATATTGAATGCTGTTTTTTTGCGAATTACAGCACGCATTTTCCAAAAACGGATTGTCATTAGAATTTTTTAATAATGGACTATTAGCTTTTACAACGTTTTGAATTAATTCTATAATATGATTGGCGCAACTTATGCTCTTTGACTCAACTAATTCTTTAATATTATTTTTAGAGCCACGAGAGAATGTTTCATATAATGTGTTCTTAAAATTTACGTCTAATGGTTCTAATGCGTCAGCGTCTATTTTAATGTCATTTAATGGGGGATTGAAAGTATGCCATATATTAATAGATAAGTATATAGGGATTGCATTACTATTATTGTCTTGGCTTAGCAAATATTCGCGCTTTTTGTTTAGATGCTCTATTAAGTCTTTGTTTTGAACTATATATTTTGATATTAGTTGTTCAATATTTTTTATGAGTGTGCTTTCAGACATTTTTAATATGCTATTCCAAGGAACAATTGAACTTTTTATTTTATTTGCTATACAAGCTATATAGGTAATTGATGTTTTGTCTTGTTCCCCGTCTAGTGGATATCCACTAAATGACTTAATACAACCGGGAAATGTTTTCTTAGATGTTAAAACTGGAATAGCTATTTGAATAGCATATACAATAAATGCCAAAGTTAGTAATAATAACGAAGAATTATACATATCTTCATAAGGCGGATTATTTTTTGCTTTGCCTTCTTTCTTAGCTACTTTAAGCAACATTTCCTCGTATTTTTGCTTTGATGGTATGTTTGAATTTAATAGAGCCAATACATTATTTATTATAAGTTCATGATTGTGTGATATATTTATTCCCATCATAAGACTCATCGACTTTATAATATTTATAATTACTTGGACATTAGGGTTTAATGATTTTGTAACAGGCTCTAAGTTTATTGCATAATCATTTTCTAATTGTTCGCGAGTAAAAACTTTAAAGCCTTTTTCATCATAGCCCTCATCGTTGTCAAATTCAATAGCTTTAATAATATAACCACTATGTTTGTCTACCCAAAAATTATTATCATCACTAATAGTGCCTTGAGTTGCGCATAATGTATCCAATTCTAATAAATAATTTTGCTTGGTTAAAAACGCATTTGAAAGACGCAACAAAAATTGGGGCATCAATTTTACACTTGTTTTTATACAATAGAGCCAATACACATTTTCGTCATTTATTGCATTTCGTGTATAATTTAGACAAAACCGCTTTATTAGTTCGTATTTTAATGACAAATCTTTGATTTTTAATACGCTATTTTTTAATTGTTCATATGGAGATGTAAGAATTTTTGATTCATAAGGTTCTTCTAAACCTAGCAAATAATTATTAGTATATTCGTTTTTAACTTTATTTAGACCTGTTATTTTTTCTATTCTTTTTTTAGCATTTTCATAATTACTAGTGATTTTGGTCTTAATTTCTTCTATACTAAAATTGTATTTGCTTTCAAATGTTTTTAATATGTCCTCAACTTCCGTATTAAGATTTGTCTTTTTGGTTCCACTTATTGAGTTGCATTTGTCATCTTTACTTATACACTCTTTATTTACATCGCAAAATATTTGATTGTTTTCAATATAAAACTTATCTTCAAAAGTTGGGTCTAATATCCACACATTATTTTCTCGTTTATAAATATAGTTTTTAGAACTTGATTTGTCTTTTAATAGCGCGTAGTCGCCATCTATTATTTCGCGCTTTTCGTCAATTATTGATTTAGCCTCTCTTAAAGCTTGGACCCGTGTTAATTTCATAATAGACATTAAGTTTGTTGTTAAAAATTCTAAAAACGCATTACTATCCATTGTTTTTTCCTCGCGCTCAAACTGTTTTAGCATGCTATACATTGTTTTATCGTATATTGAATCAAAAAATATTAGTTTATTATTATCGTTTTCGAGAGATTGGAGTGTCTTATATGCCTTACTTAATATATATTTTTCGCAAGTTGCCTGCACTTCGTCCAGCTCTTTAAACAAAATGTCTTTTGAAGATAAGGGTTTGGGATTGTTGGGATCATTTGGTTCTTTAGGAGCTTCGGGATTTTCAGGATTAGCCAACTCCTTCTCTCGTGCTTTAATAAAATTATCAAGTAAATTTCCAACAACTAAATCCATTATATTTTTATTTAGTGCTTGTAAGAAAAATTCGGCGCTGTCTACACTATACAAAAAGCTGACTAATTCTTCGTAATTAGCAAATAGTTCTTCGCTTACATTATAAAAAGAAAACAGCTCGTCTTTTAGCTCTTTTGATAATAACTCAAATGAGAAAATTATGTTTTCATTTTTGCCTTTAATGGCTAAACTATTTGATGCTTTTATGTTATTCAAAATCTTGGCAAAATTTGCCTCATTTGAAGTATAAATTTTTATGTATTCTTCAATGTTGCTTGTTATGAGAGATTTTATAAATTTATAATCATTATAATGTAAATTATAACAATCAATGTTTAGAGCTTGTAAATCGTATAAAAAACTTGCTAAACTATATTTGCGATGGTTGAGAGATAATGGGCTATAATGTGAAACATATTCGTTAATTAATGCCTTATTAGTTGGAATAAATGATTCAAGTAAATAGTTCATCTTTTCCAAATATGGAAGCTCGATTGACTTATCAATTGTAAAATAATTTATGTTTTTTAAGAAAGTAGAATTATGTATATTGGTATGACTATTTACATACTTATTTAATTCATCATTTTCTAAGACATACTTATTATAAACACTAGCATTATTTAAGAAAGTGCTTGAATTTATAAAATTAATGTTTAAATTAGCTTTATCGCCTATAGTCGTATAATTAGCATTGAACTTTGAAAACTCAAATAATGGCAATGGTAAGGTTATAAATCCAATTATATTTACAAAGTCATTTGCTGTTAGCTTTGTTGGTCTTGTGAATTTTTTATTATTAACATAATGTGACTCTAACATAGTTAGTCCTTCATTATATACATCAATCATAAATCGGCTTTTTGACAATGTTCCTTTAACTATGGCGTAATTATAAAAGTCATCGACAATATCATTTATCATCATAATTTGGGCATTTACATTTATATTTTCTGGGCTATTGTTTGTGTAATTATCAAATAATTGAGTAAGAGCTTTTATGTGTTCTTTATAATTGTTTATTTTCTCTTTTGAGCTATTATTCATCCATTTTAGTGAGGTTGATGTTAATGCTTCAATAAATTCACCCATAGGTTGATAATTAAAGTCGGTTTCGTCTGCGTTGCTATCATCATTTTCACTTATTATTAAATTTCGCGCATTATCTAACACAGGAAACAAAAAATACATTTTTTTGTTTAAATTAAATAGCTGTTCTTTTAAATATTTATAATGTTCGCCGCGTTCACTTGGAATTAGTGGATAATTGTTTGCGTCAAAAGTTGAATAAGTCGCTCGTAATTGGACATAATAATTAATTTCACTATGAATTTGTCTTATTACTTTTTCTGTGCGTT
>Ga0194117_10003386_pt1 | contig 16071 bp, 16 predicted proteins | sample TA2MahsurfametaG_FD_160579 | JGI IMG/M metagenome (GOLD analysis project Ga0194117, IMG submission 160579) | Freshwater microbial communities from Lake Tanganyika, Tanzania - TA2015009 Mahale N1 surface | ecosystem: Environmental > Aquatic > Freshwater > Lake | place: Tanzania: Lake Tanganyika...
ATCAAGCCTGCCGAATCTGCAACAAGACCGGACACACGTCGTCATACTGCTCTCAATACCGTTCCCGCCGTGAAGAACGCTACATCGAGCGTGAGCAGCCCCGCCGTGAAGAACGCTACATCGAGCGTGAGCCCCGCCGTGAAGAACGCTACATCGAGCGTGAGCAGCCCCGCCGTGAAGAACGCTACATCATCGATCGCAGCAATTCATACGATCGTCTGCGCGAAGACACGGAGCGCCGTGAGCGTGAGACGCGTGACCGCGATGAAGCGTACTACCGTGAACAAGAACGCCGTTCCAAACCGTGGCTTCAAGCCGCGTTGAAACCAGCTGAACAACAACCTCAACGTCGCCAGCCTTACGCTCACCCTCACGGACCTCGCGTGCGCCTGAATCTCGATACACATGCTCTTTGCGCATCCAAGCATGCCGTCGTCGACAACGAACCAGTTGCTCCAGTGATCGACGTTCGCAAAATGCAACTTAACCATGCGGAGAAATGGGGTGATGAAGACGCCGAACAACCCTTCGTCTGCGACCCGGAGAAAATGACTCGCGAGTTCCTGCAAGAGTGTATCATGGCAAATCTCACTACCAGCGCAGAACATGACTTCATCGCTGAGTGCGACAACCAGAGCTCAATGCCCTTCTTCTGCGGCGAGTAAACACTCACAGGCAAACCAGCAACATCAGGTAAGGTAAATATGTATGTGTCTATGTGTACTAACACTTTTTTATCTTGAATAAAATTGAAATGTTTTCATGCGGATATTGTATCTCAGCGTTGATGGATCATCATTATTATTTGAATTCAACTATACTTGTGTTTTTAGAAAGAGAAAAAATGGCAAGACAAATCGAACAAGAAGAAGCCGAACTAGCGCGTCAGTTGGTGATCCAAGAACACATCTACAGTTACCCTGATGGCAGTGTTTACATGGGACATATGCGCGAAAATGACGCTGAAAGTATCAAGAATGGTGGGTTGAGCCATTTGCGCCATGGTCGCGGAACTCTTCGCACTCCTGCGTTTGTGTATGGCATTCCACTCAATAATTATACGAGTGATGAAGCAGCTGAAAATGCACGATACGCGAGGTGGCATGAATACGCTGGAACATGGGACAATGACAAGTTACACGGATACGGAGTGAATGTGCAAAAATCAGGCGATGGAGGTGAGATTGTTATCTTCGAAGGCACCTGGGAAAACGGAAAGCCAGTGAAGTCAGTTCATTCCAAAGAAACCTCCGACAACAATAATGCCAAGAACGAATTGGATGAATCCGTATTTGGATGGTAAGAATACAGAATGACTGGGAAAAAATTGAAATGTTTTTTTTGAATATGCTGAAATTACAGTGACCGAAACAGACAATAATGACGACGACGCCAATAACAGTTCCCCAACCCAAATACCGCCGCTTGGATTTTGCTCAACTCCCTCCATATCGTTTGGAAAAGCTATCTCAACAAGAAATGAATGAAAAACGCTTGGATCTATTCTCACCAATACGTTTCAAGAATGTCTGGGATGACGAAAAAGAAGCAAAACGTGCCGAAGATGAACAAAAAGCCGACCTTGCGCGACCCGTCACGCGCAGAACCCAGACCAAATCAACGAAAATGCGGCGCCCATTCTGTAAGTTTTGCATGCATCGCGGCCTTCCTCTCAAAGACTGCAAGACGCACTACACAAAAAGCGGACCGGAATTTGGCGCGACCATCACCTGCCCTGTCTTGCTCCAGCAACAATGCGCCCGATGCGGTGAAAACGGACACACCCCGAAGTACTGCAAAAGCGAGCATTGGTTGAAGACCAACCCGTGTGAAATTTCATCTTACAGAAGCCCACTCAGTATCAACTGGTTTTCTCCTTCGTTCATCAGCGATTACTATATACCACGATGGCAGAAACCGATTCCACCCGCTTTTCAGAAAATACACAAAGAATACGAAGAACGATACGTGAAGACATCGCGCATCTGGATTGAAATGGCAGGTGACCACAATCATTACACCAACGACTTCCGAATGGTGATGCTTATCGAGAATGAAGACGACTGGTTTGAGAAAAAACAGAGAACCGAATACGAACAGATGGTTCAGGATCATTGGGAGATGATGCGAAAGGTCATATGGGACGATACACCAATCCGCGACGCATCATTCTACATCATTCGTTCAAGGCCGCCAACTTACGAAGAGGCGTTTGGAGCGGTGAAATTCTTAGAGTCGGTGGAAGAAGCGACGACGAACAAGGGAAACTGGGCGGAGGAAGAGACCGAGTTTGACAAAGCTGCGTTCGAATGTGAAAGATCGATGCGGAAAATTATAGGCAAATATATCGAGCATCAATCATTGTAAAGGAAGTAAGTAGTGTTGTGTGTGTGTGTGTGTTCTAACACTTTTTATTTTATTATTGAGATAACTAATAAAAAAGTGTTAGAACACACACACACACACACACACACACACCACCTCTCTACTTACTGAACATACTGATTGGCCCAGATATTTCTGCGATGAACAAACCACCTGGTCGTGGTCTCACGAACATTACCGCATTCGTCCAGTTGAAATACGGGTGCCGGGCTTCGATGAAACTCCGCAAACATTTCGGGGTTCGTCCATTCATTTTTGTCCTGCCAGACAGTATAGCATCGAATGCCACCGGGGTAAAGTCTATCTGGGTTTGGACCGTATCCCGCGAACCGGTTAAAGTGTCCCGCCTCGTCGTCCCGAATCATCGCCTTCATTTTTTCGATTTTTCTCCTACTTACCGTGCGGTGCTTGGCCCAGTCTTGGTGACGCTCGCTTTGTTCGTGTTTTTTCCAGTTCTTCACTTTGCCACTGTAGCCGCACACGCACTCCCAGTTCGTGTTGCCATCGTCTTCCATACTCCAGATTCCGACCGCGTGACGTGTAATGAATGGGCAAACCGACGGTTCGGGGGTACAGTACTTGAGTATACGTTGGGAAATTTGATGTTCTGTCGCTTCACGCAGCATACGAAACCGATCCACGTAAGGGGTCTCCATCCATTGTTGCGGAGTAATTCGGTTGATGAAAGGATCGGGATGGTTGTTTCTCACACGCTGCCACGCACGCGTTTCTGTTACATTTCCATTCATGACTTCTGGAACTTGATTCGCAAACAACCCAGCGGCGGCGGATGCATCGTAGGATGGAGGTGGGCCAGCTGGTATCGGGCGTATTGGCGCGTGCTGCTGCTGTGGCTGGGCGGGAACTTCGCGATGGAGTGCGGCCAGAGCGTTCATTGCTTCGAGATATTCACCTTCAGTCATTTTGTCTTGATTGTCGTCAATCACACGCATAAGCGTTGCCAGTTTTGGGTTTACAGCCATTGTTTTTTTGTTCGTTCGTTCGTTGCTTGAATCGCTGTATTTGATGTATTGTAAAAAAAACATTTCAATTTTTTACAATCCGATTGAACACAAATCGAAACTCAATGAATGAACTGAATACCCACTTTATTCGCCCTTTGTGAACCGAATGACGGTTTAAACGTGAACAATGTTTTAGTATCATGATCCTCAACTCCCCTTGATCCGGTCGGTATAACAGAACTGGAAGTTAGTTCAATTGCAGGACCACCTCGACCCACTAATGCAATGGGGACGCCCATTGAAACTCCCGCGAAAACTGGGCGGTTAGGAGAAATTAATTGTCCGGTCATGAGTTGGGGGATCTGTGTATATTTATTGGTCCGCATAAAATGGCGAACATCGCGGAGAAGAGCGCTCCATGAATACGTGCGAATCGTGCCTTGATTTGCGCGAAGAATGGAGAATACCGCGTAAGTTAATGCACCGGCAAACGCATTATTAATGTATGCATCTGCGGAGGTTTGTTCATCGCGACATCCACTAATCATATAGACGTCGCCGGCGGTTTCGGTATATTTCCCTTGAAGATATGCACGTTGTAATGTTCGCCAGACGGGGGTGCGCGCAGATGGTGGAGACAGAAGCACACTAAAGTCTTCATACCTGTATCGAATATCACAGCCAGTTCCGTTATGGCAACAGTCAAGGATGACGTACAAACGGGCGCCACGAGGAACCTTATTCACGAGGAGCGCGCGGATATCGTCATCGGTGATCATTCCACCTCCAGCCGATGCGGGTATGTTGTAATCAAGGGGGCAAAGGCACGAGTCGAGTCCACTAGCTTCATCGCCATTCGTATCACGAACTAATGACCCATGACCGGAGTAATGGAATACGGCTTCATCTCCAGCGACCATTCCAGTAACAAGAGCTGAAATTCCATCGATAATATTTTTACGTGTAGGTGGAAGTCGTGAAGCAGTACCGACCGCGCCACGATTGCCATCTGTAAGTATTGCAATTGAGTTAGGAGAGTAACCTAAAGTCAAACGCAGATATTGAGACACGTTTACAACGTCATTGTAGCATCCGCTGAGTGTGGCATCCGGAATCGTGTTATAGTTGATACCAACAAGAAGAGCGGAGCGTCGAGGGGGGCGAGGGGCGGTGGTGGTGGCGGTGGATGACATTTTATGATATTCTTATATATTATATAATAGATGAAATGTGTAGAACTCGTAAACCTATGTTGTCAATGATTTTATTTTTTGATTTATTTTACAAACCCAATAAGAAATAGTCAATATATCTCGATTTGGTTTTTTGTAACTATAATTTACTGTATTACTCTTGATCATATGTATCATTTCTTCAGCATTTGAATACACCATATTATCTTCAAAAATATCTTTATAACCACCATTAATATTTGATACCGGAATTGCATTTAATCCAATACATTCATAATGTCGATAACAGTCATCTCTATCACCTGCCGTTGAAATTACAAATTCAGAGTTCAATATACTTGTTAAAAACTCGGTATAGTTAACATTATTTCCATTCCCACTATTTTTCCCAAATATATCAAACCTTTTTCTTATATGGTTATTCGGCAAATGGCTATGTGTAGTTGCGTATTGGTTTACTATTTTTATCTTTTTATCAGTCTCAATATTATTTAATTTTATAAAGTTTACATAATTATTTATATTTATATGACATATTCCATACGGAAATGCCATATATTTTTCATTATTTTCATATATTGGGTTTTGAGATATCCATAAAACAATATTACTATGATTCAATATGTTATCTGTTGTTTGGCTTCTTTGAATTTGTGGAAGATGGAATTGAGATGTTATTATTATGACTTTTATGTTGTTTTTAATTATAATTGGTAATATTTCATGACAAAAAAAATGAAATAAGTCTACCTGTATTTGAATTATTTCAAAATTTTTAATGTCATTATAATTTTTATTTTTTATCAAATCATTTGATTTTAATTCTAAATTCATGTCTACATATTTATTATTTGGACGGTTATGTATCTCAGTTGAAATGAAATGGTTGCATATAAAATATGGAGCCAATGGTGTTATTAAATATTCAACTGGATTTATATTTTCTAAAATAAGATTATTCATTATGAAATATACTAATTATAAACCTGGTGAGTTGGACGAATACGTACAAATGTCTAATAAAGATAATTATACGTATTAACATATAAAAAATAATAATGAAACTCGCGTTTATCTCCGGTGTCACTGGACAAGATGGATCCTACCTTAGTGAATTATTATTAGGAAAAGGATACAAAGTATTCAGTATTGTTCGTAGAACATCGTTACTGTACTCGCATAGCAGGATCAACCATATTCGCGATAAGCTTGAACTCCGCTATGGTGATATGACCGACGCAACAGGGTTGACAAACTTCATTCATAGTATTATACATTCCCACCCTGACTTTGAAGTATTCGAGATCTACAATTTGGCTGCACAATCACACGTAGCGATCTCGTTTGAAATCCCAGAATACACTGCAGATGTCGACGCGATTGGTGTATTACGATTACTAGAAATTATTCGATCCATGCCGGACCCTATCAAAAAGAGAATACGGTTTTATCAAGCGGGAACGAGCGAAATGTTTGGTGCAGTGAAAGAAACGCCTCAGACGGAGAATACCCCGTTTAATCCAGTATCTCCTTATGCCGTGGCAAAAGTATACGGGCATTACATTACCAAAGTGTATCGTGAAGGATACGAATTGTATGCAGTAAACGGGATTTTATTCAATCATGAAAGCAAGCGTCGTGTAGAGAATTTCGTGACCATGAAAATTGTAAACGGGATCAAGAATATTCTCAAAGGAACGCAAAATTGTATTGAACTGGGTAATATCGATAGTAAGCGTGACTGGGGTCATGCGAAAGATTACGTGCGCGGAATGTGGCTCATGCTTCAGCAACCGCACCCCGAAGATTTCGTTCTTGCTTCTGGAAAGACACAGACCATTCGAACCTTCATTGAGAAAGCGTTTGCATTCAAAGGTATCACGATAGAATGGAGTGGAACAGGGCTTCATGAGGTCGGGAAAGATGCACAGACCGGCGAAACCCGAGTAAAAATAAATCCGAAATATTTCCGTCCATGCGAGGTTGATTTCTTATTAGGTGATGCGACAAAAGCGCGCGAGAAGTTAGGTTGGACATTTGAATATGATACATTGGAGAAACTGATCGAAGAGATGTTCAGTTACTAATGGACCTATTGGTTTGTTCGATTCCATTCCATTCGATTCCATTTCATTCCATTCTATTCTGCGTCCGTAACAAACAAACGGTTCATTGCGCATACTTCCGGTTTGTCTGCGCTTCGTAATGCTGTATAGATATGATGAATAATCGCGTCATGGCGTACACGAATCGTATAATCCTGCTGAATCGCACCGCGTCCAATACGCCCCATGGATTGAATCGCTTTTTCTTGTGTCATAGCCTCCAGATCTTTTCCGATGTATCCATGACAGAACTGATAATTCGTGCCATAAATATAGTCTGTAGCTGTAATAATCAAGTACAGCTTCTGATGCTTTGCTAATGTTTTCATGATATCTGTATATTTCTGATCGGTGGCATTCGTGATTGCACCTATTCCCATGAGAAGCAGTAACTTCCAATGTGTCGCCACATTCAAAAGCATAATCTCTTCCACTACATCGTCTTCCACAAATGACGTGAACTCGTTTGAGATTGCTGTGCGCGTTGTCCATCGTTTCAGATGTTCGAGGCGATTGGGTACAAAGAGTTCATGTAGTGCAGTGTATTTCACAGATTTCTTCAATTCTTCGACTTTGGTATGTAAGCGATCTGTTTCGGGATTCACTCGAGTATCTGATGTGAATTTCCTGGTTTTCTTTTCATCGTCACCACCACCCTCTTTGCTTTCGCCTTCAAGATCTTTGATTAGTTTTTCTGTTTTCTTGATTTCTTCAAGAACGTTCGTATTGTAGTCGATGGTAGACATAATGTCCTGCATAACAACTTCCGGTATTTTTGCGATTTGAAGCATGAATGCAGCAACTTTGTCTACATTTTCAGTCAAGTAAATTGTCGGTCCATCTGTGAGTGTATGTGCGTCACTTGTTGATAAGTTCACGACGGATGTAAATTTTGGTTTGCGAACTCCAATAAGTGTGTCATATACCCGTGCCCAATATTTCGGCCTAATATTTTCAAGAAGGAGAAGGTAGTATTCCTTGATACTTGTCATTGTAATATCACTGATATCGGCAAACATGTTGTCTGGAAGGTATCGCTGAGATGTGATGATCAGTCCACGGTTGTCATCAGTGTCTGGATCTGTATCGATCGGTTTTGCTTCGTCGTTCTCGTCGTCGTCGCTTTCATCGTCGTCTTTCGAAAGCGGCTTTGTAACAAGCGCCATGAACCGCAAAATCTCCCGTAAATCGAAATACCGCATGAGCGTCTTGTACATTTTGCAATGTTCAACACATTCCAACACGCGATCATAATCCTCTCCAAACATGTAATGTGGTAGTTCGATGAACCCATTCTGGTTGACAATTGGAATCGATTTCTTGAAATCATGACTAATCACACTGTATACTTCTGGTTCCTTTTCTTGAAACTTGATTTTGAAGTCCTGAATCACTTCAACGATTTCATCTTCGCGGGGAAGTGTCGCCGAGGATAATACAACATTCGGGATCAAATTCCCACTCCAGTTTCTGTGAATAATCGGATGCAGTATGTGGTTGGTGTAATCCAATGATATTGTCGGTTCATCCCAGTACATAAGAAGTTGGTCGATCGGATGAAATGCCATCATATATCGCATTGCAAGTAAATATGACCGAATATCACAAATCATAATTTCAACATTGTCCCCGATACTGTTGTCTACTTTGCGAATACGACCGCTACGTTTGTCACGGATCGCCTCTTTTGCCGCGAAATAATGAAGACGAATATCGTCAATGTTACTGCAACCAAACGCGAATGCAATCCGTTTCTTCATGGAAATCGCGGCTTTTGCCAGTGCCAGACCCACATGACGTGCAGCACATACAAAGATGATCTTGTATTTTTCCGATAACCCAAGCGGGGAAAGCGTCTTTCCTGTTCCGGTTGGCGCGATATACAGCACCATTTTCGCACCAGGTCGTTTTGCAATCGTGAACAGTTGTTTTTGATGTTCGTATAATTGAAAATCTGCGTATTTGAAGACCGCGTCATTTTGTTCAATGAATCGGTATGCGTTGCGAAGAAACCCGATAATTTGAACATTGTCATTGAATATTCGTATGATTGAGTTCGCAAAATCGAGAACATGCGTATTGATCCCGACCACCGATTTCTGAAGCATGAGTTTCAATGTATAGAAATGTTTCATCCATTCATTGACGCCCATGCTGACACCTTCTGCTGTGATGCCGCCGGATTTCTTCATATCCACCATTGCATCAATCGTATCCATAATGTGATGGTCGTATGTGTCTCCTGAACCGCCAAATGTCGTATTCATATTCTGGATTCGCATTAGGTCGACCTTTTTCATTGTTTTCTTGGACTTTGACTTGATCTCAAACTCTTTCGATGTGAGTCCAAGTATACCGATTACGCGTTCGACACGTTTGCGAAAATATTCCTCGAAGAGATAATCCTCCATTTCTGGCGTTGTCGTTATTTTCAATCGAGCGATCAATGATTGATGTGGATTGAATACCCGATTCACGTCATGAAATCCGTCAATAATGAGTTGCAGAATCCGCATTTCATCTTCTGGTTCCATGATTTCGACATTGTTCCACTCTTCGCCGGTAAGTTTTACTTGAATAAGGGTTTCGCCTCCGGGGGTTTGTTGTTGTATTTGAGTTGCCATGTTATGAGAACAGACGTTACATTAAAAATATTGGATTCGATTTAAATCAATTTTAGAGATATAAGTATTACAACCAATATTACGTAGTAGAATTGAATTAAATATAACGGTCTAATGTATATCACACGTATAGGATAATCATGCCGGTTATTGTGAGTTTTGATGGGAATATCGGTTCTGGAAAGTCGTTGACGTGCTATGAGTACGAACAGTATCTGAAAAAATGCATGTCGGCAGAAAACAATGATGCGATATTCCCGACAATCACTTCCATTGAAGAAGTGTGTTTTTTGGATGAGCCTGTTGCTTTATGGGAGCAAGTATGCGATAAAGACGGAGTAAATATACTTACCAACTTGTACAAGGATATTCGTGCGCATGCGTTCAAATTCCAGATGATGGCGTACATTTCGCGTCTTTCATTATTACGTAAAGCAGTGAACAATCCAAAGATCAAACTCATTATAACCGAGCGAAGCGTAGAAACAGATCGAAATGTCTTTGCAAAAATGTTGTATGATGTCGGCGACATTTCGCATGACGAGTTTCAGATTTATACCCTTTGGTTTGACGAATTCTTGACAGATGTACCGTTGTCCGGTATTGTGTATATCAACGCCTCACCCGAAGTATGCCTGACACGCATAAGCAAACGTGCGCGTTCTGGTGAGACGATTCAGCCCGATTATATTCAGCGTTGTCATCAATATCACGAAGACTGGATTCATACGAAAAAATGCGCATTACTGGAACTGCCTGCGAATGAAGACATCAGTGAATCTCCGCGTGTTCTTTCCGAGAGAATGGAACGGATCACTCACTTTATTCGCGGGCTTTTGACCACCACAGATCTTGACAAGTCGGCAATGTAATTGAAATGTTACATTGCCGCATTTTTTATTCATCATATGATCTTATAATCATATGATCTTATGATCTTATACATATGCCAATAATACGTCATCTTGAATATCTCCGTGTAATGTATCGAATTTATAATCTTTATTTATGGATACTATCCTATTTTTTATTTGTTGTAAGAAGTCAATGTCTCCATAACTTTTTTCGTTCCACGGGAACGACTTTTTAATGATTCTCAAATCATCGATTAATATTACATTATCCTTTCTTTCGATACTTTCAATCGCTTCTAGCTCTTCAAATAGAGGACATTTCTTTTTATAATTATGAATATTCTCATTATCGACATGTGCATCAAGAAAAAACATTGTTTTATGTTCGAAAATATTGTTCATTAGATATTTTTTCATATTTACACTGTCATCCAAATACAAATGATATTTCCCTTTCGCAATATCATCTTTGAACAATTGCCGTCCGAGGTCAACCCAATCTTTTCTAATTTCAATACAAAATATTTTATCAAAATTACACGACAACGCTAATTTGCTGGATACATTCGTTCTTGGGTCGTATAATCCTGTTTCAAAATAATTTACACAATTGTGTTTTACTCGTAAGTCTTCTAAATCAAATGAAATCGGCATTGTAGTATACAGTGAGTATGTAATTTATATATATTGCCTAAACGCACATAAACATAACATTATAAATGAGTATAAATTAATACGTATACGTTCCAATGAACCATCACTCCATCGTATATATGTGGAATTTCAAGCCTCATGAGCGAAATTCGATTCCCATGGATTGTGTTCGAAAAAATAAAATGTTTATGCCGGAATATAGTATCGTTACACCGCACGATATTATACCAATTCTATCTTCTTTTGAAGGTCTGCCTGAATTATGGGCTAAAATTCCCGATGCATACTGGATTGTAAAAGCAGATCTTGGTCGGTTGCTTTACATTTATAAAAATGGCGGCTTTTATCTGGATGTTGATTGTGCGATGCTTTCGAATCCATTCAATACCATCAATCCCAAATGTGATCGGATGATATTATTCACGGAATTCACTGTACCCGTTGAAAAATTAGGCCCGAGAGAATGCAAACATCCTCGTAATGGATTGCGAATTGGTAATTTCGCGTTTGCATCGAATTTTAAACGACACCCTTTCTTAGAATTATGTATTCGCGAGTGTATACGTCGTCTCACCTTTTTATTTGAGCAGAACCTGCAAAAATGGGAAGAAACCGACATTCTCTGGGTATGTGGTCCAGATGTCATTACCACAATGTATCATGCACAATTCAAAGATGATGGTTCTAGCGACGATGTTGATTCATCCGTCCATCTAATGCAAAGAGGTTATTTGCAACATCTGGGATATGGTTCGTGGCGGTCTTGATTGGTTAAACCTCTTTTGTGATTGGATCTTCAATTGACCTGGAAAACATTCCACTTTGAGATCCCTGTGTTACAATCGTTGGTTCTCCCCAGTATACTTTTAGTTTCGTATTCATGGCTGCATCATTCAACCAGTAGTCAATTGGTGCGTCAATTGTATTCGTCAACGTCGATATATAGTTACATAATTTCGTGGCACATCGATTGTGGATAATATAACTATCGGTACATCGTGTAGCGCCAGCACCATAACTTGTTACTTCAACCGACTTTTCGTAAACATATTGATTTGGAATAAGTCTATTTTCTGGAATATGAAGCCTGCAACCATCCCCAATAAATAACATGTCATAATCGCTTGGTAATTGTGTCATGTATTCGGTTAGTTTATTCATGAAACCGTTAGAAAGAATCACATCATCTTCAAAAATCAAGGCTTCTTCTATGTTTTTGGTCATCATCAACCGATAAACGTAAAAATGCTTGAGGTGTAAAGAGAGTTCTGAACGTTTGTTTTCGATGTAATTTGAATGGAATTCTGGACACTGGTCATCCGTGATTTCATCTTTATCAAAGTTCTCAATGAATTCGAAATCGTGAATCCCGTGATTTTTTAACTCATGTATAATGTGGTTTTTACGATGAGTTAATTTGGAATAATGAAGAACAAATATTTTCATGTTTATAATACTTACTTATTATTTAAGTATTTAAGTATTTAAGTATTTAAGTATTTAAGTATTTAAGTATTTAAGTATTTATAACCCAAATATCCACTTGATTCCACTGGAAAGTAATGAACCATTTTCGGCGTTGTCGCCAGGTGTATTTTCTGGAATGTTGATACGAAAATCCTTTTGCGTTTCTGCTCCATCTTCAATATATAGATCGTTTTCTTCGTCAGGGCCTTTACCCCCGCCCCCGCCGCCACCACCTCCGACCATTGCTGTCAATAAAACCGACTTGGGTCGATAGCGAAGAATATCGATTTCATGTTTCGTGATTTTGAACAAGTCTTTTCCGTAGATTTCATGCAAAAGCATCCACTCAAATATACCACCGGTATAAATATGCACATTCGTAAACCCGAGTTTAACAAGTTGTTCGTATTTATGAAGAATCGTGATGTCATTTGAGTTCTTACCGTATACAATAATCATAATATTCGGGTTTTTATGAATAAATGCATTTACTACCCGTTCTTCAAAACGTATGTCAAGCGTCGTTTTAATAAGGCAATGCTGAAGTGACGGTGGAAGTGTGTTAATAATCAATGTAGAATGTTGTACGTTCATATTTCGGTATACGACCATTTGAAGGTCTTCGTAGCTCACTTTGGGTACGAGCGATACTTGGTTGCCCATATGTCAACAAATAATATAGTTATACTACTACTATTATTTGTTTTTATCTAATTTACGCCATCACGGTTAATCAAATGTTATCACAATATCTACGAATTCCTTTTTGATGCTTTTCGTTGCAGAAGCGGACAATTCTTCGCGCTTTTTACGGTGTTTGGTAGTCCCTGAGCCGGATCCACCTTCTGTGGTCATCTGTGTCGTCTCTTGCGTCGTATCCTGCGTCGTCTTTAATTCGCATCCATCAATCGTTGCTGACGAAGTCTGGTGTGATTTTGCCAATTTACGTGTAGTGTTGTTCCGAATATTCATATCCGCCTCAATCGACGTATAATTCTCCTGAATATATCGAAGCACTTCATTTTCAATCGCCCACTTAAAGAAATTCAGTTGTCCCAACGTGGTTTGAATATATGTCGTCCCGTTTTTATGCGGAACATTGATTCGATCCCAGCGACAAAATGGGTCAAATCGCTTCTTTGAGTACGCACGGAGTTTCAGTTTGTAATCCACGTAGACTTTGAACCGCTTCGGCCGGGTCGGTGTGGGCTGTGTGTCGCCGCCGCCGCCGCCGCCGCCGATCAAGTCATATACTGTATAATGTTTCTTCGAGTAATTCGTAACAAACCAATCCATAATACGTAGCGAGATATTCGTGGTTCCGTTAATGACGGAAAGCATCTTTTCCATATTTTCACCTCCATTTTCATTATAAAATCGTAGGACCTTGTGAAGAAGAAGGTCATTTTGAGTATTATACAGACTAGTTCCATGCGCAAGTGACGCATGAGACGGTGTAAAAACACCGGGGGTGAATGTTTGGTCTTTTGGCGGTTGAACACAGGCTAGCATCGTTTCGTGTAATTGACATTATGTAAAAGTATTTAAACCGGTTTTTACAGCATTGGTTGTACATATACGATATAAACATAACTCGTTATTATTTGTAGTAGTTAACCGTTATTTTACTGCCATGACATCTCTCGAGCGTGCGAATTCTGAATCTCCGAAAAACTCTGATGAACAATATGCGCGTGCAAATGCCATGCAGAAAACCCCGGATGCCCGTGACACGAGTGACACTGATAGTGAATCCGGATCGAATTCACAAACTACAAAAATCGTGATTGATCTGAAAAAAATGCCTGCTGGACAATATGAATATTATACCGAGAACTCTGCGATCATAAACCAAATGTTGCTCTATGTGTATCACATGATACATAACTTGGTATATTTAGCGCCGAATACAGGAACAACGAAAAATCAACCGGACGCAGTCCCCGTAGTTGAGACCCCCGTGGCACAACCGATGCCCCTTAAACTCCGTCGCCGACCCTACAGATATGACAAGGACGACTTTTGTTATGTACAGATGGGCTACGGTGAATACAAGTATACCTATACTGTTCCGGCGACCAAGACCGAACCTGAGAAAACAGCAGAGTTCCGGATCTCATACCGCCATGAAGATAAAACGGTTGGCACACATGATGGAGCAGAGAAATTTGAATGCATGACGATTATCACGGATTCTCCAGAAATATTCCACCACTTTTACCGTGAAAGCGACAACTTCCTTGAAAATAACGAACAAGATGATTCGAAGCTTCACGTCTTCGTGATGTCGAAATACGGCGAATGGATGCGCTATAACAAAATCCCGTCGCGCACTCTCGATACTGTTTATTTCGACGAGAAATTGAAAGTGAAACTCCGCACGGATATTACAGAATTCTTGAAGAATGAGAAGGAATACGATGAGTTCGGGATTCCGTATAAGAAGAATTATCTGCTCACAGGTATTCCAGGGAGCGGCAAGACGAGTATTATTAAAGCGATGTGTCGAGAGATTGGATATAGCCTGTGTATCTTCTCGATTAATCATGACGTGGATAATAATACTGCATTGGCGGCGTTCCGCGATATTCCGCCGAAGTCGGTTTTGCTCTTTGAAGACATCGACTGTCTTTTTGAGAAACGCACAAGCGCCACAGAAAACAAGAGTCAGTTTACATTCAGTCACCTCCTGAATTTGCTGGATGGTGTTTTTTCGAGAAAAGGTCTTATCTCGTTCATTACAACGAACCATCCGGAGAATTTGGATCATGCGTTGTTGCGACAGGGTAGGACGGATATGATTATTCATATGAACTACCCAAAGAAGGTGGACGTGAAGCATCTGTTTCGTGATATGATGCGGAAAGAGGAAATGACACCGGAAGAGATTGATCGCGACTTCGACAAGTTTTATGAGTATATTCAAAAGAAAACAATCACAATGGCCGGGATTGTCGGGTTTCTGTTTCGGTATCGACGTACTTGGTCGGAAAATATCAACGAACTCTTGGATACGGATAAATTTATTAAGGAGGTCACGCGGAATGTAGAGGATAGCAAGTTGTATTCGTGAGTAAGTAGTTGTACACGCGTTCAAATGACTCTTGTGTTCTCTCGAACGAGAGATAAGAATATCCTCTGCATTTACTTCGGGTTAGGGCGGTTCGGGGTCTTACGGATTGATACTTCTCCGCGTGATGTATCACATTTTTCGTTAACCAGTCAACCATCTTCTCCACATTTTCACATGGATTATGACTCGCATCACGCATACTGTGTGTCATAATCTCTCCATTGGTTAGGCGACGCAAGAATGACCCAATATGGGATGGACAAATCGTGTCCTCGACGCCGAAACAAACCGACGTTGGCACTTTTCGATATACATCCATGAGTGTCGTGATCGCCGGCGTATTCCAATACGAATGAAATGGCGTAAGAGTAATCAATCGTTGCAAGATGCGATGTCCTTCATTTGCGGGGTTTTTATAAAAAGATAACCAAAATTCGGCTGTACTATGAGGGTCTCTGGTCCATCCGTGGATGAGAATATTACAAAGATCCAATACTCCGTCGCGTGAAACAAATGGAAGATCTGCTGTCGGTAATCCTGACTTGAAAAAGATCGCCCAATAGTATCCCCATACACCGAGTGTGGGAAGAATGCCGGCGGGATTCAAGAGTACGAGTTTTTTTATGGGGAATCGGTCAGCGACATAGATCGAAAGGAACCCGCCGAGAGAATGTGCAACAAGGATCGTTTGTTCAATAACCTCCATCCGATGAAGTGTATGACCGATCATGACTGCGTACGCTATACACAT
>Ga0194117_10003388_pt1 | contig 16062 bp, 13 predicted proteins | sample TA2MahsurfametaG_FD_160579 | JGI IMG/M metagenome (GOLD analysis project Ga0194117, IMG submission 160579) | Freshwater microbial communities from Lake Tanganyika, Tanzania - TA2015009 Mahale N1 surface | ecosystem: Environmental > Aquatic > Freshwater > Lake | place: Tanzania: Lake Tanganyika...
AAAATTGTAGAAAAGAGCTTGCTATCCAAATGAATCTGTTTTTTCAAGCTTAGTCATCAGTTTATTTCCTTTATAGACTGCAGCTGTGCCTTATTTAATGATGTAAAAAGAAGATCCTGGATCTCCTTCATTAACAATCACTTGTCCTTTGACATACTACTGAGTTATAAGAGCTCCAGCTATTGTATCTTTATGATCATTCGATAAGCTACTAAAAAATCGGACATTTTCCATAAATTTCTTATTTTCCTAATACTATTGTATTATGATTTACTCGACTGCCTTTCTAAAAGTATTTCGATCGATAGCCCACAATGAACAATGTTCACAAGCTTTTACTGAAAATGCTCGAGGAGATTTATAGAGTAATGCTATTTCTCCAAAACCATCACCTACTCTTAATGTCTTTTTAATCTTGTCATTTGATACTATTTGCATCATTCCTTTTTATATTATGAAAAAACACATTGCCTTGGAACCTTCTGTAAAGATAAAGGTGTCACTATTAACACTACAATAAAACATCTTTTTGGCAACATTTTCTATTTCTGCTTCGCTCAGGTTGTAAAATATGAAGTGATTTTTGAGGCAGCCCAAAAGGAAAGTCATTTATTGATACTTTTTCTATTTTTTCTACTGCTTAAAAGACTCCTCGAACTACACTTCGTTGACATTTTAGTCTCTATCACTATCCTGTTTTAATCTCAATGTACAAGCTATTCCGAAACTGAATCTGCCCTTTAGCTATCACTATCCATTCTTTTTATTAGGATTTTTAAAAATTTACACTTTAAAAATAGCTCAAGTATTTTTATATTTTGAATAACAATGCAGAAGAAATACAAAAAAGCTCTAATCATCTCAATAGTAACCATATTGATTATCACGTTGGTGCTGATCTTGATAGGACTGGCACAAGTCGGACTCAACTAGATTGCTCTTAATTACAACTCTATAATGAGCAATTATTCTGATACTAAGGTGTATGGATCAGGTTTATATTGGATAGGATTGGTTAATCGTTTCATAAGGATCAATAAAAATCAACAAATTTTGGGATTTAACAATCTCACTACCTTCACAACAGATTTTTATAAACTAAGTGCCAGTTTAGAAGTTTCTCTTCTGTATAATTTCGCAAGCCCAACGAATACATCAACCACAGCTCCTGATTTCAGCACAGTAAGGAAATTTTACTAAAATTTTGGTGAAAAACCCAATTAATTCTTTTATTCTCTCATAAAAAACGAAATATTGATAATTCTCTCCTCTCATGATAGTAATTATTATCAGAATACTAATTTGGCTAACATTCAGTTATAGAGTGCAATCGAACAACAAATAGAGACTATACTTTTGAGTTGGATAAATTGTACTGTAAATGTTATCATTTAGAATTTGGTTTGTTAAGGAACAACTACTAACACTTAGATAGTAGATAGACAGATCCAATCTTTGATTCATGATGTGGAGAGGGTCTTAAATGAAAAGGTTTAACTTACAGATTACTTTAATACTATGCTTGCAAAGAAGCAGTTTGAAATTTTATCTGCCAGCGCAGCTATCAACTTAAAAGCTTCAGAGTTGCAGAGAACATTAACCCAAATACAAGGTTCAGAAACTTCACTTTAATACAAAAACGTAATGTAACGGATCTATGATAATGAGCCGATAAATTATGACTCAAATTTGTTAAATGTTCTTGAGCAAGTAGTTGAAATAGGTAACAGAACATTTCCGTATTGATTGATATGTCTTACGTTGTGTTTTAATGTATTTTTTAAGAGGGGGTCATAAATCAAATTTATTGAAACTTTTATATTCGACATAAAGATATAGCTAATTATATTCATAATAAATGATTTAAACGATTTTACAGATAGAAAATGGTAAATACCCTTTTGAATAGCCTGTGTCTTAGTAGCAAATTATAAGAGTCGAGGACATTCAATACTTTAGTAGTTTGAAGGAGCTCACCTAAAAAAAGAATGAAATCATCAAAAAAAACAATTTAATTAAGACTCCTTATCTCATAAAACTGCTCAAAATCTACCAATCAGAACTATCTTTGCACTATATTTACTAAAACGTACCGTATTCACTCACCACATACATCCAGAAACATTACAACAGAAGTATCTCTAAAACTGCAGAGGGCAATGCCAAACTATTCATTAAAAAAATTAGCTATTAGCTTACAATGCTGATTTCTTATCTCGCAAATATGAAGATCTAAATTGATATTTCGATTGATAATATTGGCGTGACTTATGATTAGAAGTTAAAAGTTTTTATGAGTTCAAGGTGCAAAATGGGGCATAAGACGGAAGTTAGTCTTGTGGCTTTTTACAGTTCGAGAAAGTAAAAAATATTGACTCATATATAAAATCTGATAAACTCGGCTAAAAATGAAGATGACTTCCCTCCCAATTTTTATATTAAAGGCAACAAACTAGTCTTCCCTAATACTGATATCAATGAATCTATCAATTATGGAAGTTCAGAACTACTTAATAAGAGTAATTCTACTTCCTACGCATTTGACTCAAATATTTACTCTAAACCTCTCAATCACTCAACTGCTAGCTGCATTGATCCCAAACTGCAACGAAATACCAATCTCCGCCAGACTGCACATAATTTGTCTCGTTATTTCAAACAAAAATAAGTTTAAAAAGCCAAAGAATCAGCTAAAAGTGCAAATAAGGATACCAGAAGCCATAAGAATAGTTTCCATTTCGGTAAATCCAAAAAAGATAATCCCCTCGAGTAATCTGAAGACGATAACAAATCTGACACGAAATCATACACTCATTCGAAATCTATCAGAATTGAGTTATAACAAAAAATTGACCCTACCTTGAAAAAAGCAAGAAAGGACTCGTATAAAGTAAAAATTACATCATTTCATGAATATTAGATGTAAGATTGCAATCCTCAAACTTTGTTCGGAAATGTGGCCAAAAATTAAGAAGATATTTTCAAGTTTTTCTAGAAATAGGCTTCTTAGAAACCAAAGCATCCCCATAATAATAAAGAACAGTATTAATTTGATTAAATTCATACTCCTTTTTCACCTAAAGCTGCAAAAGCTGCAAAAGCTGCATTCGCACGTAAATAGTCAATGCCTTAACAAGGGTATATGTCTTCGTCAACAAGTGCTCGGACTTTATAATAAAAAGTTCGCTTAGCCAAGTAAAAAGCATAAAGTGTTCTGACTCGTTACCTAATATCAAAGAAAAAGTCGACATCTGTGAATCATTAACATTTGAGTTGAATTTTTATTTTGTATTGCGTTTATTATCAGTTGGTTTATAGGTTTTATTAATAATGCTGATAAAATTAAGATAAAGTTATATTTAAAAGGATGTAACTCAAACAGCACTAAACTTCTTTATTGATCCATCGTCCAAGTAAAAGGAGACAACTTGTGGTCGATCCTAAAGTTTAACAGAAGAGTCAAAATTTAAAAACATTCCATCAAACTTTGTTATGTTAATAGTCACATCGTAAAAGAAATCTGATACCTGAAAGAATTTCAGTTGTGAATCTACTTAATCATAACAATCGTAGTATATCAAAAAAACAGGGAAGCGATAGTAGTAAAGAGAAGGATAAATCTAGCAATTTTTTCATAAACATCTAAAAATTAAAGAATCTAAAGGCACAGAGCAGGTAGCGCAACCATAAAAGAAATGAGAGCAGTCAATCTATTATAAATTCTTATATAAAAAGAGATAAATTGCATCAGGAGAGAAGAAGTTAATTATTAAAGAGCTATGGATTTAATAAAAATCAAATCAAAGTAACTCGCAAGAGCAAATAAACAACTATTAGTCAGTACAGAGACTTTCAAAAGAGAAGGATAGATCAATCAAGCCAAATAAAGGCAGAATCAGATATAAGACAGAGACTGATTAGGAAAATATTCAACCTCCAGAACCCAGCAACAGCAACAAAAAGACATTCAAAAGAGCTCACAATGAGTTGATTCTTAAAGATAAGACTTTTATTTAAGGCTATTTGAGAGGAAAACAACTTGGTAGAGGAGGGTTTTCCAAGGTGTGGGAAGGTTTCCATTTCAAAACCAAAACCTTCTATGCTATCAAGTAAATAGATACTACGAATAAATACCAAACACATCTCACATAAATTTGGTTTGGAAACTACTTTTTTGAAGGCGGTTAGCCGAAAAAATAATACTCTCATCACTAAGGAATAAAGAGTCTATTAAAAATGTTTACCTACTCAATTATGGATCCTCGAGCTTTCATAGTTTATTAGAGTTGCAATGGTTCATTGGGTAACATGTTATATGATATCTACGAGTAGGATCGTTAAGATGATATAAACTAAGATGACAAGTTATACATGATAAAGTACAAAACTCTGTACAATGAACTAAAAAAGAATACTTCTTTCCTGAAGGCATTGATCTATCAGATAGCCCAAGCACTTAATCTTTTATCTCAACATAAAATAGTGCATTCTGATATCAAGACTGAAAATATTCTCATGAACATACATGAAAATCATCCTAAATTTTAGTTTAAACTTATTGATTATGGATCGAGTTTTGTGTTTTAGAATCTTAAACAGTATAAGCTAGCCACCCCTGAGTACATGTGTCCAGAACTACTCAACTATATTTTGTATGAAAATAAGAAGGCCTATAAGTAAGAGATGCTTTCTTATGTCAAGAACTATTAAAATATTTCAGCCATAGATGTATGGGGACTGGGGTGTATTCTGGTTGAGCTGATACATGGATTGCCTCTTTGGTTAAGTAATCGCACTAAAATCTTTGTTAATGGAAGATACGAGACGAAGCGAGGCTTATTTGCTGTGAGTGATAGATCTTTTGCTAAAATATTGGAGAGACAATTGAACGTAGTGGATAACTTTGACATTTTTCTGAAAAAAGAAAACAACAGTGGAATAGCTCTCGATGAATGTCTCAAAAATGTAATTAAGGCGATGTTGATTCCAAATCCCAAAGAACGGATTCGTCCACATGAAATAATAGCACTTCTAGAGGTGAATGAATCCGATATTAAAGCTAAATGATTTAATTATTCATTTATAATAGACTCATATGAACACAACTCATAACGAAGAATGTACACATAAAGCTAACTTAGATATAGTTGATCCGCATATTTTATCAAATACTTTCAACTACACGATACAACGATTTAAGGAGTTAACCAAGAGCAAAGCTAGTAGCCAAGAAAAATAGTAGTTCAAAGTGGATGAGCAAATAATGAGATAGCTGAATATTTTGGTAGCTCAACACCGTAACCATTGAACAAATAAATAACAAGTATCATTTCAAATCAATATTTGAACCATTTTTATTCTATTTATTACTTTTGTTTTATAATTCATTTTGGGTGGTTTTGCTCAGGTAGAGGCGGATTTCACGAGGTACTGAAGTACCTACTCCGTATGCGAAGAGGCCTAGTCCAATCATTAGGGAGATTTTCCAAAACATTTTATTTATCAATCTGCTAAAAAACTCTAATTTGCTTTCAGCTGCAGTGTTTATCTTATTTAAAGCCTATTTCTTTACCTTTTCAGCCTCATCAGATAGTTTTTTCGATGCCTCTCCTCCTTTCTAATAAATTTTATCTTTTTGGTTTGATATCGTTTTACCAAGATCTCCTAGTTTTTAAGAAACACCTTATGATAATCCTTTTGTATTCAGATTCGATATGATATTCTCCATTTTCTTTGTTAGAGATTCTTGATTGTCCTTCTGGTTTATCACTTTTTCAAAGCCTTTCTTAAAAAAACCTGAAAGACTGACTTTTTTATCATTATTTGATGTTTATTTATTTGCTTATTTCCAGTTTTTATCATAAGTTTATTTAGCATATTTCTTAAGGCTCATTTTCTTCCATTTGGGCTCTCTCTGGAAGTTAGATGAAGAATTATTAGAAGATGGCTGAGTCCAACTATTATTAGTCAAAAGTTTTTTTAACGGTTTTCCTACTTCTTTAACTTTTTCAAAGAGTTTTCTACTCATCTTATCACAATTAATATTATAGTTTATAGTGTAAACATATCATTATTCTTAGTGATTTGTTTTATTAGCCTCACGTATAATCCACGCGATAAACATTTTGGTTTATTTCCTTGATTTGGGTAACAACTTGAAAGGGATCATGTTTAGCATTTGGATGGTTTGGTTTAGCTCTGTGTTTAGTTTCCGAAGATAATACAGCCAAAGCAAAAGGAAAGCAAAAATTGAAAAAAATATAAAAATGTAAAGCATTATTGTACAGAGATTTATAAGTTGATTACCCTATGAGGTTAATGAAGTTTTCCAAGTCTAAAGCATTTTTTAGAGAGCTGGAATTACGTAGTATCCGTTCGCCATAGCTATTTAATTCTTCATAGTGGTTTAAGGAGTAATCAGATACTTTGAGTAGACTTAATATCCACTTTGTAGTTTATTTCCAACTAAAGAAGTACATTATGCAAGCTGAGTGCTATTGAGTGATAGAACTGAACAGAGATTGCCAAAATAAACTGTATTGTATATAGTGGAAATATCAGCTAAGTGAAAATTGAGGATAGCTTGGTTGAAACTTTGTAGATTGCCTTAAATTATCACTCCCTTATGACTTATTTTAAGTGTGTCTAAGAGAGTTGGAAGATTGATTGTGGGTAATGAGATATTTTTTGATTGCATCTGAAGTGCTATGTAAAGAGTGTTATCGATTACGATAGTTTGAGAGGATTGTATCCACTGAGCTTACAAGAATTCAAAATCTTGGTAGAAACTTTGAGTCATTCCCAAGAGTAGTGAGGAGAAAAATAAGGAATATGCAAGTAACCATAGCACTTTCAAAGCTGAAAAGTTGATTTTACTGATAAGTGTTTATTTTTTATTTTTGGAGATCAAACTTTTCCTCGCTTTGATTTGTTCTTATATTTCTTCTTAATCATTGGCAACATTATTTTTCTTATATGAATACTCTTCATAATTATCTTCATCTTAATCCATAGATATTCCTTTTTGAGCTAATTACTTTACTCCAATAAACTGTTTTAAATATTTATCGCAATGATTGCCCAAATGTGTTACATATGGTATCGGGATATCTAAAAACCATATCATAATATCGTACCTTTTTTTATCAATTTTTAGAGAAATGTAGATCCAGTACAGCATCATACTGATAGTCAGAGCCAATGCCACTCCTCCCATTATAAAAGAAAGGGAAGTATTTATATCTAGTGTATTTGGATAATTCAGAAAGGCAGGGAAAATACTATTTATGTAATTTTTGAACACTGAAGTTATCGTTGAAGTATTGCTGTTTTGCGTCATGAAGTAACTCATTAATCTAGAATTAAGTAAGATGACTGCATCTTTGAGATTTTTAGTTGTATTCATTCCATTCTCTAAAATTAAATCAACATTTATATCACTTGAAAAATCTACTGTATGATTGAGATTCATGTTGTAGCTATAGCTTAAATTTGCTGTCGAATTTATTGAAGTCATTACGTTACTAGTCAACCATGAATACTAATTTGCTCGCAAGCTGATTTGATTGATGAAGTCATAAACTGCTAAAATCTGTATACTTTACAGTGTGAGTTGAACAATTATGAGTGTAAAGAGAAGGATGATAAAAATAACTGACATCTTTCGAAGATTACTGACTTCTCCGTGACTTAGATTAGTATTGATGGCAGTTCTAAGCTTAGCTTGATAGCCTTCATCATCAAATTTGAAGACCTCACGATCATCTTAACCAGTAATGTTTGCTGAATTGTCATTGTAATCATTCTCATTACCATTTGCGTACACCATTTTGATTTAGTTATCCATGAGTCTCATCAAACTGATTTTCTATTTCAATAAAAATCGATCTTCTCTTTCGTAGGTTCTTTACTGTATCATTTTAGATTCTTGTATTTTAGATAAGAAGAAATCGATTCCATTGGGATTCTAATAAAGCTAAAGTACTCCTTCATCTAGTTGTGAATCGTTTCGTTGAATTAAATCTGTTTCTTCATTATCCATTTAATCCATTAAATAACTGTTCTATAATTTGGATATATTTATTTTCCAACCTACATTTATCTAACGTTTTTATAAAGCTGATCCTACTACCTATTCATTTGGATCATGATTTTCACTTGCTTTTAGTTCTTCTATTTACATTTTGCATTCACCTGACCTATTACCAATTTTTAAATACATGCTTGCTCCATTATGACTTCTGTATTTATCAGCCATCCAGTTATTAAGTTCAAGGTGAGTTAAATTTAAATTTTGGCCATTGTTAGAGTACTCTTCTTGTAAATCTTTTAGAAGATTGATTGCGAGAAGATTGCAATCTTTGATATCTCCTTCTTTATCAGCCAAAATAATCATTTTGAGATTATTCTGTGAATCTAGTTTTAAAGTTATCTGCCATTCACCATCATTTTTACGCTTTACTGTGTACTTCACTGCTAATAAATGGTTGAATTTATGCTTGATAAATCCACTTTGTTACGACTATTGAGAAGCCGAAATCTTGAAACAAGGCGACTTCATGCTTTGGAATAAGTTTGTAGAAATTACGGATAAATCCTTGTTGAACAGTTACTCTCTCTGATAGCCTGTAATTTCAGTGACCATTAGATTTAGATTGGTAATCTTGAAAGTTTTCTATGCTTCATTGTAAGTAACCACAAGCAGTGGACTAGTAAGCTTATTAAATGAATCAGTTTAGAATTGTATTTAAGGCTCATTTTTATCGCCTGTCTGTTTATCTTGAAAGATTTTTCTGGCATTTGCCAGCAACTAATTACCCTAAGTAAAATTTTAATTCACAAGGATTTGATATTGTGCGTAGCTAAAAAGTATTTAGCAAGAAGAAGAATTTATTTTAGAAAGTTATTTGTAATTCTCAATTATGGTATTACCTGCTTCAGTAATTTGTGAACCTACTGTATTCAACTTTTTTAAATCAGGTTTTTCCTACTTAAGTTCTGTCCAAAACTACTTATGAAGTTTGGCTGATAGAAGCATTGCTTCCTCAACCAAAGATACATGATTGTCAAATCTAATCGTCTCTACTAAATCTGTTTCAGATTATTCTCTATCTTATAAATTTTAGCGAATGATTTTTTTAAAACGATAGATATTGAATTGTTGCTGGAAATTTGGCTACAACTTTGAAGCTGCCACAAATTATTCAAATGCCTTTTCTTTAGTATGCATTTGTTAGAGTTGAAAAAGGGCAAAACTCATTCTTAGTTTTGTACAGTCTGAAAACTTTTTGATTCCAGCTTTAAACATTCTATCGACTTGTTTCACTACTTGCTCGCAATTGTAGTCCATATTTTATACTGAAGCTGTTTTAGTTTTTTTAGTTTCTACCTTTAGAGGACAATCAGACTAATTACAAACCTATTTATGTTTTTCTATATAGCCTATCAAAAGCATATAGCTGCTTTTATCTCCACTTTGTTGTGATACAAGTTGAAGCACACAAGAAATATGATTATCTAACTCATCTCCTGTTTTGAATTTCATATTGTTAGCATGAAGAGTACTTGTATCAGAAGCTCCCTCAAAGTAAATGATGATACCGAAAAAAGGTAGGCCACAGATCCAAATTACCAAAGCCCCTGTGAAATCGTAGTTAGAAAGTAACTAGCCTACTAAAAGCATAAGAGCAGTCCAAAAATAGTATGTTGAACAAATTTTGAAGAATTTTGTTGCTGTTTTTGAGTAATAAGGCTATTTGATAGTATAGCACCAGAACTGCCAGAAAGACAGTAGGAAGAGAATGATTACGTAGAAAGTCGAACCTGGAAAAGGATTAAAACTAAAGAAAAACTGTAAAACTATCTTATTGATAATAAAAACCACTTAACCGTTAGAATTTTGACGGGCTGTTAGCTTTCCTGAGGTCATTCGAGGCTCAAAAAGTGCCAGAGCCACAACTGTCGATATCACAACGAAAAGAGCAATGAAAAGTAGAGCTATTAAGGCATGGAATAAATGCCATCCTTGCCAGCACACAACGGATGGAAAACTAGACATTCTCCAAACTCCATTACTGTTTTAGCATTGTACTACACTTAGCATAGTTTCAGTTATAGGTAGAAAGAGTACTGTGACAAATAGTGGTACAATATTTGCTAGAATAACTAAAGGAAAAGTGAATTTAAATTTTTTCTTCGAAAAAGAGTAGCTTACATAGATAATATCTGCAATAATAAGCAGAATGATGAAGATTAGGGCATAGAGCATGACTAAGTAGGCCGCGAAAGGAGCATTGGGTAAGTACTTTGATATATTGAATGTATTGAAAAAAGAACTTATATTGTTGAGAGTAGTACCTCCATTCCATGATTAAATGACAATCAGGTTGAAGGGAAATGCCATTATTTGGAGATAGTCCAAACCTGTTTCGAAGATGAGTCCCAGTAAAGATTCATCTTACTCCTCTTCTGAATTTTTATCAAGAATAACGAAGAGGACATTAAAAATTGAGTCTTTGAAATCTGACCAGGCTTGCAGGAGCGTATTTTTTTATTAGAGACCGATTTCCGCGTTGGATTGATCGATGTCTTCCATATTAGTTTCTAATAATTTAAAAATTAGAATTTATAGAATCAAATGATAAAATACTATCTGAAATGAATTTCCATTCTGATAATAACAATCAAAAAGCAGATATATTTCAGTTAGCAATGTTTTCGTTGCGATTTTCAAGTTCTTCTAAAACATCGGGTTGTCTATAGAAACGTATAGGGATAATATAACTTTCTGATCCAAATTTATGAAGATGTCCCTTCAAAAATACGTGCTTTATTAATATTTAATAAAAAAATTAAAAAATTGATTAAAAAAATTGAACAGACAACGCAATGGAACTCGAAAATGATTTAAACGAAAACTGTTCTTTGTTGATGCACATGCTGTCAACTACCACCACTCTCCCCATTATAACTGCAACTCTATAGTACCTAGACTCATAGGAATTATAAATTTTGGCTCAAATCGGCCTCTATGGATTCTAAGAATCTAAATTTTTCAATATAGCTGTCTCCAAAGTCTTCATTAACAAGTATCTCAATAAGGTGGACAGAAGCGTATTTTTCATGTTTTACGAAGACGAAGAATTCCGAGCAATCTAACAAAGTACAACAAACATGTTAGCATGTCAACATTCTCAGTTTTTGGCTGCGACATTCAAAAATAATCACAATATTCTCCGCTTTCTAAAAATATCCACTTAATTTTTAAACTTGCAACCTTAATTCCAGAGTTTAATCTAGCAGTTGTTTTTTTATCCAGAACTTCCAATGCCTAAATTGAAAAGGGAAACCATTGGAATGTACTGCGAAACAGCATTACAAGAACATCTTAGTCTCCTTAAGTTTCCTGAAAATGATATAGAATAAATGTGGATGTAGTAACCTCTGGAGGAGCTTAAGACCAAAATATAGGAGTAAATTTACGAGAAAACATATTAGATTCTAGATGGCAAGGAAGAAATCAATACACTGATGAGAGATGTAAGGTTTTTCGGTTACAAAATCAATTATTCAAACTGGAGATCCTATTTAATTCCAAAATTTAATAGCCATAACCTGATAGTTTTCCTTCTAGCTCTCTGCTCACAAATGGTCTTTACATATGAGCAGCTGGTTCTTAATATAGAAGATCCCTTTATGAAGTTTACAGAATTCGCTCTCAGATCGAACATCTACAGAAATATTGTGTTATCCATCGAGGTAAAAAAATCCCTTATTTAGTAAAAATTCAATTTCGTTTTCAAAAGCTACCATTAATTTTATGCCTCTTGTTTTTCAGTGTCGTAGGAAGTACCAACAATGAATTTTTGGAGGCCTGCCATGTCAATTTGGATACAAAGTATGAAATATTTTCATGAATAAAACAAAGTAGTATATAACTACATTACCTCTAAGTTACGGGAAAGTAATATGAATGAGTTTCTAAAGATCAAAACATAGAAACTTCCTTCTTTTTTTAGTTAGCTGAAAAGGGAGATGTAGTTCTAAATTTTCAGTCAGTAACGCAAAAATAAAGTTTATCTTAAACTGAAGAATAAAGTTGAATTATAGAGCTTTTTTGAAAACAACGTCGATATTTATGAGACATTAGCCAAAGACTACGTAGAGTATATGGTAGATATCAGCATTAATGAGTTCAATGTTCATTGGTGTGGGCATTCAGAACATATTATCAAAAATTATCCTCTTTTCAGAGATTACTATGAGAATGCTGTCAAGTAAAGTTTAGAGTTCTATATGCACATAAGAGAAACCATCAATCATTCAGTTCCAAAAGAAATTCAACTGAATATTTTCAAAGAAGTGGTAAAGTAAGATTTGTTGTTTTCATAAACAAGGTTATATAAACCTGTAATAGTGCGATAAGTTGTCTAATCAATAAACAAATGGATAAAGAAATAACTTCAAAATATTCCAGACTTTGCAGTGTTTGATTAATAAGGCTTTAGCAAACATAAGATTGTCATAGATTTTTAAGAGAAAGATGGATTGCTAAAATATTTCGCAGCCAAGAACTCAATTGCTGAAGATTGTCCGTAATAGTTAGAATTTTACTACAATATACAGTTTTAAGCCAAAGATGTAAAGTACTTAAAGGAAGTAGATGAATAGAACATTTAAGAAATGGAGCAATATTTCAGTGACGAAGGCTAGGAAATGGAAGAAGAATATTGATTCATAAATTTTATTCATTTCATTATGAACTTGCGACTAAAATCAATTCGTTTTTTGCCAAAGTAGCAGATTGCAGATTATACCGGCCACTTCAATCAAAATAACCAGAATAAGACACCAGTAACTACTACTTTCCATTAGCTTCATCATATTTCTCTTCACCTTTGACATATTCTCGATATTGTCATCCATTCCAGCTTATAGTTCCTACATATTTTATAAACTTACATCAAGCAAACCATCTTGCTGCTCTAACTATTTCCTTATCTACCCCTGCCCATTTTTCATCACCTTTACTGCCCCGAGCAGATCGTCGATTACTTCATCTTGCTGTTTTTATTGTTTCTATTTGAGAGCCAAAAGTTGTTCTTTACTCATATTCTTGTCTTTATTATAAACTTTTTCAAACTAGGTTAGTATTTTATTACTTTTGCTACATTTTCTGCTTCTTTGGCTGCTCTTGTATTGGGAATTTTCTTGGCAAATGTTTCATCATACATTCTTTTCAATTTATTTTTTTCTTAAACATTAAATTCCAGCGCTTGTCTCCTCTTATCAAGTTCTCTTTGCATGATATTTAGTTATTTAGCTTTTTTTTAGAAGTTTTAATACATCATACGCAATGTGCTAATGTCTTCATTCTTAGTTATGATGCAATTACAATGCTTAAGAATTGTCCATTTATTTCAGCATCAAGAGTGTAGGTGGTTTCGTTTCTAAGAACTTGTTCCTCTCTATACTGGATATCTTTTTTCAAAGCATTGAGTGCTTTGCGTGTTGACTCTATTTTTCTTGTGTATTACTATCCCGACATGATATTATTATCCAAAATTTCTACAAATCTACACTCTATCTAAGTTGTATTCAAATAATAATGTTAGATAGAAATCAGTTCTTTTTGTTCAGAACTATGTTTGCATTTTAGGAACTTTCCATTCTTTTATAAATTGATAAAAGATCTTATTTCCTTTCATTTTTTGGAATAGCTTTCGTTGCTACGAGTAATGCCTTTCAAATATAGTTTTTTGTCTACTGTTCAGTTAGGAGATGCTTACTTGAGAAATATGATCAATAACATCGATTGATCTTTCAACTGCTTTCTTTCTCCTCTGAAGCATGAAAGGAAGTAAGCCTTTGTGTTCTCTTTTCTACTTATTGACTTCAATTTTGTTTGAGTTGTAGTTCGGACAGATTTTCAAACCTTCTTTTTAGTTAAATGAACTGCTTGATTCATTTTTGGATTAATGAGATAGAGAGTAAGAATTTTTCTTGAAAAAAATTTAGTGATTTTTCTTGTATCTTTAGTAAGTTGCGATTCTATTTTTTTCCGCCCTTATTTGTTGGACACTATGTGGATTAAAACTGCAGTTTAAAGAAATATTTAAGGAAGCTTCAACACTGTTTTTCAAAGAAAAGCCATTACAATATTATGGAGATCTAGTGGGGTCTTTTCTATACTAGTGGAGTTTATTCCATTTTTTTTTTATTTTTGTATCGAGATTTCGGAAATGTTTAGCATTTACGTCTTGTGTTATTTTGGACGAAGGTTAGCCACTATTTTTCATAGTAAATTAATTAATAATACATGAAATTATGGTTATCAAATTTTTGAAGATCGGTTTTAGTATTGGTAATTCTCCTACTTCTATACTGAACTAATGGTCTTCCTTTTTTAATTCATACCTCCTTTCTTTTTGATGAACGTCTCACCATTAGAATTCGCGTTCATTTTTACTTTCTTTTCATTCTACGGAGACTCAGTTTCAGATTATGGGTGGGCTGGTTTGGAATTTTGATTGGAGGTAGTATCTTTTTGTAAAACTTAAGACTAATTTTACTTTTTAAGCATTCGAAGTGATTACTATCTACTCGCAAGTTTATTTTTGACATTGCTTTAGAGCATACTTTTCACTTAACTTTCATTTAAAGATTCGTTATTTTGAGGCTGGACCAATAAAAGTTCAATTTCTTCACCTTGCAGATTTTTGGAACGACAAACACTATTCTTATCTATTTTCTTCGTCACTTAATTTTTTCTCCCAAAAATCGCAGGTATTTTCGACATTTCCTAAATGAGAAGATTCGTATTAAAATTCTAAATTAAATTCTCCTCACTTCGATTCAACAAGTATGAATCTTACTTCCTCTTATCTTGCAGATGTTATATGTAATCTGCAACTCCTTCCTCTACAGTAGCAGGATTTAATCTGTCGTATTCAGTTGGTAGTTTGGAACGGCAACTCTAGAAATCAAGTATTTCTTATTATGGTATGTGACAAAAGCAAGTGTAAATTGATTTCCAAGGTGTTATAAAATATCCGATTGAGAGACACATGATTGCCATATCGACAGAGAAGATATTTGAACTGAAATCTTTTAGCATGGCATTTACCCATATGATATGCCCCATCCAAAGAATCATTGGAGTAAAAGATAAAAGTGTCTAGACTGTTTCTGTCAATGTTTTTGCTGATTTCTCTGGTCTTTGGGACCGATTGATCAAACAAAATTTTTAGGCCCAGTACATCATAAAGGTGCCGACTAATGCGGCAATTACAATCGCAGGTTGCATGTTGACATAAAAAACGTTGAGGAAGAGGATATTAAAGAAGTAGATATAGCTGTAGCCAAGTTCATACTATTAACGTTCGAGATAGGAGTTCAATTCGCTTTGTTTCAATATTATTTTGTTATCTAAGTTAGATTAATAGTACAAGGGCGAGCTTTCCAACATCTTAAGATGATTTTCACCAAGTGCTAAGGATCAAAGATGCGTATAATTGGTGGTAATATTGCTTCGAAAAGGCCTATCCAAAAGACCTCTTCAGCGTACCCGTTTGCAGAGTACATATTTTTCTCATGACCAATATTAGTGGCAACAAGTGGAATAATCCAGTTGAAAGCCATTACAAATAAACTTTTCAACAGAATGCCTCTTTGTCTCTAGGTTTCAGTGATATCTTTCTAATAAGGACTTATTTTCCTAAGTACGACTGAATTAAACTAAAATTACATTTTGTTAACATGTTGAATACTGTGATAACGAGGCCAATAAAGATTGCTGGCCAAACAGTGGCACCTCCAAGCTGCGCAGTACTAAGACCAAATACAATCCCCAAACAAATTCCTGATAAGACTATCATAGCTAACCAAACTAACAGTTTTCGAATGATTAATACTTTTAAAGGAACTGCTACATTACCCCACACGATATCTTCAGGCTACGGAGCTCTTGAAGCCACGATATCAGCTTAATTATTGACTTTAAAATCTCTAATATCGAAATACTGGGTAGACTTCTTGCAGCTTAAGTAATACCGAATTTTAAAA
>Ga0194117_10003391_pt1 | contig 16052 bp, 13 predicted proteins | sample TA2MahsurfametaG_FD_160579 | JGI IMG/M metagenome (GOLD analysis project Ga0194117, IMG submission 160579) | Freshwater microbial communities from Lake Tanganyika, Tanzania - TA2015009 Mahale N1 surface | ecosystem: Environmental > Aquatic > Freshwater > Lake | place: Tanzania: Lake Tanganyika...
ATGAGATAATCATCAGTTTCTATGACTCTTTATCTAACCTTTTATATATTTGCGAGCCTAAGATCTCTTCAACTTTAAATATGCAATCTACTCTATTTCCTCAGGACACAGTTTTCCAAATGTTTACGGAGACACACTATAAGCTCCAATAGCTAAGATGCCCATAGCTGTAAACAAGATAAAAGGATTTATCTATGCTCTAGTGATAGCCCCCATAATGAGTGGATTTGTTGTTGAAGCGATAGTTCCAAAAACACCGAGCACACCGCCAGCAATATTTCTAATTCTAGTAGGATAAAGTTCAATCTGATAAACGTTCATTAATGCGAATTCCATCGAAATCGAAAATCTGAACATGAATATCAGAACCAGTTGGATATATAGGATTGAACAATTATCACAATCCGCAGGCTTCACCAGGAAAATCATGATACCAGAAATTACTGTTGCTATTCCGAACAGGATTATTAAAGATTTTTTTCGACGAATTTTATTAACTATCAACATAAGGGGGTAGTAGGTCAGAAGATCTGCAACATTTAGAATAGCTGTTGATGTATAAATATTAAATCCGATTTGTCCAACTATAAGAATCGGACCATAGTACAGCAGATAGGTAGAAAGTGAAACCAAACCCTGAGTTATTGTTGGCAATAGAAGTGAAGGGTATCTAAAAACATCGATGGGAGTGCAAACTTGTATGTACTCATCTGCTTATTGATGTTCCATTACGCTGCGAATATCATCCAAAGTCAGAATTTAAGGATTCCCAGTGTTGAATTTACCAATCTCGTTTAGTTCCTTCAGGGCAACCTAGGGACCCTTCCTTATGAGATAGAGAGGCGACTATTTGACAAAAAAAATCAAACAGATTTCAGTTATAACTGAGGGGATAAAAAGGCAGTAAGTGACTGTTATGAACCAATCTTACCACAAATAGTAAATCAAAGTGACAAATAAAGCACCTAGAGTAAAAGCCCCTTGGACCAATGTAAGATGCTTTTGTCTCATCACATCGTCATATTGTTAGGCCAATATTGAAGAAGTTATACCAAGAACTGAGTCTGAACCCAAGCCACAAAGGGCCAGCCCGATTGCTGCCATCCAAATAGTCTGAGACAACATCAAGATCAAGCATCCCAAACAGTTTATGCCCCACGCAATCACTGCCACGTTTTTCCTTCCGTAATTATCTGCAAAGAATGAAACGAAAATGTAGCCTAAAAGTGCTCCGAAGTACGGGAAGGTGGTATACAGATTTATGTAGACTTCGTCACTACAGAGATAATTCCCGAACTGTGTGGCAAGAGACTTGAAGTCCTTTTATTCTGCGCTTATAAAGTCTGGCCATTGATCTTGTGGGAGTGCGCAGACAGTTTAGTAGCAGTTCTAAGTTAGAAGTCCATAAGCTTAGCAGTCGAAGGTGGAGTTAAGAAAGATGAAAGCACTACTCAGCAAGATAATTCCGGTGACATACCATGACAGTGCAAAAATTAGAGTAGCTCTGATTTGATATTTGCCTCTGGATCCTACTTTTTGGATGAGATTTAGATAAGTTATAGGCTTTTGGACATTGTTACTGGCTCTCTGCCCTTCAAAAGGTTTGTTTTCATCATCCATGTTAGATATGTTTTGGTTTTTATTTAGCAAAAAATCAGTCTGAATGAATTGAAAAATTAATTCAGTGAGGAGCAATCTAATCTTGACATTGGTTCACTAATGTATTGATTTTTCAACTCTAATTTCTTATATTATAGCTTCCAATTATAATAGATTTGGCATTATAATTGAGGAAATATAAATTTTTGTTTCCTTAGCTCTAATTCTTCTTCAGCTGTAAAGGTAATCGAAATCAAACGAACAAACATATAAATCCGATTGAGTTAATATTCAGTATTATATTGTTCGCACACTTTTTTTATCCAACCTTATTTCATAGAGTTAAAAATCAAATCATTTTCTAAAAGTTTAAATCAATAAATTAATCAATCCTTTTTACAATTTTTCAGCTAAACAATATTTATATACAATTGCATCTTATAGATAATATTTAAGTAAAAAGTTATTTCACTATCATACTCTTATAATTATAAAATACGAACAAATGATAGCCGAAGATTAAGCAGAAAACAAGCCCCAAAAGACCAACCCTAACTCCAAACTGCAGGACTAGTCTAATATCAAAATCTAATCCAGCTAAGAGCTCAAAATCTATCCCACCTTCGAATCCATGAAACTCAAAGAATAACTTTTGCGAGGAATCTACTGCTATGGTAATACTCTAAACTTAACTTAGGCTTCGACAAACCTTCAGCTGTCCAGCAAAGGGCCATTATTCCGATTATCTCAGGTCGAGATGTCATCGTTCAAAGTCAGTCAGGAACAGGAAAAACAGCAGTATTTTGTCTAGGCTCACTCCAAAGGATAGAAGTTGGTATTAGAGCCCCTCAGGTCTTAGTTTTATCTCCAGTCAGGTAGTTGGCTTAACAAACACAAAAAGTTGCTATGGCTTTAGGTGACCATCTAAATGTCCAAATTCACGCCTGTCTTGGTGGAAAATCAATGCAATAAGACATAAGAAGACTTGAGATGGGAGTACATATGGTGAGTGGTACACCAGGTAGAGTATATGATATGATTCAACAGAGGTATTTAGATCTAAGAAAAATTAAGATGTTCATTCTGGATGAGGCAGATGAAATGTTGAAAAAAGGACCAAAAGGAGAAAAAGGTTTTAGAGATCAAGTACATGAAATCTATAGATTTTTGCCCTATCAAACTCAAACAGTAATCGTAAGTGCTACTCTTCCTCAATAAATCTTAGAGATGAGTAAGAAGTTTATGACAAATCCAATCAAAATTTTGGTTAAGCGTGACGAGTTGACACTTGAAGGAATCAAACAATTTTTCATTGCTATTGACAAAGAAGAATGGAAATTTGATACTTTGTGTGATCTCTATGACAGCTTGACAATTACTCAGGCTGTCATTTTTTGTAACACCAAAGCAAAAGTGGAGTGGTTAGCCAAAAAAATGGTGGAAAATAACTTTACTGTCTCATGTATGCACGGTACTATGAATCAAAAGGAAAGAGATAGAATTATGAGTTAATTTAGACAAGGAAACTCAAGAATTCTCATAACTACTGATCTCTGGGGTAGAGGTCTTGATGTCCAGCAAGTCTCACTTGTAATCAATTATGATTTACCTACAAATCGTGAACTCTACATTCACAGAATCGGTCGAAGTGGTCGTTTTGGAAGAAAAGGTGTGGCTATAAACTTCGTCAAAAACGAGGATCTGAAGATTTTAAGAGATATTGAGCAGTATTACTCAACTCAGATTGATGAGATGCCTATGAATGTGGCTGAATTAGTATGAATGATTCCCTTACAATTCATAAAATTTGAATATTTCAAATAGCTCACTTTAATTATATTTTGACACATATGTTGTTCTTGTCATTTACATCTAAATAATAAAAAATCATAAGTAAAAATACTTTGAAATAGCTATCTTTAAAAATCAAAAGCTCTCCATTTAATTTCATAATTTCTAAAACAGTTTAGTTTTATAAAATCAAAAAATATAAAGTTTATAATCGCATTTGAATGCCACCGAAAATCAATCAGATGCAAAAGGTGGAACAACAAGAAGTTCCTGAGTCTTAGTTGTCTTATCAAACCTAATAACAAATCCCAAGCTCAGGAGAAAGCGTAAAAGTCGCACTGAGATTAAGACCACTTAATAGTATGGAACAATCAAGAGGAGACGCCAATATCCTCAAACCAGTCGATAAAAATACTTGTCAGCTGTTGCAAAAGTAAAATCAATTGTAATGTAGAAATGGGCAGCCTCAGAAAAATTTTAGATTTACTTATGTCGTATCATAAAAGACTAATCAAGCTGAACTTTATCAACAACTCAATATTGACGAGTTTTTGTAAGCAGCTTTAGCAGGCTATTCTGTAACAATTTTTGCATACGGACAGACTGGAAGTGGTAAGACATACACTATGGCTGGAGTTTAGTAAAGATTCAATCAATAAGTGTTCAAATCTGATTAAACTGATGGAATCATTCCAAGAGCTATAAAAAATTTTTTGTAGATTGACTTTTATTCAGGAAGAACACTCAGAAAAGCAGTGAAAAGTATACTATCAAAGCTTCTTTTACATAAATCTATAACTAACAAATAAAAGATCTTCTTAATCCAACATCAGGAGTCTTGCATTGCAGATGGAATCCAGCCAATGGCTTTTTTGTTTAAGACCTAGTGATTGTAGACTGTACAAGTATTGAAGATTTGATAGCTGTGCTCAAGGAAGGCATCAAAAATAGAAAATCTGCAAGCCATTAACTCAATAAAGATTCATCTCGAAGTCATTCCTTAATGACAGTCTATGTAGTCAGCTAAATGAATGGAGAAAATAGAAGTGTAAAAAGATATGGCAAAATATCCTTCGTAGATTTGGCTGGAAGTGAAAGATTAAAATAGTCGAAGTCTCAAGGTGAAATGGCAAAATAAACTGCGAATATTAACAAGTCTTTGTTTACGTTAGGTAAAGTTATTAAAGCTCTTTCTGATAAAAAAGTAAAAGCACCTTACATACCTTACAGAGATTCTAAACTGACCATGCTTTTAATGGATTCTTTAGGGTAAATATTACATCATTTAGAGGAACATCTAAAGCTTTAATGGTAGCATGTGCAAGTCCTTCCTCAGTCTATGCTGATGAAACATTGAGCACTTTAAACTATGCAACTAGAACGATGAATATCAAAAATAAGCCCGTTGTACAAATGGAATAGAAAGACCAAATAATCTATGGTTTGGCTAGATAAAGAGATCTACTTCGACTATAAAATCAATATCTAAGAGAACAGATTTAAAAGATATCAAAGGGTAAAGTCGTAATACCAAAAATGTAAGGAAAAAAGAAAGAGTTGCCTCCTTTGAATAAAGGCACCAAATAAGCTTCAGGAAAGCCTTTAAGTGTATCTAAAATCCAGTAAAGATAAAAACTTCTTCTCGACAAATCAATGGAAAAGGCCTAAATATAGGTTTCTCTAAACAAAATTGTACAATAGTATGAGTTCTAAATGGCAAGATTGCAACACGAGAACGAATAACTTCGCAACGCTCGTGAAGTCTCCTAGAAGAACTACATGATAGCAAACAACGACAACAACGCTTTACAAATAAAACTATAAAATTTATAGGACCTCTTTATCAAGAATTCAACAACAAAAAGAAATATAAATCAATAATATGTAAACTGCAACCTTATGGCGTAAAATAAAATGATCAAAAACAAAATATCCTAACTCTAAGATTAGATATTTGAGGCAAGATCCAATAAGCACATTGAAGGCAGCAACTAAAACTATCAAGATAAATAGTTGAAAGTAATGAATAAAAATCTGAAGGATAGGCTGTAGTTTCTAAAGAAGAGGGAGTTATAGTTGATGGGACTACTAAGCAAAAAGAAGTGATTTTTACTTAATGATTAATAATCTGATTTTTCTTCGATTACTTATAACCTTAGATTTCATAATAATTGTAAAATGAAAGTCAGAGTACAATTGGTATAAAACAATCCTCTGCATAAAATCCCAACAATCTTCATCAATATCCTTAGAACTCAATTCATGTTCAATATCATACCAACTCTACTCAGACATCGCAAAAAGCATAAAATCAACCTTTATAACAGCTCTTACATCTTTTTTACTAAAAATAGCATCGAAGCAATGGGAGGTCTCCCTAACTTGCTTCTTTTTCGGAGTGGAACCGAACACTCTAACGTCAAAACTACTAACAAAATTTATCTGTTTGGAGATATTCATCTCATCCGCTATTTTTAAAAACTTAGATTTAAACTAGGTTATAAAATGCTTAGGGTTTCCTATACCGACTGGCAGAAGAATACTTATAGATTTGGCATCTTTTCACCATAGTTGTTCAAAAAATTGAAACAAAATCCCAATTTACCCTTCATATATGCCAATATGTAACATTATCTGCCTAAAATTGCCCAATAAAAGTAGTATTTTGATAGCAGATATTTCATAACAAGTGAAAAAAATAAGTTTATAAATGAAGATTGTACATATTACCACACCAATCTACTCGATATCTATCCTCTAATCAATCACAAAGGCACTACCACAATAACAAGCTATATAATTATACTTGCTTAACAAAAGAAAGATATTGATGTGAATTTATAAAAATTTACAAACTAAACTAATATAAAAAAAAATAAGCACATTAGAGAATTTTTACTAAGTGGGAAGTTTACCAAAGATGGTAAAAAGTATCTAAAGAAAGATTATTTGTTCAAATAAAATTATAAACCGAGCAATATTGTGATACTGCATCATGAAGATGTCAATAGCATAAAGGAACTTCTTAATAATAAAGTATTAAACAACTACTTCCACAACGGCAACAAAACAGGGCTTGTTGTACATATCGTATAGCATATTGGATTGCTATAGTCTTTATAAATGCAAAAAATAGTCTCAAAATTTGACAAGGACACTAAACATTTATGGTTTAATCACTAGATGCACAATATTACCATTGATTAGGAAGTACTGTTAGAAGATAACTTAATATACAGTTCAATTTGGAATGGTATTTTTCCCAATTAAGTAAAAAATATTAAGCACTAAAGATTTAAATACTACAATAATAAAAATGTAAACAAAATGGAGTAATTATTTCCCAATATGACTCATTTTTTATATAGGAGGGTATTCAACTATGTGAAAAATGATTATCTAGGAGACTCCTACAAGTAAAGATTGGAAACATAGCCCAAAGATAACAATCTCACCTTACTCAAAAGAATTATCAACAAATAGCTCAATCTATCCAAATAACAATCACATAGTACTAGAACTCAGATTTATCTTTTCTAGCCTAAAGTGATCATGTTAGGCACATCCTCCAGTATGCCCACTATCGATCGTAATACCTCAGGGATTTTGATCAGTCTCTTCCCAAATAACTCAATCCTGTTTGACTGCGGCGAGTAGATTTACGAACAGATCATCAACCATTTCTCTCCTACTTAATTCTAGGCCTAAATTCTGAAAATTAGAGTGATCTTTGTAACTCACATACACTCAGACCATAACCTAGGTATTCTGAATCTCATCTCCTAACGTCGAAAACTCATGAAAAAGCATGTTAAAACCTAAAAACTGTTTCTGATAATTCCATTTAACGTTTTCAACTGGTTTCAATCTTACAACTAAACCATCTAAGATCTATTTGATAGTTGTTAAGTAGTTTTCACTCAATACCTCATAAATGAATCTTTCGAGTAATCCTAAGCAAAGCAATCGCAATAATTCTTTTGTAGTGTTAAAAATTTTGACTACAAATTTTAAAATTAATTATAAGTACTTTATTCTATATCAAGAGCAGTGTTAAAAATAAAGTTTATATCGAGAATTATCTCAAAAAAAATGGCAACAACATCAATTCGTTCCATCAATATCTAAAATAAAGTGGGTATAACCAATTCACACCCATTAGAGTCATCCACTGTCCTCAATCTTTTGGAATAGTTGTTAAGTCAAATTAATTTAAGGTTAGCTACTCAGGAGACACTAGGCCTTCCGTATAGTTTCAAAAACTCGCAGAAAAATCAAATGTGATGATCCATGAGGCTACTTTTAATGACTAATAAGCTAAAATCGCGTAGTCTGGCTTGCACTCTACTGTATCCTAGGCTGTATCAATGTAAAATATTTTTAAATTTAGAGGTCTATCTGCATAAGCTGATAAATTGGTCCTCACTCACTTCAACTAAGATTTCCAACCTCCAAAAGCAATAAACTCTCTGTAAAAAAACGAATACTACAATAAAAACACAATATTGGCCTTCGACCATCTATAAGTAAAGTTAAACAAATCCCATAATCTTTGCGAAATATCTAAACACATTCTCCGCATAAACAGTTAGATGTAATAGTAGCTCAAAAAGATAAAAACTAAAAATTCATTCTAAAGCAATCAATAGCAATGATTATTAATTATGTAATGAAGAATCATCACTCATCTGTATCAGCGAATGGATCAATGTTAGATGCGTTTGAGTTTTTGAGGATGTGAGCGATCAGACTTTGTCGATTTGCTTTCTTTTTCTCATATTATTTATAGAACTCCTTGTTGTGATACAACAGTATTTATTCGTATAGCAAATCTATATTATGTATTTATTACCTTTCAACTGTTGAGTTGTGAGGTTGTGATCCTCAAATTCGAAGTCTAGGTAGTCAACTGATTATCTTTCAGGTTCATCTTACTATAGATGAAGATCGGCTAGGTAGGGATGAGCTAAGGCCTACTTGACCGTTATTCTTTTTTCAGGATCGAAAGTCAATAGTTTTTTTAATAAATCTATGGCCTAAGGATTGGCAAACGAAAACAATTTATTAAAATCCTTACCATTCTTCTTATTTTTTGGTAGATTTTTAATCAGTTTTTTGCTCTACTAAGGAATATGCTTCATATGTTCAAGGTCCGGTGTTCCCAAATACTCACAGATGAGCTATATTTGATTTTTTGTATCAGTTCCAGGCAAAAACGGTTTTCTTTGAAGCATCTCTGCGAAAATACAACCCACACTCCACATATCAACGGAAGTTGTATAGTGGTTGGCACTCAACAACAGTTCAGGTGCTCTGTACCATCGAGTAGCCACATACTAAGTTAATACATTAGCTTTAAGATTATGAAACAGTGGTCTCGCCAATCCAAAATCGCAAATTTTAAGATCACAATTGGAGTTTACAAGTAAATTTCTAGGTTTCTAAGTATTAAAAAAAATACTAGATCTCTATGAACAATTTGAGCAGAATGGATGTACTTCAATCCTCTTAGCAACTGGTACAAAAAGAATTTATAATGTTCTTCAGTTAGAGGTTGATCACTTTTTATTATCTGTGTAAGGTCAGTGTCCATCATCTCGCAAACTACATACCTAAATCATAGCGTTATTACACATCTTCGAACTCTTCTCGAGATTTCGGCAGGATTATGGTTTAGATATTTATGATATTTTAATGCTTGAGTAATTTCAGCAATCTCAACTATCTCAGAGTTCTCTTCGCAAATATTTTATGTTAGAAAGCTTTGTCAATTTTCTTAATAGCAACAAGATCCTTCCCTTCAACATGTGACTCCTTGTCCTTGGCGGCAACTACAATTCCGTATGCTCCTTGTCCAACTTGATAAAACTAGTCTTACTGACATCAATGATTTCATAACGGTCATAGATCTCAAACTTCTGTTTAGAGATGGTGGTAGTTTTCCATTTAACATTATGGTTTCTGTAGGGTTTGTACATATTGATGATGTCTTCTCCAAGTTTCATCATTTTCAAATAAATATAAAAGATCGAAACGTAGCATATAATTCACATATGTATACTGTTTTTAATGCAATACTTTTTAGGAAATATTTTGGAATAGACTAACCAATCAACTATTATTCAGACTCTTTTATTTTTTATTTGTAAGGGAAATTAACTGTTAAATATAATAAATTCGATGCAGAAAAATCTGACTGAAAGAGTTTTTGGACTACCCTCTGTCCCTAGATAATCTCTACCTTCCATGTTCTAAATATTAGGATGGTATTCTCAACGTTAAAGTACTGCAACAGATAACAATCAAAGTGAGCCATAAAAAATTTAAGTAAATTAAGTAGTGAATGTAATTTAAACTCCCAATTAGACACTCGTATAGACAATGGATATCAAAAAAGAAGTTGCCTCGCCTTCAAGAAAAAGGATTTCTAAATCGATGACAAAAAGTGGAATCTATTAGATTCCCGATATAAAACTAAAGAGAGAGTACTCTCACCAAAAATGTGAGACTGTAGGTACGAAAATTGAAACCAATAGAAAAATTATAGCCAAAAAAATACTTGATCCTAACAATGCTGAAGATGCCAAATAAATATAAGCTCGGAAGAAAAGAATCAAAGATTTCATGTATGTGACTCGTGACTTGCCTAATTCATCTTTAACTACGTATGAAGGAAAGCCAACATGGTAAGTATACGGAAGAGCCAATTCCAATTCAAATTTATTATCACATAATGTGATGCCACATCGAGGCTAAAATCATCCAAAAACGATGCAATCTTACTTCAATGCTTTGATGAAAGGTAAAAAACAATCTCAAACTACGTATGTACCGAAGAAACCGATTGAGGAGATTAAATAACCTGTCAAATAGGAACATATTGAGCCAATTAATCTACCACTTTAGAAACCAGATCTAATAAATCACGTAAGATTTACAGCTGTAAATAACAGATAAAAGAAATAGAACAAAATCCCCACCAATAAAGTAACTCCTTTGCAAAAGAAAAACGCTTCCAAAACAGCCCGAAAGTAGAAGAAGAAAAAATAAACGACGAAAAAAGTATAAATAGATAGTGATGGGCTCAAGTTTATGAATATCAGGCAAAATCTGCTTGAAATACTCTAACGCAAGAAGGTAGCTTCTTCAAAATTAGCTTGGAAAATCACAGAATGCTACCCCTTCGAGTTGGACAATCAATAGAAACTGAAATAAACAGTTTAGGAATGGAAAAATTAAAGAATGGCAGGCAAACAGACACTAAAGCAAGAGTCAGTCGGCCAGCTATTAAAATTTAGCAAATAGAGCCCAATATGACATGATAATCATTTTCATAATACTCAACATCTAATCCATATATCTAAACAATATATAATAAGTATAAAACTATCTTCATTGTTTGGCAATATAAGAATGACTGAACAACGATTACTCCATTCCCCGTATTTTATTCTGCAGTAAAATGTTTTATTTTCTCAACTTCGCGTTGCTTATTGCCAAGTGTTCGCATTTTAATCCTCTTTCTTTCTGATTCTAAGTGTAGATTGACTACTCGAGATCAGCTTACTCTTCAATTATTTCGGGTAGTTCTGTTTTTATCTAACCCTCTGTCTCCTTGTTTTCCTCTAGTTTTTAATTGACCCAAGCCATAAACTACTCCCAATTGTTATAGTTAAACAACTTCAGTATTTTTTTCTGGTCTACAGTGAGGGTACTACTCTTTTTGTGGTCATGCATAAGTTTCTTATAGTAGGCTGAGAGTCGTAAGAAGAGTTCATCTGACTTAGCATAAAGTTATGATATTTTTTTGTTTTGCGCAGACATCTATTTTAATGATAAAAATTAATATAAAATATAAATGGTCATTAACAAACCAAATACAAACATAAACAGTTAAACTTTACTATTTCTGTTGTTTTAATCAATGATCCTCCAGTTTTAAACACAAGGCTTATTTAGTATTAATTTGGTTTCTTGGCCAAATACAAGTCAAGCAAGATAATTAGCTATTAATATTATAAAATGGAGGTAGATGAATTTGAGCACTAATCGTAGAGCTAAGACTATGTTGATTATGGACCAGAAGGTTATCATCCAGTACAGCTTGGTAAGTCTAGTTAGATTTAGGCTAAAGATTCAATAACAACACCTACACAGTAGTTCAAAAATTAGGATGGGGGCATTTTTCAACAGTGTGGCTGGTAGTCAACGACAAAACCAAATAGTACTCAGCTCTCAAAATACAAAGAAGCAAATAGACACATACATAGTCAGCCCTTGATTAACTCCAAATGCTAACATAACTCAGAAAACACTAATCAGATCCCGAATGGCTCGAGTTTTTGAAAACCATCTAAAGTGACAATCAAAAAAAAATCAACTCCAAACTATGCAGACCACTTCTTCTAACCGACAACTTTGTACATTATGGTATTCATGGCAAACACATGTGCAGCATGTTTGAGTTGATGGGACCAAATCTGCTCGATTTGATTCAACATTATGAGTACAAATAGAAAAGAATGCCTCTTTGGCTCGTAAAGAAAATAACAAGAGATGTCCTATTTGGCTTGGTGTATTTACATTAAAGATGCAATATTATCCACACTGATTTAAAACCTGAGAATATCATGATCAAGTTAGAGGGCTATGAAGAACAACAACTTATCGATCAGCTTTTAGCATATAAGGTCAAACCATTAAGCATGAAGTATTTGAAAAATCTGCAGGCTTCCAAGAATCCGAAGAATAAAAAGAAGAACGAGAAAAAGAAGCTGAAGAAAAAGAAGCAACAGTAAGCATAGAATTAATAAAAATAATAGGAATAACGATAATCTCCAGAAGTCATCTCAAATGAGATCAAAGTAGAATCCGTTTAGCCTACAGTTCAACAAACATAATCCCCAAATAATACAAGCAACACTTCAAGTGTAATTCAATAACTATCTGAACCAATCCAACCCAAATCTACTGAAACAGCTTCTTAAATGAAAAATTAAACTCCATAACAATCGCCAATAAAACCTGAAGTCCAACCATAACAATAAAAATAACTATAACTATAAGAATATTAAGATATTCAAGACGGTGTAGATATGAGCGTGCTAGTCTGGAAAAACGTCAAGATAAAACTCAACAATAAACTATTCTTCAAAATAGTTGATATGGGAAATGCCTGTTTCGCTGACAAACATTTCTCATAAGATATCCAAACACGAGAATATCGATCTCCTTAAGTTATCTTAGGACATTAGTACAATCACAACACCGATATCTTCTCCTTGGCCTGTGTTGTATTCGAGATGATGACGAATAACTTCTTGTTCAAACCTAAAAAACTAGCAGGAATCAGAAAAGACGAAGACCATCTCTATCAAATGCTTTAAACTCTAGGCCCAATGGACAAAGATTTCTCTTTAAATGGCAAAAACAGTCCAGATTATTTCAACAAAAAAGGCAAACTTACAAACGGTAGCCCCAAAGATATCAACCCAATCAGTCGTCAACTGATATAGAAATATGGTTATCGCGTAGATGTGGCAGTAGAAGCATAGTAATTTTTACTCCCAATGCTTGCATACGACCCTCGCAATAGATTCGATGCTCATACTTGTCTAAAATCAAAATGGTTATGGGAATGATAGATGATAGTTAATTACATAAATTTACTTTGTATATTTTCTAATAGAAATTAATCTAATGGCCAAGACATAGAAAATTAAAGATTTTGTAGCCAAAAAAATCAAATAGATTGATCAGGAGTATTAAAAAGAAAATGATAATATGAAGAAACTTAAACTATCCACTATGAGGACTTCTTTCGCTAATGTACCATTATCTATATGCAGATTATGAATGTCTATCTGAATGAGGAGGGTGAGATGGGAATCAGCTATTTCAAACAGTCACAGACCTATGTTACATTAGGTTCATATTAACAGGCTATTTTTTACTCTTCACTTGCAAAAAAAAATCTAAAACAGACTGAGCTTATTTAGGATGCAATTTTGATCAATCTAAATTGTCTCTTAAAGACGAACAGATTCGACGAAGCTTATGACTTTGTACAAAATATAAGTAAAATTCTTTCGATTTAGATATGTAATTTAGAAAAGAAGAATTTTTAAATGTAAAATCTTAGATTTATGAACAGATGAAAGATTAAGAAAAAACATTTGAATGTATGTCAGAGTTATAGAGTCTTATTGTTTAAAAATACGCTAGAAGAAGTGTGAACATGGGCCTCTTTTTAATTTAGAAGGGCAATAAAAAAGCAGTTTTTGGGAAATATGAGTAAGCCTTGAGCCTCTATCAAGAAGGAATGGACATCTTCATAGATGTAAGATTCAAAGATCAATCAAAAATCAGTAAAATCTATCTCAAAATGGCAAAAATCTGCAAACTACTAAAAAAACTGGAATCAGAATATTCATTTCTGGTCTGTGCATTTTCGATGTTGAAACAAATCTCCAGCAAATAAAAATAGTTAATCTAAACTCTCCATAAAATCATAAGCAACCTTTTTGAAAGAGAGGAGTATTAGACCTGCCTCAAATAATTGTTCAAAATCTAAACATACAAGAAACAAGTCTACGGTTAGTCTTCATTGGTTGTCGGTAAAACAATCAAAAAAATCAATTAGGTGCTTTTGAAGCTGAACCGCAAGCTATAGGCCAAAAAATACGAGTTATAATACAGTCGGATAGTAGGTTACAATCATAAGAAAGCAATAACTCGTTAAAAACCTTTAAAATTTTCACAAGTAAGAGGGTAGATTTGATCATAGAGTGATTGAATATTTTTACAATGTTTGCTCATCTTCACACCAAAAATATACTAAATCTCCATAAATTAATTTGTAGTCTCCGTTTATCCAGACTGTCAATTTAGCCACTTATTTTAGTTCGATCTTTATGCAATCTATGAAGTGCATTTCGTTGCGGCCTCTGCTGAATTTTAGTATCTTAAAGCTATCACCTTTGGTTTATTCTACTAAAGTTTCGGTTCTGTAGGATTCATAGAGCTCAGGACAAGAAAAGTAATGCTTTTATGTCACTCTGAAGAAATTTTATTGCTAATTTTACAGCTTAGAACTAGGTACTCCACTTTAAGAGATCTTTGATTCTTCGGAATTTAAATAGTAGGAAAGGTTGACTTAATTGTTAATTTTGATATCTTTGATTGAGTCATCGAGGAGTTACATATTCGCAGACAAGTTGCTATTTGCCAAATAATTTTATGTAACAAAATCCATTTCTTTTTGAATTTGAATTATTAAATCTCTGAGTATTTAGTACAAATCAGAAAATAGGATAAAAATAAAGTCGATTTAAAGAGAAGATCATCAGATTGGGCCTCGCTTAACTGAGCAGTTTTGTTGTGATAATATATCAGTTGTATTTCGTTTTTATTCTTATGATCAATAAGCTTAAAATTGTTCATGTTAGGTTCTTTCCTCTGCTTAAGAGTTTTCTTGGTTGATTTCTTTTTGCTTTGTGATTTGACCTAAGTCTACTTTCTTCGCTATCTATACCTATTTTGATCTGCATTTTCTATTTTGAAAAAATATTAATCGTTTATCAACTGATCTGTATCTTTATATGAAATTACATGAAAATAAGTTCCTTCCTGTCTTCTTCTCCCGGCCTAAATTTCTATGCCAAAAAATATTTTGAATTGATTTCTTCTAAAACTGTCTGTAGAAGTTTATCGATGAATTGATGTGCCTAAATGTATTTCTATGAGATGAAAGTATTGTAGCATCAACCTCACTAATTTTTTCCACAAATGTCCATCTCCATAAACGCTTTATTCACTTTTTCAATTTGCTATTCCATTCGAGTAAACAGTATAAGTATAAAAGTAAATTTAACCGTGAGAGGTGAGAAGTAGGAATTTTTTGAAGAGTAAGCTTGATTTGTAGAAATTCTATACATCTTTATAATTATTAAACTCTTGAAACATTATAATATATTTTTTCATACTTTTTATAGATAAGAATGTTTATTTTCTCTAAGATCAATGGTTTGATTTGACAAATATGGCTGCAATCGCCGCGGCCACTGGTCCAGCTGCTGGTGCAGAAAAAAATGCAGCGATCACTAATGCTGTCAGTCCCAAACCTGCTAAAGCTCCAAGTATTTGACCTACTTCTTTCCTATTTATAAAGCTTTAGTGGTTGTTGCTGGAAGCATACTTCCAAGCATCAACAGGAATTGCTGATCCTCCTTTTCCTCCATCATTACCACAACCATTAGATTCATACTAGTTCAGCAAATTTCTGAGTCGTACGGCTTTATTGCCGTATTGTTGAATGTGCCCAGCAACAGAGTTCTTTCCTGTTTTGGGTAGCCCATTTTTATCCACAAGTAATTCCTACATTCTTTTAGCAAGTTCGTGCCGAAGTTTTGTGATTTCCTGAGCAAGTTAAGCGCATTTATTGCTTTTCATCTCACTTTTTGTAGAATTAAATCTTTATAAGATACATAGGAAATTTCTACAGATTTATAACATTTCGCCAATGGCATCATTCATGACGTTATATTTATCAAAGAATTATAACTGTTGGTATTAAATCTGAGAGAATACGGCTACACTTGTTGGTATTAAATCTGAGAGAATACGGCTACACTTGTTGGTATTAAATCTGAGAGAATACGGCT
>Ga0194117_10003392_pt1 | contig 16051 bp, 17 predicted proteins | sample TA2MahsurfametaG_FD_160579 | JGI IMG/M metagenome (GOLD analysis project Ga0194117, IMG submission 160579) | Freshwater microbial communities from Lake Tanganyika, Tanzania - TA2015009 Mahale N1 surface | ecosystem: Environmental > Aquatic > Freshwater > Lake | place: Tanzania: Lake Tanganyika...
TTATCTGGAATCTTTTCCAAGTTTTTATCTGGAATTTTATTATCTGAAATCTTTTCCTGGCTTTTCTCTGGAATTTTATTATCTTGAATTTTATTATCTGGAATCTTTTCCTGGCTTTTTTCTAAAGTTTTATTATCTAGAGTTTTATTATCTGGAGTATCATCTTTAATTTTATTTTTTACAATAGGTTTTGGTATTATTACTGACTTAATTGATATATTTTTTTTAGTGTTTAAAGGAATTAAATTTTTTGACATATTTTTTATAGAATATATAAAAAATGTTTTAAATAAGAATGCCAATTTTAAATTCATTAATAAATTCTAGAGCATCTTCTTGATGTCCAACACTTTTAAACATATCGGTTGCATCTTTTCCAATTCCATATTTTATTACGTCACCTCCTGGATGAATATGAATCCAGTTTGTTACATCATAAACATTTCCATGCACAGCAATCCAGGCGTCATGAAGTTGGTTATGTCTTGCTACTTCTTGTAGAGTATAAACTTTATCTTTCATTTGTAATTTATTGGAAGAATATTTTTTGAAGAATAGAGCGGCATTCTCGAGTGCACCTTCCATCCATCCTTGGTGCATTGAAAAAGCTTCACCTATAATGTGCCAGTTTCTTTTCAAAAGTGGTTTGAATGATAATAATTGTGTTTTCTCTGGGTCAAATCCAGGTTTCCAGTAATGAGTTCCTGGGTTCCAGTAATTTTGTTTAATCCAAACAGGTTTATCAACATCTTTTAATTCTAAATCTTCTTTTAATGTTTTCCATAATGTTCCATCAATTTCTCTTTGAATCCAGTATTTTGCATCTCTATTTGTTGAATAGGATATCATAATAATATTTTCTGATATTGGTACAGTCTGGCAAACAGGTTTAAAACTGTGTAAAACAGTTTTTGGAAACCAACTATTATCTTTAAATTTTGCATAAATTCTATTTAAAATTTGTCCTCCAACACCAGCTAATAATGGTATTAATTCATCAGTTCCTTGAATATTTTTTATATAATGAGGTGGGCAAGCAAAAATAATATTTTCTGCAGTAAAATGTTTATTATTCATTGTATAAATGTTATTACCTTCAGCAATTTTAATTGCTTTTTCACCTAGAAAAAAGTCAAAATCATTTTTAAGTTCATTAAATATTGCATCAACTAGTTGTGAGAGACCAAGTTTAACATAAAAATATTTTTTGGCATTATATGAGCTTAATAGTACTTTTGCTAGGTATTGGCAGTTTGTTTCTTCCCATTTTTGGTCATATCCAAACCAGACACGTAATTTTTCATATTCATCCATGGGAAAATTAGATTTAGCTATTTCACCAAAAGCAAATTTTTGATATTTTTGTTGTTGAACATCTTTTAAGAATTTTTTGAATTTAGAAAGTAATTTATCAGATATTTTGATGTCATTATTTAATTCAAGTACATCAGTAATTCCATATTCTTTTAAAAGTTGTAAAACAAGTTTATGATTATTTGTTATTCTAAGAGCGCCAGAGTCAAATGTATCTTTTTTTATATTAATTGAACTGATTCTTCCACCAGCAAATGGTTTTTTTTCAAGAATTGCAATTTTTAGATTTAAGTTTGCTTCTTTTACTTTTTTAAGAAAGTATAAGCAACTTATTCCGGAACCTATTATTATAAAATCGTATTTTTTCATAATTTAATAAGGTAATATAATTTCATTGTCAATAAAAAATATAGAATTATTTTTAGAATATTCTCTTCCTTTATTAATAATTTCATGTAAGTTTTGGGATGCATGTAAAGAACGAACTCTTAAAGGATTTTGAGAAACAAACTCAGTTAATGTATATAGATTATGATTTTTATGCGGTAAAAATATGTATAAAAATGGTTGTTTAAAAGGCTTATTAAAAAGGTCCTCTTCTATTGAATATCTATTCATAAATATATAAATAAAATTATCTCTGGAATAAATAATTTTATATGCTAAATTATGTCTACATATTGCCAGAATTATACCCCACAAACATGTTGGGTAATAGGTGAATATAATCAGATACAAGCAAATAAAGCGTGGTTAGAATTACATGATTTGGAACAATATAGTATTGGTCCCTTAATAACTTATAGAGGTATTCCGAAAATTCCTCCAGAGGATTATCCAGAGATAGAGAAGGTATATAATATTGTATTTTATGATTATTATGGAGTGAAGTATATAAGTATTAGAAAGCGTTTTAATACTCCAGGACTTCCAGAATTATTGCCAGTAATTAAAGAACCCAGAGAAATTTTACCTCGTTCAAAAAGATTTATTCGTTAAAATTTCCACCAATTAGGAACAAATAGTTCTAACATTTTTGGTTTACATCTTAAGTTTTTATAATAATGAATTGATTGTCTTTTGAACATTCCTTCAAGAGTTATTTTTATTTCGTTTTCTGATATAATTTCATCATTTTCATCTCGAATTATAATATTATTTCTTTTTAATTTATACATTGTTTCATTAATGAAATCTTTTTTTGTAAATTTGGAATTACATAATCCCATATATTATCATTGAAAATTTTCTAAATTTTCGATATTTTCAATTTCACCAGGAAAATGGTATGCAACTCTTTCAATGGAATCTGCCATTGCTGGAATCCTCAAATAATTTCCTATATCTTCACACAGTTTTCGAATATATGTCCCACTGGATACTCTTGCAATTAAAGGTATCCCCATTAAATGAATACCTTCTATCATAGAATATTGTTCAATAATTTCTTTTTTTCTAAGACTTATACCTTTATCATCATCTAATTTTTTAATTTGTTTAATAAAATATTCTGTATCTTTTATGTAAAATTCTTCTCCATTTAATTCCAGGTTTTTAATATGCACTTCATGTTTTGGTAAGTTATCAATTTTAATATTATTAATTGCGTAATACCACAAAGGTTTTTTCAATCCATCTTTTTTTATAACAAATGAGCTGTATATTGGATATTCCTGGATATAGATATAGTCATTAAATTTTTCTAAAAAATTGTAATTAATTTCAAAACAAGGACTCAAACCTGTTACCATTCCTAAAGAATCACAGCTATCAGTAGAAATTCCAAGAATAAGATTGAACATATATGTTTTATCAAATTTAAGGTATTTACTGGCTAATTTGCATTCATTACCAGAAAAATAGCAAACAAGACCAGAAGCCATTGGGTCTAATCTTCCAATATAACAAATTTTATTATTTGTTATATTTTTAATTTGATTTGTAAGTTGGCCTAATGTTTGACCTTGCTCTTTATATTCAATAAGCATTTTTACTATTTATGATATTTTCTTTAAACTGTTCTAATATACTCCCAATTTAATTTTTCACAAATAATTTTCCATAATGCATCATGTGCTGAAATCTTTTCTCTGGATTTCAACAATGGAAATAGAATTTTATATTCATCATGTCCTAATAATTCAACACATTTGTGTAAAACGTAATGATAATTCAAAAAATTCTTTTTAGGTTTCTTCGCAATTTCCATCCAAGGTCCCTGGATTTCTCTAAAACAATATCTTAATTTATCTTCAACTGATTTTGTAATAATTGGAGGAGGTAATCCATTAAGTTTGTTGATTATATGAGCTATATGTTCATAATATTTATTAAGGTTAAGTTTTCTAAGAAAATGTCTTACTTTAGCATTTGTTAATTTACTTAAGTCAGTTATTCTTTCTTTTCTGATTTCCTCTTTAATTAATTCCAAAACATCATCTGGAATATCAGTTGATTCTTTAGCTTGAATTTGATTAAGAATTTCATTAAGATGGTTTGTTCTTTTATAGGCAAAATAAGTTGCTTCAGGAGGAGGGTCTTTATAATTTGGTTTATCACTTTCAATGATGATATATTCCATATTTCCACATTTAGTACAACTCATGAATCCTTCATTATGATTAATAATCATTTCAAAATCTTTGTTATACTTGTCTTTACATTTTTTGCAAAAATCTATTTTTTTCATTACTTTGCTTTTAATGCCATATGTTTTATCAATTTTACTTAAATAATTATCCAGAGATGAAGCTCTATCAAAATTTTCTGATGATTCAACAAAATCTGAAATAGTAAAAGCTCTTTTACCTTCATTATCATCTTCTTCTTTTTCAACTTCTTGAGAAACAGGAGTTACTCCTCCGAAAAAATTCATAATTTTTGGTGTATCATCAACAGCTTTTACTGGTTTTGTTTTTTTAGGAGGTGTTACTTCTTGTTCTTCTTCAGGTTCTTCTTCTTTATGTGCAATATCTTCAAGATTGTTGTAATATTCATAAAGAATATTTCCTGTTTGAATAAAATAATTAGTTTCATCTTTTTGTGATTCTAATTTAGATATTTTTGTCTGCAACTCTTTTATCTTATTTTCCAAATGAAATTGAATCGTTAAGTCATCTGGATTTATAATTTCAGAAGCATTTTCAAGTAATTTAGAAAGTTTTTGTTGATTAATTGTTAATTCATTTTGGTATTTTTTTATTTGTTTTTGTTCATCTTTAAAATTTTTAATAATTTCGTTATGTTTTGCGTCAAGAGTAATTCTGGTGTCACATTGAAGAATCTTCTTGTTTTTTTGTTTAAACATATTTTATTTAAACAAATCTTTTTTAAATCATGTTTTGTAAAAAATATTTAATTTTTTTTTAAATAAATGTAAATGGAAAATGGGAATTCAGAGATTGAGATTCTGGAATTACAAAAAATGATATTTATTTATAATGCTTTAAAAACGGGTTGGGGAGTTAAAATGTTAACAAATGGAAGATTTGAATTTAAGAAATCAAAAGCAAATGTTAAGAAGGAAGTGTTTTTAGAAGATTATCTAAAAAGATTTATTGAGCATAATTTAAATATTGAAAATATAAATTGCAAAGAAGAGTTTTGTTTAGAACAACCTCTAGATGAATCTCAATCGGAAGATAATTAAAATAAACTTACCATATTATTTTAAATGTCTAAAAGAATTTTTTTATATAGTAGTGAGCTAGCCGCCTTTATTGGAAGGCACAGTCATACGTATTCCTGTAAAATATTTAATAAATTATACGAAAAATATTTTCAAGATAATTTGAAAAAATTAAAAGTTATTGATAAAATTGAACAAAAAAATATTACTGATGATAAAAATATTGAATTAATTGCCAAAAAAACAGAATCAAATAAGAATTTTAAAGAGCAATTGACAAAATTATGTAATTCAAATTTATCATCACTTGCCATGCAAAAAGAGCGAGATGAATTATTAAAAACAGTTTCAAAAGATAAAAATTTAACAGAAGATGAAAAAATATTGTTGAAGAAGGCAACAGAGAATTTTACGAGTAAGACATTTGGAACTATTCGTGAGTCTAATGCAATGGATGTGTATAAAAAAGCCATGGATTGTGATGTAGTTACTGGAATTGTTAGTCGTAATAAAAAATTAATAAGTTATGATGGTTATGAGTTATGGTTAATAAGTAAGATAGATGGTATGAAGATGGATGGAACAATTGTTGAGATTAAAAATCGTATGTATAAGTTATTTGAGGAGGTAAGGGAATATGAATGGTTGCAGGTGCAGGCATATATGGAGGTATATAATTTGGATAATAGTGAGTTAGTAGAATATTTGAAGAATGGAAAGGATGAGATGCGAGTAAATCAGATTGCAAGAGACAGAAAGTTTTGGGAAGAGATTGTAATGAAAGATTTGCAAAATTATTTTCATACGTTTATAAATTTGATAATGAATGAAAAGAAATTAATAAAATATATTTCTTTGGGAGAAACAGAACAAAATGAGTTCATAAAAAAAATGGTAAGAAAAGAATCTAAAAGTAAATAATTTTTTTCTTATAAAGGTGTAAAGTCATCTGGTGATGTTGTCAAAGAATTATCTTCCTCAATCATATATGTATTTATAAGTTTAGTAATTTATAGCCCATCGAAAACCTTTACAAATTGTATTTTTTTCTGATGCCTCTTTTAATTTATTTCTTCCAACTTTGAATTTTTTAGTTACATCAGAAATACAAGAATATGTTGTAATTTCAATATTAGAAATTGGATCTAATTGTGTAATTGAAATTCCAGTTTTAGAGAGTGGTTTGTAAGGTAATTTATTATTCTTTTCATATTCTTTTTCATTTCTTCGGAACATTCGTTGTAAAATTTAATGTATCCGCCATTACATTTTGAACCTCTTCTTCTAGCGGTAGAAATTGCACTATTTGATGTTTTATATTCTTTCGCAATATCTGCATATTCAGAATATACTTTAATGATTTTATCTTTTGTAAGATTGACATGTGCTAATAATTCATATTTTCTGTTATAATTTTGTTTTGTTGGTTCAAGAGTTTGAGGAATTGTTGGGTCTTGACTTCTTTCAAGGATAAGCCATCTAAAACCGTGATATATAGAATTATTTTGAACTGCATTTTTTATTCCATGTGTTGATGTTCCAGTAATTTGTCGAGTTAGTTGAATGAATGAATCAAAATGACCAATTAATTGAAGATTTTCATTATATTGTTGAATAAATGGAGAAGATGATTTCTTTTCTTTTTGCTCTTCAACAATTAATTCATCGCTAGTTTTTAATAATTTTTTAAGAATATCATTATTTTCTTTTGTCAAATCCAAAAGAGTTTGAATTAAATTTGGATTATGACTTATAAGTTTTAATTTTTCATTTTCATTTTGTAGTCGTAATATTTCTTTTTCTAATTCTTTTTCTTTTTCACGTATTGATTGCATTTTAAAGTCAAACTCCGCTTTCTTGATATTGAATTCAATTTCTTTAATTTCGAGTGATTGAGAAGTAATAGATTCCATTTTTGTTAAAAAAAAATATAAAAATAAAATTTCAATTTTTTTATTTTTTCCTGAAAATTTTTAGATAATTTTTCAGAAAAAATATAAATTATTTTTTTTCTAATAATCTTGTTTTAATTATTTTAAATATTTTATTTATTACTAAAAAAATATCATAATTACAATCTTCTGGGGAATATCTAATAAATTCACATTCTAGTAGTTTAATTATTTTATTTTGTCTGATTTCATCATCTTCTAATTGTAAATTATGATACTTTTCATCACATTCAATTGCGATTTTGTAATCTAAAAAATATAAATCAATTTTATATTTATCCACCGGATATTGTAAAATTATATTTTCATCTCCAAAAACTTTCATAATCTGATTTATAGTATCAGACTCAATACATGTAAATTTATGTTGGTGCAAGTTTATATTCAAAATTTTTGAAAAATTAATTGATTCCGGTTTTCTTGATTTTGATAAGAATTTTATTAGTCCATAAATTGTTATAAACAAAATATCTTGAATACCGCTAGTCGTTTCATGTCTAATTATCTTTTTTTCTGAATCATTAAAATACCTAAAAGAACTACTAATTTGTTTTATTTTTAGTATTTTACCTATATCACAACAGCAATAAAATGTATATGGTGCATTAACTGATTTAATTATTCTTAACTTATATACACATTCTAATGAATTTGCTATTTGAATTTCTTCTTCATATGTAAATTTCATTCATATATATTGCTTTATAAAATAAATATTAAATCATTTTTTTCAGATTTTATAAAAAATATTTTTAGTAAAATAAATAGAAAAATACATGATATTTAATTTTTATTTTTTATGCTATTAAGGGGTATGCATTTAATGCATTTAATGCCAAAATAAATAATAAGTATATTATTTATAATTTTAACAATAATTTCTGATACAAAATAATAAATACGAAATAAAAATATATATTTAATGATAATGTACAGAAACAACAATAAAAAATATATATTTTTATAGAAAAAAAAATAACTAAACAGGAATATTGATTAATTAATTAGAAAATAAAATTTAAATTTAATGCTATTTTTTTTTCTTAGGATGAATTTCAGTTAGCATACTTTAGAGCTAAAGATTTTTAAGATGATACAAGAATAAAAATGATAAAAACCAACAACATAAACTATTTAAAAAATAAAAAAATATAAAAATATTTTAACAGTAAATTATATAGAAATCTAAAAGGATTTCTATGATGATTTTATTTTTTAAGAAATTTAATTTAATTGGTAATTTAATGCGTTTTCGAAAAAATTTTTTTCTAAGTTAAGAATATATCAATGAGTGGTGGACTCATGCAATTAGTCGCTTATGGAGCTCAAGACGTTTATTTAACAGGCAATCCTCAGATTACTTTCTTCAAGGTGGTTTATCGTAGATACACTAACTTCTCTATGGAGTCAATCGAGCAGATTTTTAACGGAACTGCTGATTTCGGCAAACGTGTTACTTGCACTATTTCTCGTAATGGTGATTTAATCTACCGCGTTTATTTACAGGTTACTCTTCCCCTTGTTGAGTGCCCCCAGGCATCTTCTACTGAGGCAAACTTCTGCTTCCGTTGGGTTAACTACATTGGTCACGTTATCATCCGCAACGTTGAGGTCGAGATTGGTGGACAACGTATCGACAAACAATACGGTGATTGGCTCAACATCTGGAACGAGCTTTCTCAAGAGCCCGGACACCAGATTGGTTATGACAATATGGTTGGCAACACCTTTGCCCTTACTGGTACTGCTCTTGATAAGGCTGAGGCAACTACTCTTTACGTTCCTCTTCAGTTCTGGTTCTGCCGCAACCCAGGTCTTGCTCTTCCTTTGATCGCCTAAACTGCTGGGCTGAAAAACACCACTCCACATTGAAATATAGAATAAAGTGTGGTAAATAAGGTTAGCGGTTCTATACTGTTCTTTTGAACAACCGCAGGTGTTAGTATTGTATTTGCTTCGCAAATACTCTTCCTTCGGAAGAGTTCGCTATCGCTCACAATTTAAATTTAATTTAATTTGCGAACGAAGTGAGGTTCACCGAATGTGAAGTATTTGCGAAGCAAATACAGTGCAACATTTCCAAATTGCTGGAAACCCCTTAGAGCTTTTACTACCAAAGATATTTGGAAACGAATATCTGGCCAAGAAATAACTTGGGTATGGTAAAAATGTAAAAGATTGGGCAATCAGCAGCCAAGTCCCTAAGGTCGCTAAGTTAGACTATGGGAAAGGTTCAGAGACTAAATGGATATGGGTCTGAGAGAATTGACAATTCTCGATGAAGGCTTAAGATATAGTCCACTCCCTAAAAACTTACAGAAATAATGGAAACCTCGGTTTCTGTAGGTAAATACACCGAAAGGTGGGGTATTTAAGGTGCAATACCACGAGGTCAAGATTATCATTGAGTTCCGTCAGAAGAACGAGTGCTACGTTACTGCCGATGTTCTCGGAAACTGTGGTGTCGCCATCGACTCCAACTCCAACCAGCTTTTCTGCGTTCCTTCTCTTGAAGCTGCTTCTCTCTACATCGACTACATTTACTTAGATACCGATGAGCGCAGACGTTTCGCCCAGGTCTCCCATGAGTACCTCATCGAACAACTCCAATTCACTGGTGATGAGTCCATCACTTCCCAGAACGTTAAGGTCAAGCTTAACTTCAATCACCCCGTTAAGGAGTTGATCTGGGTTGTTCAGCGTGACTCCGTCATTCAGCTTGGTATGAACCAGTGGAACAACTACACTGATGACTTCGACAACGATATGCTCGGCAAGATTCAGTCCAACGGTCTCCTTTCTCCTTACGATGCTCTTCGTACCAACGTTGAGTCTGGTTATTCTGCTGTTTCCTTCCCTGCTGTGTATGTTGATAAGTACAAGTATGGTCCTCAGGGAGATGCTTTCCAGACTACTCCAGAGGTTGCTCCAGTGTTCCTTCCCCAGGGTGGTGGCGCTGGTACCAACAACAACGCTCCAGTCAACTTCACCGAGTACAACGAAGCTGCTGGTGGTGCTGACCATGCTGGTCTTGCTCCTCAGCGTGCTGGTCGTAACCCAGTTGTCCGTGCTAAGCTTCAGCTTAACGGTCACGACAGATTTTCCGAGCGTCTTGGTTCCTACTTCAACCTTGTACAGCCATACCAGCACCACACTAACATCCCAGCAACTGGTATCAATGTATATTCCTTTGCTCTTCAGCCTGAGCAGCACCAGCCATCCGGTACTTGCAACTTCTCTCGTATCGACAATGCTACTCTTCAGCTCCAGGTTACTCCAAAGACCTCTATCTCTTCTAAGATCAGAGTGTACGCAGTAAATTACAACGTAAAAATTCTTAGTGCGTTGAAAAGCTATCCAACAAGACAATGTGAGCTCTCGTCTTGTAAAAAAATGGTTAAGCACTCACGAAATATGCTAATAGCTAGTGGAATCTTAAAAATATGACTATTTTTAGAGATTCTGCAAAACACCTTGTTGTTCGGGGAACCCCTTACAGCCTTCCACACCAAGCATAATTCCGAAAGGGTTATGTGGCAGAGATTTAACTCTGGTACGGTAATAGTTGGAAGGATTGGGCAATCCGCATGCTTACTACCTAACTCCGCTATGATAGGACATGGTAGGGCGTCAGAGACTGAACGGGTGTTGGTCGGCTTTGAAGATCTAATCAATCTGAGCTGGCTTAAGATACAGTCCAATCTACTAGGGAAACTTAGTAGTATCATTATGGCTAAGAATAATGAGCGGCATAAACTCCTGTGCCCAACTGTTGGCAGCCTATTTAGCTGTAGCTATGCTATTTAGGATAAACTGTGTAAAAGCTACCTTTATATCGGTCTTATGACTAAATAAAGTATATAACCAGCAAGTGCTGCTGTTGCATAGCAACAGTGGTGCAACAAACCCAAATTGCGGGAAACTCCTTAGAGTCTTTTCTACCAAGTTATACTGGAAACAGTATGATGGCCACGTTAATAGCGTCGGGTATGGTAAAAATGAAAAGAATTGGACAATCCGCAGCCAAGCTCCTATAACTTCATTAAAGGTAAGAAGTATGGAGAAGGTTCAGAGACTAAATGGGTTTGGGGGTGTGGAACCTAACCAGTTCTATACACTCATAAGATATAGTCCGGCTTCTTTTGAAAATTAGAGGATAAAATTGTAATACTACTTTTAATGTAAAAAGTATTTTACAATGGCTAAACCGGGGAGGTTTGGCTTATAGTAATTAAACAGTACTTATTGTACAATTTTTATATTTGTTTAAATTTTTTTTACACATTGTAAAAAAATTTAATTTAAAAGTAAAATGTTATTTCAATTTAGGAATGACTACTATTGAAGAAGACAATAACATTAAATTTTTAAAATATTTTGAAACAATTCCACACCCTTCATATGTAGCGGGTTTTATTGATGGCGATGGTTCAATAAGTATATTTAAAATTAAGGATGGATATAATACGAGAATTTCAATTTCTCAATGTCGTACAAATATTTTATCAATAATTATGCATCATTTTGGAGGGTTTGTTCAATTAGCAAGAGAAGAATCTGGAAATAAGCGAGCTCAATTTACTTACATAAATAGAGGGAATACTTTAAAGAAATTTGTAGATTACATTAAAGATTCAATACTGATAAAAAAAGTTCAAATAGATGCATTATTCGATTTTTTACCATTTGTTAACAAGTGCAATAATTCTGAAATAAAAGAGAATTTGTATCAAGTTGTTATAAATGCAAATAAGAATAAAATACCAATTGAAATAAAATTCAATCAGATAAATGATTTCTATTTAGCAGGAATATTTGATGCAGAAGGATGTATCCAAATAGGTATGAGAAAAGACGGTAGATTTACTAAAGGTATTTCAGTAAAAATTACGCAGAAAAATAACCCTTTTCTATTATCAGCAATAAAGGATTATCTAGGATATGGAAAAATAGATGGAGTATGTTGGATATTTTTTGGAAATAAGAATAATATTTGTTATGATTTCATTTCAAGGATAATAAATCATAGTATTGTTAAATATAATCAATTGGAAGCACTAAAAAAATTTCTTGATACTCAAGAAGAAGTAAAAATTAATGGATTTTGTGATGAAATTAATAAAGAAAGATCCATAATATATGATACTATACAATTTGAAAAACATACAAGTGAAAACCATCATATAAAATTAAAAGGAAATAGAATCGAATTTAGGTATTCAAATTTTGGTAAATTTTTGTAAATTTTATAAAAATAATTCAATAATTTCTACAATTTCTATTTTAATTTAGATTTTTAAAAAGGAAAAAACGCGTCTCCAACTTGAGAAGCGGTTTCAGATACTGATAAAAATCGAGCAATTGAAAAAAATAATGTATTCAGCAATAATCATGATGAAAAACTTGCTTCTCAAGTTGGAGAAGCAAGTTTAAGTAACAATATTACGGTCTTTAACAAAATATGAAATATTTTTTCCAGGTGTTCTTATTGGTTTTACGGAAGAAGCATGGCTTAATATTTTTAACCATAAGTTATAATCAATATTGTTAATAAAATATATTTCAATTTCTAATTTATTTAATTCATTTTTCGAAATCAATTTCTTATTTTTATATTCAATCAATTTAACATCTTTTTTGTTAAATCAAGTAAATTTTTTATTAGATAATTGTGTAAAATTATAGTTTATTTTCTTTTATTTAACAATATTTTTGTATAATTTTTTTACAATTAGAAAAATGTATAACTTTAATTCCAGGATAATTTTCTTTAATGTATTCACAAAAACATGTGCTTACAATTAGATATTCAAGGTTTTCTGGCAATTTAAAATTTAATTTTTCTCTAATAGGATAGTTCCAAAATCTTATTTGATATGCTTCTTCTTCTTTGCATTCAATTCCTAACAATTTTAGATTTTTTGGGAAAATTATATTTTTATATTCATTAAGATGTAAAAACATTACCTGGATTGAATTTGGTAAATTTTTTAAATCAAGAGGTGTTTTACCATGATAATATAAATTAAACTTTTTCAATTTTGCTGGCAAATTTGTTAAATTTACTGGTGCAAATATATGTAAAGATAATTTTTCCAATGAAGATGGCAAAAAGTCTATATTAATTTTGTTACTTCCATCGCTCCTAAGATTTAGTTCTTTTAATTGAGGTAAATCATCCAGAGATTTATCAAAAAATCTCATATTATTCAAAAATAACCTTTTCAAATTTTTAGGTAAACAATCAACAGAATTATTAAACCTGGGACAATTTAATTCCAGAGTTACCAATGAATCTGGTAAATTACTCAATGACTGATTAAATAAAGGACTATTTAATGATAAACGTTTTATATTACTATTTTTTAGTAATGATAAGTCATCGTTAAAATAAACACACTGGATTATAAGATATTGTAGGTTATTTGTTAGCATACCAAGTGGATAATTAGAATCTATGATTTTCAGGACTTTAAGTTTTTTAGGTAATATATTATATTCTATTTTAAAAGAAGGATAATAAGGGAATGCAGTTCTCCAGGAAACTTTTGTGTTTTCGATAACAAGTGAATTTACTGATTCTGGAATATAAATTTCTGGCATATTTTCAAAATAATGAAAATTAATTTTCAAATACTTTAATTTGTTTAATCCTTCCATGAAATTTAATCCATTTGTAGGATTAATTGTAATAGATAGGTTTTTTAATTTTTTTGGCAATGTTATCTTTTTTTGATAATAAATTGATGGATTAAAAATAAATGTTTTTAATGAACTTGGTAAAATTAAATCATGATTAAAGCATGATTCAATAGTTAGTTTGTGAATTTTTGGTAATTTATCAAGTGAATTGTCAAATTTATCTTCTAATATTACATTTTTATATTTATTAAATAATTTTGTGAGTGAATTAAAATGTAAAGATGTATTGTCTTTAATAACTACACTATCATTTGTAATTAAAATCATTAATAATATTTATAAAAAAATCTTTAATTATCATTTTGCTTCGCAAAATGACTCGGGGCATTAAGCCCCTCGGTTCGCATGGCCATGCTCACAAGTTAAATTATAATAAAATTATATGTTTCTAAGTTATAATTTCTTTGTCATTTTACTTCATAAATTATAAATATTCTGGTGTAAATGAAAAGTAGAACGTGAGGGCTTTTGCCCGAACTGAGGACCCTTTATGGGTCCGAAGTAATTTTCCCAAAGGGAAAATTACAATTGTAGCCATTTTTCAACATTATAATACTTACAACATATCGCATCAACTTCTATATTATTTTCAAAAATATATTTCTTTATAGTTTCTATTCTTTCTACTGGATGACCCTGTAATTCTGGACTTACAAGACATATTTTTAATCCCCATTCTTTTATTTTTTGATAATTTTCTTTATTCAATGGAAATTTTTTAAAACAATCAACCCAAACCCATTTTACCATATCCTTACATTTTTCTACCATATCAAGTGGTTCATATTCAGAAAATCTTATAGCAATATTTTTCTCTCCAAATTTGCTTAATTTATAAATCATTGGAAAACTTGAATCCAGAAAAAAATAATCATCAATACCTCTTTCTTTCAATAAATCTAGAATTTTATGCTCAATTCTTTCTGATTTTATGTTTAAAATAATTGATTTTTTATTAAAATTTTTTAAATAATTTGAAAATAATTCTCCATCTGTAAATGGGTCATGTGCTAATATTAATTCATCCCCTTTATCTCTTAAATCTAATTCCACACCAAAATTATTTTCAACATAATTTAATTCTTCTGATGTATTTATTCTATGACAATAAAAGAAACATTTATTAACTGGCTTATCATCTTTGAATAAATTTAATTTTAATTCTGGCATTTTATCAAAATTATATTTATCTTCACTAATTGCAATAACATAACAAGAATTTATTATTGAATCATCTTCAACTTTAAATATTTTACAAATATAATCTTTATATTCCTGTAATCCTTGTATTTCTAGAAAATAAATAAAGTGTTTATCTTTTTTAATTGTAATATTTAATTTTAAATCTGGCTTTTCAATGTTATCAATAATTTTTGCAATTGAATAAATATTTGAAATTTTTGTATTAAATTTAAATAAAGAAATTATTGGGGGGTTTATTGCATTTCCTGGAATTTCATTAAAAATAATTTCAAAACCTAAGTTTAAAATAACTTGATTCATTTTTTATATTATATTAAGTTTTATTTAATTAGATTTTTACAAAAATTTATTTTTTTCTATTAAAATTTAATGATTGATATTTTAACAGTTTTTTCCGCTTTTGATATAAAAACATCTGAAAATGTAAAAAAATTTATTGAAAAAAATTCTTTAAAAGATATTCCAGATAAAGAAATATTTGGTGTTTTTACAACTATAAATCGTAGTCAAAAATTAAATTCATGGCCAAAAGATATCCATGGTTGTTTAGGTTATTGGGATGATAATCATATGTCTATTAGTAAAGATAAAATTATAAAAAAAATAGAAGAATTATCTTATAATACAAATTTCCAGGATAATCGTCGGACATATTTTCCAAGGGATTTAAGTCAAGATGCTAATGCATTTATAGAAATTAGTTTGATGTTACTACCTCTATTAAATCCAGAAACAGTTTTGAATAATAAAGAAATATTTAATAATGACAAATATGGTTTAATAGTAGAATCTGCTTCTGGGAGAGCAACTTATTTGCCAGAAGTTTTTCATAGCATAAGTTGGGATAAATTGAAGAAGTCATTATTAAATAAGGCAGGAGTATCTAATGGTAAATTTCTGGCATATAAAACTCACAAAATAATATGTCCTATTTATGATACTTTATTTTCCCAGGAATCTCAAAATTTATTGGAAGTTGATGTAGCTAGATTTTTTAAGGAACATTATAAGACTTTTATTCCGTATGCTTTTATTGATAATCATGTTGTAATTGATAAGGCAGAAGATGTAAGAAATTTGGGAACTATTGGTGATGTAATTCGTTTTTCGAAATTATATAGTTTTTATAAAGATGTAATAAAAGAAAATTTGGAATATTATTATAAAAAATTCAAGGAAAATCCAGAGCAACATAGACAGAGTTCAGCATTTTTACTGGAAAATTATTATATGTTAAATATACATCCAGAAA